>SDBU01002727.1_pt1 | contig 23097 bp, 17 predicted proteins | sample 2277071 | NCBI WGS metagenome assembly SDBU01 (sample SAMN10397929, study PRJNA504765) | marine sediment metagenome | isolation source: marine sediment core GS08_GC12, 126 cmbsf | place: Arctic Ocean: Gakkel Ridge, Loki's castle | collected 2008 | reverse complement strand
GCCAAACCATCGGGCTCGACTTCCAGGGAAGTTTGTCTTCCCTGATTATCTGCTATACTGACGACTACTCCTGCCGATAAGAATTGGCTGGTTACCTCGACTACTGTTTGCAGTGAGCCACCGGGATTACTGCGCAGGTCAAGGATGATGCCGTCGGGTGCTTCCTGGACTATACTTTGTAGCGCAGGGGGTAGCTCGGCACCGGTGCGCTCAGAAAAATGGGTAATTCTAATATAGGCGATGTTATCCATCATCTCCCAGTGGACACTGACCAGCTCAATTTCAGCTCTGACTATCTCAATCTCCTCGGGCTCGGTTTCATCCGGATGAAGAATAAGGAGAGTGATGGGAGTTCCTGCGGAGAGCTCCGTTTGGGCCGGAAGCCTCGCCGAGCGCCGTATAATGAAGGAAGGTCTGTGATATGTCCGATGATACTGTCACTATTCCGCGGTTTGCCTGGCAGCGTCAGCTTGTATCGGCTGCGACTCACCTTGCCGTCCATTGTGCGACTGACAAGTCGCGCCCGAAGCCTTTGTTCCACGCTCGTCTCGTTGCGGACCCATAGGCGTATCTGGTTGCGTCCCGCGTACGGCCATCCGACCTCAATTTTCTCGATGCTGCACGGCGACTTCTGAAAGGACAGATTTCCGAGCCAGCGGGCGTGCCCGCGGAGGTCGGGCGCCGGGTTCCATGTGAACGGCTCGCCCGGCGTCTCCGGCCGCCGCCGCACCACGTTGAACCCGATGATATCATTTGCCGGATTCATCAGTGAGACCCTGGGCACGGCGATCTCGACCGCCCAGCCGGATTCGTTCTCGCTCGCTCGCGCCGTGCAGCCACTGTCCCAGCGCAGATCTTGCTGGCCGTCAGCCAGCACGAAATCCGAAACGGATCCGGCCGGGTTCACCACGATCACCTCAGTCGATCTCCGATCCAGAGTGGAGTCCAGGAAGATATGGACGCTGTCAGTGTCCCACACCCGCTGGTCCTGTGCCAGGAAAGCTGGGGCCAGGCGACGTTTCGGGTCCGGCTCGTCGCACTGGACTCCGACGTACAGCACGTCCCTGAAATGCCCCAGGAGGACGCGCGTGCCGGGATCGGCCGGCGTGGTCGTGCCTATTTTCAGGAGCGGCGACAACGCCGAGGCCTGGTTCCACGCTTCATCGTCGAGCCGGCCGTCTATGGTGGGCGCCTCGGGCAGGACCCGCGCAATGACCGTACTGATGATCTCCAGTCCTGACGGCGCAACGGCGTGGTCGAAGGCGATTTGCAGCTCAGGCGGAACGAGCGTCTCTTGTGCAAGAGGCTCGTCTGAGGTCTCGCCGGGCAAGAGTGGGCATATCAGTGCAAAGTGCAAGATGAAAAATGCAACATTGAGGACAGTCTTCAGCCGTGTCATGGCTGCGCACCTCCGAGTTCCTGTTTTGCATTTTACATCTTGGGTCCGGCACTTTCCATTCCGCATTCTGACTTGCTACGCAGGTATCGGTCTGTCGAATCTCACGAGCTGCATCAGCCAGTAGGTGTAGGAGTCGAAGTCCCGTTTGTTGAGGAAGGTCAGTGATTCCCAGACCGAGTCGTCGCCGCCAGTGGCCAGCAGCGCCACTCCGCGGTTCATCGGCACGCCCACGGCAAACATGCGGAGGCTCATTGAAGAACGATAAAGCGGCCCCAGAACGTGGCCGGGGTCCCGCTCCATCTCCGTGAGCGAAAAGGCCGCTGGGTTCTGATCCAGCCTCAACCTGCGCCACGGCTCGAACAGCACCACGTCCATGAGAAACTCATGGTGGGTGCGCGTTGCGAGGTTGGGCGGGGAAGAAGCGCCGAATTTCCTCCGCCCGCTGTTCTCCTTGGGCTGGTGAACCGTCTCCTGGATTTCCAGTCTGCCGCAGGAGACCAGAAACACCTTGTCCCATGACGCGCGCACGGCGAGAGTTTCATTCCAGGTGTACGCCTCGCAGTGGATGCCCTGTTCGTTGATCGTGGAGTCGCGCATTCGCATGAGCGGCGGCAGATCCGCGCACTTGTCCACGGGGATTACCAGAACCGGTGCGCCTAGTGACTCCTCCACCCGCTCGGCCAAGGCCGTGGCGGCTCGCGCCTCCAGCCCGGTGGCCACGAACCCTTTGGACGTGCGCATCTTGCGGGTCACGTCCGGCAGCGGCCTGCCCATGGCCTCAGCCACCAGTCGGCCCACCCGCTTCACCTCCAACTGTTCCGTTCCGGCATAGAGGATGGCGCAAGGACCTGTGAGGCTGCTTCTGTCTGGAACCGGAACCGATCGAGAGGGGGGAGGCTCGGCGGGCCTCCTGAGAGGTGTTCCGCAAAACGCACAATAAGAAGCCCCGGGCAGGGTCAACTTTCCGCACTGAGGGCATCCGTCCGACGCAGATCGCATTGCTCACCGACGACGTGACGTCGTTCTCCCCGTGGGTCGGCCTTGCCCGACCGAACCCAGTCAATTTATCAGGCCTGTCTCCGTCAGCACGTCCAGCAAATTCTAGGGGCGTCTGGACCGGGCTGTCAAGAAGACCGTGTTTCCGGAAGCCGGACATGCCGTGCCACGAGTCCCCTTCTTCTGCCGCACGGAGTTTACCATTCCGCCGGTTGATGTTATCCTACGGTTTCTTTGCCGATACGGGAATCGCTGCGCGGGCCGGCCGCTTCTGTTCCGGACAACGACGGGCTTCGGACGTGAACTCGCATGAACGCTTTCGTGCGTTCGGATGAAAGGTCGGGCGCCCCCGCCCGACAGGCTCTGTGGCCCGCCGCGTGTGCAAGCCTCAACTGGAGGTCGATGTGAGCGTCGCTGACCAGTTCATCGCAAAGGCCAAGAGTTCGCCCCGGCGCATTGTGTTCTCCGAAGGGTCGGACCCGCGCGTGCTCACGGCCGCGCGCAGGCTCAAGGACGAGACGATCTGCGATCCCATCCTCGTGTGCAGCAGCGACAATGTGAAGCAGGCCGCACGGGCCGAAGGTCTGTCCACGGACGACATCAGTATTATTGATCCCGGGACGAGTCCGGCGCTCGCAGGCTATGCGGCGGCCTATACCGAGCGTAGGGGCCTGAAGGAGAGCGTGGCCACCCGGCTTGTGCGAAAGGATATGTCGTTCGCCGCGTGCATGGTGGCCGCCGGCGACGCGGACGGCATGGTCGGAGGCGCGTCCGGAAGCACGGCGACGCTGCTCATGGTGGCCGGGCTGTGCATCGGCTATGCAGAGGGCGTGAGCACGCCGTCGAGCATATTCATCATGGAGATACCCGACTGTCTCGGCGAGACGGAGAGGGTCCTGGTCTTTGGCGACTGTGCCGTGAATATTGACCCGACGATTGAGCAACTCGCGGACATCGCCATAAGCTCAGCGGAGAGCGCGCGGCAGTTGCTGGGCCTGGAGCCGCGCGTCGCCCTTCTCAGCTTCTCAACCAAGGGCAGCGCCTCGCACGAGCGGGTCGACAAGGTCCGACGTGCGCTGGACATCGTCAAGAGACGTGCGCCGGACCTGGCCGTTGACGGCGAGCTCCAGGCCGATGCGGCCGTGGTCGAGCGCGTGGCCAGGAAGAAGGCGCCGGACAGCGCTGTCGCGGGCGAGGCCAATGTCCTGATCTTTCCGGATCTGGACAGCGGCAATATCTGCTATAAGCTCGTCCAGTACTTGGCGAACGCCCGCGCGTACGGGCCGATCCTTCAGGGCTTTGCGCGTCCGGTCAACGACCTGTCGCGCGGCGCCACAGAAGACGATATCGTCGTCCTGGCCGCCATTACGGCGTCTCAGGCGCGATCCTAATGATATGTCGCCTAGCAGGCCGTTGAAGAAGTGTGGCTCCGCCGCCCTCGGCGGAGGAACGGCAACCGAGGGCGGTTGCGCCACAGCGACTTATGATCGGCGTCGGGTGGCACGCTTGCGCGTCGCGGCGTGGCCGGTCTTGCCGGCCGTGCGTCGGGAGGTCGAAACGGCACAGCGGGACAAGCTTGTCCGCCATAGTCGGGCTTAGCCGACGACGGCGGGACCCGCCGTGGCCCCAACAAGACGTGCGACCCTCTATTTCCTTGAAGGTGCATTTAGGTGCGAACCCGGCATGAATGTCCTCGTAATTAACTGCGGAAGTTCATCTTTGAAGTACAGGTTATTCGACATGTCCAAGGAGGCCATGCTCGCCAAGGGCCTCGTGGAAAGGATAGGAGAGGCCCAAGGCGCGCGCTACACGCACGAATCCAGCGAACGCCGGCTCTCCGGCAATGTGGACGCGCCGGATCACACCGCCGCTTTGAGGCACATGGCCGATCGACTCATCGATCCGGAACACGGCCCATTGGCCTCGGTTGACAGAGTGGACGCAGTGGGCCATCGTGTCGTCCACGGGGGAGAGGCCTTCCTGGAAGCGGCCGAGATCACGGATGAGGTGATCGCTACGGTAAAGGAACAGGCCTCCCTTGCACCGCTTCACAATCCGTCCAATCTGGCCGGCATTCGCGCGGCGCGCGCACTCTTCCCCGCAGTGCCTCATGTCGCCGTGTTCGACACGGCGTTTCACGAGACCATGCCGCCCCGCGCCTTCCTGTATGGCCTTCCATACGAATGGTACGAGAAGTATCATGTACGCCGATACGGTTTTCATGGGACCAGCCACAGGTTTGTGGCTCGGCGTGCCGCCAAGATGCTCGGCAAGCCGTTCTTTGAGTTCACCGGCATTACCTGCCATCTCGGCAACGGGTGCAGCATGACGGCCGTCCGAAATGGACGGTCCGTTGATACGTCCATGGGGCTTACTCCGCTCGAAGGGCTCATTATGGGCACGCGGACCGGTGACCTGGATCCCGCGCTGAGCTTCTATCTCGCGCGCGAGGCAGGCATAGCTCTCAAGGATCTCCACGTGCTCTACAACACGAGGAGCGGCCTGCTGGGCGTCTCCGGACTGAGCAATGATGTCCGCACACTATTGGAAGCGGCTTCGGAGGGTCACGAACGCGCTCGGCTGGCCCTGGACATGTTCGCATACCGGGCGAAGAAGTATATTGGCGCGTACTTGGCCGTGCTCAACGGCGCCGATGCGATTGTGTTCACGGGCGGCATCGGAGAGAACGCCGCGCCCTTGAGAGAGAAGATGTGCTCCGGGCTCGACCGGCTGGGTATCCGGCTCGATCGCGACCGGAACGCCACGACTCAGTCCAGGGAAGCCGTCATCAGTTCGCCTGACAGCCGCATTGCCGTAATGGTGGTGCCCACGAACGAGGAACTGGAAATCGCTCTGGAGACGCGCGACGTCGTCTGGAAATCGGTTGCGACTCGCACTGGGGAGGCTCGTGAATGAGACTGGTGATTTATGAGGACGCGACGTACGATCAGCTTTACCCGTTGACTTACATGCGCCCGACGTTTGACCTTCGTTGCGGCGGGACGCTTCTGCGCGAGAAGATCGAACGCGCCGCCGGACGACAGGCCGACGTCCTGTTCGTTCGCGAGTGGCTGCGCGACCTGTGCGCCGCGCGAAACTCGGCAAAGGTCAACGACCTCGCTGCCCTTCAGGGCGATGACCTGCTCCTGGTGAACGGCCGCTGCCTTCTCATTGGCGAGGCAGCTCTGCCCGCCGGCCGCGACGCCTGCGGAGTGGTCGGAGACCAAATCGCTTATGTGGCCCTGTCCAAAGACTCGGCCCAGGGCATTTCCGCCCTGTCTGCGTGCGACGCACAGGCAGGCGGGAATTTCGACGAGTTTCTGGCTGAGGCGGCCAGGAAGGCCCCCCGCGAAGACGCGAAGATTGAGCTGATCAGCTATCCGTGGGAGCTTATCGAGCACAACCCGGATGCCATCCGCGACGATTTCGCCAGGCTGGACAAGCGCGGTGTTGAGGGCGCCCTCTCCGAACAGGCGGCCGTGTGGGGGCCGAAGGACCAGCTCTACGTGGCCCCCGGCGCGACTGTCGCCCCGGGCGCTGTGATTGACACGAACGACGGCCCCGTGATGATCGGCGAGGGCGCCTTGGTCAGTCCGCTCGTGCGCATTCAGGGGCCCACCTGGATTGGCCCCCGGTCTCGCTGTTTCGTTGCCGCGAGGATACATGAGGGAACCAGCACCGGGCCGGTCTGCCTCGTTGGCGGCGAGCTTGAGGAGACCATCATTCACGGTTACAGTAACAAGGTCCACGACGGCTTTCTCGGCCATGCTTATGTGTGTGAATGGGTGAACCTCGGCGCCGGCACGACCAACAGCGACTTGAAGAACGACTACAGCGAAGTGGAAGTCTACGTCAAGGGAAAGCTCATGAACACTGGCAGCATGAAGGTGGGCTCCTTCATCGGAGACCATACCAAGACCAGTATCGGTACAATGATCAACACGGGGACCGTCATCGGCATGATGTCGAACATCCTCGGAATAGGACACCTGCCGCCGAAGAGCGTGCCGAGCTTCGTGCAGTACATAGACGGCAAGTTCTTCAAGGCGGGCATCAAGAGCCTGCTCACGACCGCCGAGAGGGCGATGGGCAGGCGGAAGGTCAAGATGCTGCCGGAGGAGGTGGCGCTTATCAAACACCTGTTCGACGTCACCCGGGAGGAGCGCCAGGCCGCAGTGAAGAAGTCACGTCGGGAGCTGATGATCCAGAAAGGCCTGAGGTAATGTAGGTCGGCGGCCTCCGCCTGAGGCGGGCAAGCTCCGCCGACACTGCTATAAGGAGACGACCATGGCTGAAGATGTCGCCCAGCGCGTGAAGCACGTCACGGCTGCCGTGCTGAAGGTTGATCCGGGCAAGATCAACGAATCTTCCCGCTTTGCGGAGGACTTGGACGCGGCCTCCATTCAGAGTATTGAATTGGTCGCGGCCTACGAGGAAGAGTTCGACATCGAGATGGACCAGGACGAGGCGCTCTCAGTCAAGACCGTCGGCGACGCCATAAGCTTCATCGAGAAAGTCGTCGCCGAGCAGCACGGCTGAGCTCCCGTTCGCTGCGTATGCTGGAGCGAGTGTGCGTTCAGCGACCCTGACAGGCGGTTGAAGAAGTGCACAGTGGGCGGAAATGCGAAGTTCCCGCCGATCGTACGGGCGCACGGCCGTGCGCCCGTACTCGGTGTGGCGTAACCGCCCCCGGTTGCGGTTCCTCCGCTGAGCCCTTCGACAAGCTCAGGGCCGTGAGTTCGCCTAGGCGAATCGAACGGGGCAGCGGAGGGACATTTCTTCAACGGCCTGCTAAGCGGCCGGAGTTCGGACTCTCCCGTGCGTCGACGCAACGTTCATCTGACACGTGCTTGGGGAGAGGGCGATGGAGAGCCTCGAAGACAAGATCATGGGCATCCTCAGGGAACGACAGGTCCCTCGCGAGGTCATTGAGCACGATCCGGTTTACACGAACCCCGAAATGGCGGAAAGGCTCGGCGTTTCCGTGGCCGAGACGGTCAAGAACCTTATGTTGACGACCGCGGACAACCGGACTATTCTGGTTGTTCTTCCGGGCGACAAGCGTTTCGACGCCAAGCGCGTCGCAAAGAAGGCTGGAACAAGGAGCGTGACCTTCGCGAAGCCTGAGAAGGTGCTCGAGATGGCTGGCTGCGAAGTCGGCTGCGTGCCTCCATTCGGGCACCTCAAGCCGGTGCAGGTTTTCATGGACAGACAGCTCCTCTGGAAGAAGCACGTGTACTTCAACCCCGGCGTGCACAGCAAGTCCGTCAAGATCGACGCGAAGCACTTGAAGGATTTATGCAAGCCGGTCATGCTTTGAGCAATCCATGCGCCCAATTGCAGAAGGCAGCGACCTGAACGGAATCATTCCGCCAAAGCGGCGCACGGCGGCCGTTGCGTTTTCGTCGTCCTCGTGTGCAAAGTGAGCGCTGCGAGGACGCGGTTTGGCTGCGGCCGACCTGCGGTTCGCGTGTCCGCTCGGTCATACATTGATAGGGTCATTCGCTTTGGAGAGGCCTTGGCATGGCTGAAAGCACGTCAGTGCCCGACAATCTGCGCTATACCAAGGATCATGAGTGGGTGCGCATTGACGGCGAGACGGCAGTAATCGGCATCACGGACCACGCCCAAACGGCGCTTGGCGACATCACCTATGTTGATCTCCCGCCCGTGGGCAAACACGTGAAGCTGTCCGAAGATCTGGCCGCCGTGGAATCCGCAAAGGCCGCGGCGGACGTGTACGCGCCGGTCTCCGGGATAGTGGAGGAGGTCAATTTATCCATGGAAGAGGCCCCGGAGAAGATAAACTCCGATCCGTACGGCGATGGCTGGATCTGCAAGCTCAAGCAGGTGTCCACTGCCGATCTCGATAACCTCCTCACACCTGACCGCTATCGAGAACTCCTGGAACAGGAAGCCGAATGAGCTACGTGGCGAACACGGACGCCCAGCGCGCGGAGATGCTGTCCGTGCTGGGCAAATCCATGGATGACCTGTTTGCCGTCATCCGGCCGGACCTTCTCCCCAAGTCGTTCAATCTGCCGCCCGGTCGCTCCGAACTCGAGGTACGACGCATCCTGGCCAATCTGGCCGCAAAGAACCGCTCCGACCTGGTGGGCTTTCTGGGCGGCGGCTTCTACGATCATTTCATTCCCGCCGCCGTGGACAGCATCCTGAGCCGCGGCGAATTCCACACCGCCTATACGCCGTATCAGCCCGAGGCCTCTCAGGGCACGCTTCAGGCGATGTATGAGTTTCAGTCCGCCGTATGTCGTTTGACCGGCATGGAGGTGGCCAATGCCTCTCTGTACGACGGCGGCACGGCACTCTACGAGGCCACCATGATGGCCCTGCGCGTAACGGGCCGGCGCAAGGTCATCCTGGACGATACGGTCAATCCCATCTATCGAAAGATGCTCCGGTCCTACACTACGAACCTCGAGATCGAGCTGAGCGAGCTTCCCAGCAAGAACGGCCTTACGGACCGGAACCGCATCGCGGAGAACCTGGACGATGAGACAGCCGGCGTTATCGTGCAGAACCCGAACTTCTTTGGATGCGTTGACGACTTCTCCGACGTGGCGAAGATCGCTCACAAAGCCGGGGCATTGATGATCGTCTCCTGTTATCCCATCTCCCTTGGGCTCCTCAAGACCCCCGGCGAGATGGATGCGGACATCGCCACGGCCGAGGGCCAGTGCCTGGGGCTGCCGCTGTCCTTCGGCGGGCCGTACTTGGGCGTCATGGCCACGCGGCGCAAGCTGGTGCGCAAGATGCCCGGACGCATCGTGGGCCGCACCAAGGACAGGGAAGGCCGCGACGGATTCGTCCTGACGCTTCAGGCGCGCGAACAGCACGTCCGCCGCAACAAAGCGACCAGCAATATCTGCACAAATGAATCGCTCTGTGCACTTGGCGCGCTGGCCTACCTGACGCTCCTCGGCAAGCAGGGACTGACGGAGGTCGCCGGACTCTGCGCCTCAAAGGCCGCCTATGCCCGCCGCCGCCTTCTGGCCATCCGCGGCGTCTCGGCCCGGTTCGAGGCGCCGGTGTTCAACGAGTTCGTTGTGGACCTGCCCCGGCCCGCTTCCGACGTGATCAACGACCTGATCGAGCATGGGTTCGCAGCCGGCTTTCCGCTGAGTCGGTACTACCGCGGCATGGACAACTCAATCCTCATAGCCGTCACAGAGAAGCGCACCAAGGAGGAGATCGGCAAGCTCGCTGAGACGTTGGAGGGACTGCTTTGAGGCTGATCTTCGACAAGAGCGTGGCCGGTCGTCGAGCTGTGCGCCTGCCGGCCCAGGACGTTCCGGACGACCCGCTGTTTGACCAGGGGCTGTGCCGCGCCGCACCGGCCGAACTGCCGGAGGTCTCCGAGCTTGATGCCGTGCGCCATTTCACTCGGCTCTCGCAGACCAATTTCAGCGTGGACACGCACTTCTACCCTCTCGGCTCATGTACGATGAAGTACAACCCCAAGCTGGGCGAGTGCGTGGCGCGGCTCGAGGGTTTTGCAGATCTACACCCGCTCCTGCCGCAGTTGCGCGGAGGGGGATTGCTGACCCAGGGCGCTCTGGCTGTCCTGTACGAGTGCGAGCAGCTCCTGAAGGAAATCACCGGCATGGCCGGGTTCACCATGCAGCCCTTGGCCGGCGCCCACGGGGCGTTGACCGGCATCATGATGATGGCCGCCTATCACCGAAGCTTGGGCCGGAAGCGAAGCAAGGTTCTCGTCCCGGACTCGGCCCATGGCACCAACCCCGCCAGCGCCGCGATCGCCGGCTATGAGGTGGTGCCCGTCCCCTCGGACGAACGCGGGCTGGTGGATATCCGCGCGCTTCGGGGTCTGCTCGACGAGGAGGTCGCCGGGTTCATGATGACCTGCCCGAATACGCTCGGTCTGTTCGAGGAGGAGGTGCATGAGATCGCGCGTGCCGTCCACCTCGCGGGCGGGCTGATGTATTACGATGGGGCGAACCTCAACGCGATCCTCGGCAAGTGCCGGCCCGGAGATGTCGGTTTTGACATCGTACACCTGAATCTGCACAAGACCTTCGGCACGCCGCATGGCTCCGGCGGGCCGGGCGCGGGGCCGGTGGGCGTCAACGAACAACTGGTGAGATTCCTTCCCATCTCGCTCGTTAAGAAACGGGATGACGGGACGTTCGCCCTGGACTATGACCGGCCGGACTCCATCGGCTACATCGCGCCTTTTTACGGAAACTTCGGCGTGATCGTGAAAGCGTACGCGTACATCCTCTCCCTGGGCCGTGAAGGCCTGCTTGAAGTGGCGGAGAACGCTGTGCTCAATGCCAACTATTTGATGGCCCGGCTCAAAGGGCATTACGACGTGGCGTGCCAGGATTCATGTATGCACGAATTCGTGATCTCGGCGGCGGCCCAAGCCAGGTCCGGCGCCGCGGCACTGGACATCGCCAAGGCGCTCATTGACCGCGGCTTCCACCCGCCCACCGTCTATTTCCCCCTCACAGTGAAAGAAGCCATGATGGTGGAGCCTACCGAGACGGAGTCCAAGGAGACGCTCGATGCCTTCGCCGAGGCCATGACGGAGATCGCCCGCCTCGCACGCGAGGACCCGCAGCAGCTCCGGGATGCGCCCAAGAACACCCCGGTCTCGCGACTCGACATCACGGCTGCCGAAAGGCGGATGGACCTGAGAGCGTAGACGACTCGGTTGTCGGTGGTAGGTTGTCGATGATCGTGAGAAGTCACGAAACGAACACCGACCACCGAAAACCGACCACCAGGCGTCTGAACCCTTTGACGAAGGATCGCCTATGTTTCCCTTTGCTGCAGAACCCAACGTGCAGGCTTCCGCCATCCTCGACGCTTGCGACGCCGAGCGGGAGCGGCAGTGGCGGCGGCTCATCATGATCCCATCGGAGAGCATCTGCCATCCGGCCGCTGCCGAGGTGCTTCAAGGTGAATTGGGCCACGTCTACGCTGAGGGCCTGCCTCAGCCGATCCTGTGCCATGATCCACGCGATTCGGCCCTTGACGCGGCGCGTTTTCAGAGCTGGCAGACCCGCCTGAGCGACCGGCGCTTCTACAAGGGGACGATCAACGCGAACCGCGTCGAGCTTATAGCGCGTCGGGCCATCGCCCAGGTCTTTGCCTTGCTGGAAGACAGTCCCGACGCGCAGGACATCTGCGTGAACGTGCAGCCTCTCTCCGGCGCGGCAGCAAACCTGGCCGTATACGAGGCGCTCCTGAAGCACGGCGACAGGAGCATGGGGCTCGACCTGTCGCACGGCGGCCATCTGACTCACGGGTCCGAGTTCAACTTTTCCGGCAAGACGTATAGGGCCCATTCGTACGGCATTGACGAGACCACTCGTCGGCTGGACTACGACCGGATCCGTGAGCAGGTTCTCGCATGGAAACCCAGGCTGCTCATCGGCGGCGCGTCATCGTATCCCTGGGATTTCGATTGGGCGGCCCTGCGCGACATGGCCGACGAGGTCGACGCGTACCTGCTCGCTGACGTGGCCCACCTCGCCGGGATGATCGCGGCCGGGCACCTCAAGAATCCGCTTCCGCACGCACACGTCGTGACCTTCACCACGCACAAGACACTCTGCGGCCCTCGGGGCGCAGTGATCATGACCACCGATCCTGCGATCGCTGGAAAGCTGGACATGGCCGTATTCCCCGGGCTTCAGGGCGGGCCGCACATGAACAGCATCGCCGCCATTGCCCGGCTCTTCGAGTTGATATGGGAGGACTACGATCGCTTCCGTGCGTTCGAGCAGAGGGTCCTGGATAATGCGCGCTTCTTCGGAGAGTGTCTTTCTCGGGAGGGCTTCACGCTCGAGTACGGCGGCACGAATACGCACATGCTCCTCGTTGACCTGAAGAAGTTCCCCGTGAAAGGCGAGACATTCGTGGACGGGGAGATCGCCTCGCGTCTGCTGGAGATCGCGGGAATCGCCTGCAACAAGAACGTGCTCCCCGGCGATCCGGACGCGGCCCACGCAAGCGGCCTGAGATTCGGTCTGCCGTGGCTGACCCAGCGTGGAGTGACCCAGGAACAGATCCACGAGATCGCGGCTATCATCAAATCCGTACTTGAACCCGTGCGCACAGTGACCATCTGGTCGCCAACCGGCGAGAAGAAGTGCCGAGGCCGTGTGCCGCCGGGCGTGCTGGACGAGGCCGCACAACGCGCTCTCGCCATTTGCGAGGCCCTGCCGTATCCGCCTCGGTCTGAACGTCGTGAAAAGCCGAAGCCGGCCTCAAAGATTGGCGACCGTGTGGCCCTGCTCGTGCGTGGCGACAAGGTCCGGCTCGCGCTCAGCGAGATGCTCACGGCCCGGCTGCCTCTGGATGGCGAGCCAACCAGAGCGAGGATGCTGAAGTCGGACGGCAGCGAGATGGACGACGTGGTTGTGGTTCAACTCGACGATTCAGGACGAGAGCAACGTTGGCTGATCCTTGCGCACGAGGACCGTGCGGCAGACGTGCGTCTGTGGATCGAACAGCTCTCCGACGGGTACCTGATGTTCGACCCGGCCGATCTTCAAAAGAAGGTGGATGGCCCGAGCGTGGTGGAGGACCTGGACGTCGGCGAGATCCCTGAACGGCTCAGGACGAAGATTGCGAGCCTGGACGGCGAGCCGGCGGTTGACCTGACCAAGCCTTATTTCATTGGCCAGAAGCCTCTGTATGCGCAGGCCAAACCCCCGGCCAAGGAGAGATACGAGTACGTCCAGGAGAATCTCCCGTTGCGCAGAACCGTGCTCAACCGGCTTCATCGTGAGTTGGGCGCCAAGATGGCGCCCTTCGCCGGATGGGACATGCCCATAAGCTACACGCCCGGGATTCTCGCAGAGCATCGGGCCGTGCGGACTGCGGCCGGGCTTTTCGACGTGTCGCACATGAGCTCGCTCGAGATCAGCGGACCGTACGCTCTCCCGTTTCTGGAGATGCTGCTGGCGAACTGCGTATCCAGGCTCGACCCCGGCGAAGCGCAGTATTCGTACATCCTGTATCCCGACGCGACTGCCATTGACGACCTCTACGTCTATCGGCTGGAGCGGGACCGCTTCATGCTCGTGGTGAACGCGGCAAACGCGGAGCGCGTAAAGGATTGGGTCCGGGCCGTGAACTCGCGTCGCGTCATCATAGATGAGGACATGCCGGCCAAAGAGATAGATGGTCCGGTGGAGTTCCGGGACCTTCGGGATGCGGGCCGGGACAGCCGGGCCGGAATGGCGCTTCAGGGGCCAGCTTCGCTCAAGATTCTCCGAGCCCTCACTGACAAGCGCAGCGATGAGGCCGCGCTTCAGCGTGTAGTTCTGAACCGTATCGTGCCCGCCACCCTGGCCGGTCTGCCGACGCTCGTGGCGCGGACCGGTTACACGGGCGAGAAGATCGGATTTGAGATTTACGTGCACCCGGAAAATGCCGAAAAGCTCTGGGCCGCAATGCTGGAGGAGGGCAGGCCGCTGGGCTTGTTGCCCGCCGGATTGGGCGCGCGCGACTCGACGCGCGTGGAAGCGGGCCTGTCGCTGTTCGGCCATGAGCTGGAAGGCGAACTGGGCATATCCATGACCGAGGCGGGTTACGGGTTTGTGGTTCGGTTCCACGTGCCGTTCTTCATCGGGCGAACGCCTTATGTGCAGCGCGCAGCCCGCTCGCGGCGTCACATGATCAGGCTCCGAGGCCGGGGCCGCAGGACGGTGAGGCCCGGACACGTGATCCTCCACGCATCCGGAAGGGCAGTGGGCCAGGTCACGAGTTTCGCCTATACTCATGAGGACATGACATTCTTCGTCCTGGCCTGCGTGGCGGAAGACTTCAGGCCCGAGCCCGGAGACCGGATAAGGGGCGCGCGCGTTTCTGCCTCGAAATTCACCGGTCACGCAGAGGAGCGAAGCATCGTCGAGCTGACCGCAGTCACTCGTTTCCCTGAAGACGACGAGCGCGATTCTTGGCCGAGTCGATAAGCGTAGAGACGAGGCCGCGCTGCTAGAGTATTCGAACGGAGCACCAGTTTCTGTCGACGTGCGGGAGGGCCTGGGCAAGAGACTCGCGACATCGCGGACACGCCACAGACTTGAGCGACGAAGGCGGGCGCCCCAGCCAGTACGGGCGCACGGCCGTGCGCCCGTACGATCGGCGGGAACTTCGGATTTCCGCCCACTGTGCACTTCTTTAACGGACTGTCAGCAGCCCGTGTGGCGATGACTCACATATCGCTTCTCACGGATTTGGCCTCAGGCCTCAGAATGACGGACTTCACCTTGAGGAGTGGTCGTGGCGCTTCTTCGTCTTGAAGCTTGCCAATGACGATAGCGCTTATCGCTTCTTTCTTGTTATTCATGAGCTGCTGAGATGTCTTTTCATCGAGTTCGAGAGCGTAGACCAATTCATTTGTGTTCTTGACTACGGTTAATTCGAAATCACCGTCCTCTGTAACTCGCAGCGTGCCAAAGAAAGTCTGAATCCCTGCAGTTGTCTTGTTCTTGCGCCCGACGGCGATACCGGACTTTGGCGTCTTTGGCGGGGGAGGCGAACTGTCCTCTGTTCGCAGTCCTACCCCTGGATGCCGCCTGAATCCGATCGCCGCGTAGAATCCGGATACGAGATCGGCCTTCCGTGCGACCAGGGGATACTCTTCGGCCAATTGCATAAGTCTGATCGGTTTAGCCACAAAATACTGTGCGTAGGAACCGATGTCTGTTTCCGTTCGGAGTTGTCCATGTTCGGACAGGAAGCCGTTTGCATAGGAATCCGTGTTCCTTGAAGCTGAAAAGGAGCTGGCCGACGTCGCTCCCGCGGAGGGCTTCTCAACCATATACGCAAAACCTTTAGGGTTCAAACGCCTCCATTCCGCAGCCGGAAAGACACGCTTGTGCGCGGCAAGCAGCATCTCGGCGAGAATGCTGTGGAAACCTCTTGCAGACGCGGCATCGCCAAGCCAGTTGCCGCGAATGAACAGCGATTTGTGGAGGTAATCGACGCTTCCGTCGATTACAATATCGCTAAATGTGAGCGATTCACACAGGCACACGCGCGAAAGGTTCTTTACCAGGAATTCCGGTTCATATTTTGTCAGGTCGGCTTCAAGGGTCTCGAGAGAAGTCATGCGCTCCTCGCGAGGAATGGGCGTACACTGTGGGTCGTGTGAGAGCCAGTTGAAGGGGAAATGAGGATAATCGAAGACGATTACCAACCGGTACCTGGCGGCGAGCTGATCTCTCTTCATTTCCCATGGCCGCCTCGGCCTCGCTTCGAGAGCGGCAAAAGGGGAGATCGCCTGCGCGGTCCTTCTGGCGCGCAGATGGCTATAGAACTGATCGAGAAGCATGGCCTTCTTCAATACCAAAGGATGTGTGGCGGCTATTTCCAGAAGCATATGAGGCTTTGCCATGAGGTACTGGGCATACGTGTTTACGTCGTCCTCTAAGGTAAGTTCACCATACTCGCAGACGAACCCCTTTTCGTAAGTGTTGAAGTCGCCGATGGTGAGTTGTTTGTCAGTTGCGAGATTGCGGTGGGATGACTCTTCGAACATGTATCGGAATGAGGGAGGCGCCAGCTTTCTCCAGGCCTGGACGGGAAACCGGCCCTCGCGAGCTTTGAGAAGAACACTGCTGAACTCATGATGAAAGCCAACGGCGTCCGCATGTCGCCCGTCGTCTCCGAGCCAATGTACATCCAGGTAAAGCCACTTCTTCCTGTAATCGTACGTACCGGAATATGCGAACGATCTGAACTCAAATCTATCGAATAGACAGATGCGGTCTATGTATCTCTTCAGAACGGCGGGGTTGTATTTCGACAGATCCACATCCAGCGCTTCCAGGACGGAGAGTCGTCGTTCGGCCGGCGGCGCTCTCCAACGGGTTTCATCGGCCACGCGTGGACGAGTGTAGAATTCCGGCCTGTCGAACGCTATTTGAATCCCGTAGCGCGTCTCAAGCTGTTCTTGCCGCACTCTCCAGGCCTCGTCGCCGGGAGGACCTGCGGCGTGGGAGATCATTGCGAAGGTGAGCGACAGCGCAAAAGCCAACCCCGGGGTTTGCAGACGTGGAAGCCGATTGCCGAGACGGGCGGCGATGAGGGGAATGAAGCGAGGGCAAGGGAATGGGCGCCTCATGTGGTTCTGCGGCTTACGCACCCTGTGCCCAAACGCCATAAGGACGCGTCTGATCGTCGTCGCCTGCAGCCAAGATGCAGCGGACATGACTCACCCGGGCAAGACCTCTCTTGTATTACCCCAAAAAGAAGTCTAGCGCGCTGGACCATGAGCGTCAAGCGCCGACAAGCCACAATCAATCAAAGGTCGCCGGCAGAGAACCGGAAGGATGGGCCGCGCTGTACGTGCAGGTCCGGTAACCGCAATTGCGGACTGCGCCGAAGCAGAAGATGAGCCGATGACGCCGAGCGCGCGGGGCCGTCCATTGACATTTGGGGAAGTAATGCAATGCTCGAAGCGTCGGCCGGGGGCGGCCGACCTACACGTTGGGCTTGGGATTCAAGGGGTTCCTGTAGGTCGGGCACCCTCGCCCGACAGTCTTGGCCTTCCGTTGCTTATACAAATCTCAGTAATCCGGCGCGATCACATGAAAGAAGCGGAGGCCTGTCTCACGCCCACTCCGGATCACAGACGCGGAACGCGAGTTCACCGTCGTGGGACCTGCCTCGGGCCAAGCCGACCTTGACCAACATGGCCAGGCCGCGGGCGGCTTCTTCTCTGGACCGGACCGATTGTTGCAGGCGCTCGAAGGCAAGCCATCGTCCCTCCGTTCTCATGGCGCCATAGAGCGCTTCCACGGCTTTTGTCATGTCGGGCGAGGGCCAGGTGATCCGCTGAAGACGCCGAACCCCCCAGAAGAACAGCCGCGGCGCAGCGTACAGGGTCTCGGAAATGCTGTATGCGGCCTGCTGGGGAGTGAAGGGGGTAACTCCGAGGACCACCCGCGAAAGAAGCACCTCGGCTCTTGAGAAAGGAGAGCGGGGAGGCATGCGCGCCGTGTAGCGGTATCCTTCCCAGACGAGAATGCCGATGAGTATGAGGTCCCACATAATAGGCCCAACCGTAAGCGTGCCAGCTGAACATGAACATGACGAATAGCGTGGCCCAATGCCAGATCGTGACGAAAACCAGACCAAGCAGGAGGCCGCCCCCGATCCCACAGGCCCCCAGCCCCAGTCTTATCAACCCCAACCGCCGCCAGGGGATTTCTGCCGCAGGCATGCGTACAAGCCTCACAGAATCTGGTTACGTCCCGGAAACAAGTATACAAAGTCCAGACGCGCTGGTCATGCTGAACGAAGTGAATCATCTTTTGCGAGCACATAGCCTTGTGACATCGATAGACCCTTCGCCTACGCCTGTCCTGTCTTCGACCCTGAGGCTCAGACCCGAAGGGAGCGAAGCCGAAGGGCTCCCAATGACCAGCGCCGTTGGACTTCGCATTGTCATTTGCACTGGTCTATAGTGTCGCACTTTCAGGCCGCATATGCGACTGACTCGATAAGGGTCGGCAGATTTTCGGCAAGGTCGTCATTCGAGGTAGACCTTTGCAAAAACCCGTGGTTCCACACGACTTTCATTCTGCTGAAAAGCTACTTACAATGCCCGCACGTCTCATCGGATAGCAGCGGTGTCCAAATCCATATGGTTCTTTCTACGGAGACCACATCATGGAAGAGATTAGAGAAGTCACTGTTGAGGAGCTTAAGCCTGCGGAATTCATAGAGGCACAGGTTGAGGCGATCTCGTCCAGAGTTGGTGACGGGCTGGCCGTGAACGCCTTGTCCGGCGGCGTCGATTCATCAGCCGTCACCATGCTGGGGCACAGGGCCCTGGGTGACCGACTGAAGACGTACTTCATTGAGAACGGCATTATGAGAGAGGGCGAACCGGAGGCGGTCGTCTCGCGATTCAAGAGCCTGGGCGTGAAGGTCGAGATCGTGGACGCGAGGAAGGAATTCTTCGGCGCGCTCAAGGGCCTTACCGATCCCGAGGAGAAGAGGGAGGCCATCACTCAGACGTTCTATAAGGACGTGTTCGCTCGGCTCGTGCGGGAGAGCGGCGCGAAGTTCCTGCTCCAGGGCACCATCTACACTGATGTGGAGGAAACGCTGGCCGGCATCAAGCGTCAACATAACGTCCTCGAGCAGCTCGGAATCAATCCGGAAGAGACGTTCGGCTACACGGTTATCGAGCCGCTGATACAGCTTCGCAAGTCGGGGGTTCGAGAGGTCGCCAAGGCCCTCGGCCTGCCGAAGGAGATCCATGCCCGGCCGCCGTTCCCCGGTCCGGCCCTGGCCGCGCGGGTGATCGGCGAGGTCGATCCTGAACGGATTCAGACCGTGAGGCAGGCCACCTGCATCGTGGAGGAGGAGCTGGCGTCCTCCGGCGCCTTCCAGTACATGGCCATCCTACACGACGACAAGGTCACTGGCGTGCGCGAGGGCAAGCGTGAGTTCGGCTCGCAGATCGAGATCAGATGCTGGGAGAGCGTAAACGCACAGACCGCCACGCCCACTCGACTGCCTCACGACACGTTGGACAGGCTGGCGCAACGCATCACGTCAGAGGTGCCGGGGGTTGTGAGCGTCACGTATCACATCACGACCAAACCGCCGTCAACCATGGAGGCGGTGTGAAAACGAGTCGGGCGAGCTTGCCCGCCTCAGGCGGGGGCGCCCGACCAGAGCGGTTCAATTGTCAATGGCCAACGACCATTCACCAATTGCCAATTGGCCGATGGCAATTGCCCGTTGATCAATGGGTCGGTCGAGTCGAAAGGACTTACGAAGCAGGCGTCGGTCTAGCGGCTGCTCAGTGCCAAATCGCCCAGACGACCAAATACCCCGCGCCGGTGGCCGCCAGGGTGAACGGAAGGCCGATCTTCGTGAACTGCCAGAATGAGATTGAATGCCCCTCCCGGCGAAGGATGCCCATGGCCACCACGTTGCAGGCCGCGCCCACAGGGGTGATGTTGCCCCCAAGACACGATCCGACGAGGAGGCCGGCCGCATAGAGGAACGGGTCACCCCCGATGCTGGTCGCCAGTTCCTTCGTCACCGGCAGCATCAGCCCGACGTACGCGATGTTGTCCATGACCGCTGAGACGAGCACCGAGAACCAAACCAGCAGCGTGAAGGCTCGGAACTCGCTCTGGCCGACCAGGCTGACGATGCCGTCCGCTATGGCCCTCACCCAACCGAAGCGCTCCATCGTATAGGCCATGACGAACACGCCCGCCAGAAAAAAGATCGTCGGATAGTCGTAGCGCTTCATCAGCTTGGGCACTGCGGACTTGTCCCGCTTAAAAGCCCACGTCAGCGCCAGGATTCCCAGGATCGCGTTTCCGGTCCCGGCGAGCCAGATGAAGTCAGGGTCGAAGAGCGACGAAAGGGCGAGGAACGCGACCATCGCGACGACTATGCACGTGGGGACCCACGTGTTCGGCCGCTCCATCTCCACTGCCGGCATGGTCCCGCGGTGCCGCCGGAAGATGAAGTACAGCACCACGAAGCCGGCCACGGCCCCGGCCTGCATGATGAAGAACATGGACGGCTTTGAGTGGTAGATGAAGAAATTGTTGAAGTTCATCCTGAAGAAGCCGGCCAGGAGCATGCTGGGCGGGTCGCCGATAAGAGTGGCGGCGCCCTGGAGATTGGAGCTGATCGCCATGCCCACCAGGAACGGAACGGGGGACAGGCCTGTGCGCTTGGCGATCACGAGCGCCACCGGCGACACGATCAGCACCGTGGTGACGTTGTCCACGAATATGGAGACAACGCCGGAGAGGACGCAGACGCCCAGCAGCGCCATGTGCGCGCTACGGCAGTGCACTGCCAGGACGTCGGCGAGCAGCACCGGCACGCGCGACTGGATGAACAGGTCCGCGATGATCATGGAGCCGAAGAGCACGCCGATGACGTTCCAGTTGATGGCTTGAAGCAGGACGCCCTGCGGAGAGAGGGCGCTGGTCGCATCCTGCTCCCGGAGGAAGACCCCGGCCAGCATCATGACGCCGATGCCGATCCAGATGCCCTTTGCCCGGTGATGTCGGCTCAGGCAGATGAAGCCGTAGACCAAGACAAAGATAATGAGAACAGTCCAGCGCAGACTCAAGACCTCGGCCCTCGCCCTTCGGTGAAACGGAAGAGAAAAGGGGTCAGGCTACTTTTTGCCTTCAAGCAGTCGCCAATCGACAAGCGGTCCGGCGAAAAAGTAGCCTGACCCCTTTTCCACACGGGACGTCGGGAGCGCACTCTATCATCCCTGAAGTAGACGGTCAATCTGGCGGGCCTTTGAGGGGCCAAGCTTGCAGAGGTCCCTCCGCTGCGTTAGACTCTGTGGGTGGGGCAGGCGCCGCCCGCGTGCGGTTCACCGGCGACGACTTGAATCCTTGCTTCTCCCGCGTCGCTTCTCGCCCGCAAGAACAGGGCATTGCAGACAAGGTACGGACCGTGCGCAGGCCGTTTGAGATACTCGAACACACCGCCGACGTGGGCCTTCGTGCACACGGCCGGACGCTGCCCGAGGTGTATCAGAATGCGGCCCTAGGCATGCTGTCGCTGATGGTGGACCCGGACTCGGTCCGGCCGGAACAGGAGGAAGAGATCGAAGTGCAGGGCACTGACGCCGTCGACCTTCTGGTGTCGTGGCTTCACGAGATTCTCTACCGTTTCGACGGGCGGAAGCAGGTCTTCAGCAGCGTCCGCGTGAATGAGGCGACTGAATCGCGTCTCCGCGCTGCGCTGTGCGGGGAGAGCATGAATCTGGCCAGACATCGGCTCCGGGCGGAGATCAAAGCCGTCACCTATCACGGCGCCCGGGTGGACAAGGAAGCCAACGGCTGGGTCGCCGAAGTGTTGTTTGACATATAGCTCGGACCGTTTCCAAGAGCTCGCAGGAGATGTCGCCATGGGCAGGGACTGGCAGGGACCATTCGAGAGACTCGATGAGTGCAGGGTGCGCATACCCAGGGACTACAAGCCCGGGATGCGGACCGACGGCATCATATACGCCGACGAAAAGCTCCTGGAATCCCTCCGCAAGGATCAGGCGCCCGAGCAAGTGGCCAACGTGGCGTTCCTTCCCGGCATCAAGGCTGCCTCCCTGGCCATGCCGGACATCCATTGGGGATACGGCTTCCCCATCGGGGGCGTGGCGGCCACGGACCCGGAGGAAGGAGGGGTTATCTCCCCCGGCGGTGTGGGCTACGACATCAACTGCGGAGTGAGACTGATCAGGACGAACCTGGAGCACGGCGATCTTAAGGGCCGAGTGCAGCAGCTCGTGGGCGCTCTGTTCCGCGATATCCCCGCCGGCGTCGGCCGGGGCGGCGCCATCCGCTTCTCCGACAACGAAGAGCGAAAGATCCTGCGGGAAGGTGCGCCCTGGCTGGTGAAACGCGGCTTCGGAAGGCCCGAGGACGTCGAGTACGCCGAGAGCGGAGGCTGCATCGAAGGCGCCGATCCGGACGCGGTCAGCCCCAGGGCGTACGAGCGCGGTCGCGGCCAGGTGGGCACGCTCGGCTCCGGCAACCACTTTGTGGAAGTTCAGGTGGTGGACGAGATCTACGACGAGCAGGCGGCGGAGGTCTTCGGCCTGCATCTCGGCCAGGCCACTGTCATGATACACTCCGGCAGCCGCGGCCTGGGCTACGAGGTCTGCGACAATTACATTCGGGCGCTTCAAGGCGCTCCGAAGAAGTACGGCATCGAGCTGCCCGACCGGCAGCTCGTCTGTGCGCCGGTCAACTCGCCGGAGGGCCGGCGCTACCTTTCGGCCATGCGCTGCGCCGCCAACTACGCCTGGGCCAACCGCCAGGTGCTGCTGCACCTTGCACGCCGGGTGTTCGAGCATTTTTTCAAGATGAGCCCGCGCGACCTGGGCATGGACCTGATCTACGACGTGGCGCACAACATCGCCAAGCTCGAAACCCACAAAGTGGACGGCGGCGAACGGGTCCTGTGCGTCCACCGCAAGGGCGCCACGCGCGCCTTCCCTCCGGGACATGCTGAAATCCCGGAAGCCTACCGCCAAGTGGGCCAGCCCGTGCTCATTCCCGGGGACATGGGCCGCTATTCGTTTCTGCTCGTCGGGCAGCCTCGGGCCATGGAGCAGACGTTCGGCTCGGCCTGTCACGGCGCCGGACGTGTGATGTCTCGCGCCGCGGCGGTTCGATCGGCGCGCGGCCGGTCTATCAAGAGGGAACTCGAGGCCAAGGGCATCTTCGCCCTGGCGCGCGGCAGGCACGGTCTGGATGAGGAACAGCCCGCAGCGTACAAGGACGTGAGCGTCGTGGTAGACGTGACGGAGCGGGCCGGCCTCGCAAAGAAGGTCTGCCGAATGCGGCCGCTCGGCGTCATCAAGGGCTGAGTCCCTGGACATCCAGTGGCCTGATATTGCGCGCAATGCCCGCGAGACACGCTCGCCCAAAGGCCAATCAGGCCAATCCAAGCCATCACTGAGATGAGAAACCATAAGAATATGCTTGACAGAGGCCCGATTGTGTGCCAGAATTTAAGTGTCGGGCCGAGTCGGACTCCGACTTCGTAGGGACGCAGTTGTCGACTATTGGAGGCGGGTCTTCGGGACGCGCAAGTATTTATATATAATAAGCTTAGGCAAAGCAGTGAAGGGAACCCACGGCGGAAAACGCCGTTTTTTGCTTGTTCCGGCTCTTTTGACAGGGCCATTT
>SDBU01002726.1_pt1 | contig 23110 bp, 23 predicted proteins | sample 2277071 | NCBI WGS metagenome assembly SDBU01 (sample SAMN10397929, study PRJNA504765) | marine sediment metagenome | isolation source: marine sediment core GS08_GC12, 126 cmbsf | place: Arctic Ocean: Gakkel Ridge, Loki's castle | collected 2008 | reverse complement strand
TGCAGGAGTCAGACCATGTTTTTTCATTGCTTTCCAGACGGCGACTTCTTGCGCAGTAATCATGAGAAAACTGTTAAGCTGCCCCGTTAGCGAGCCCTTTAAGTAAGGAATATCAGGGATGAGTTTCTCGTGCTCCCTCAGTGCTTCCTGGTGTAATGTAGCGGCAAGTTCCACTCCATAAACCAATTCAACAAAATCCCTAACGAGATTAGCAGTTTCGTCAAAGGCGCTTAGTAATTTTGGCTTTTAAGAAGTGTAGAAACCAGTTGATTGAGTGGCTACATTCAATACATTGATCTTCTTCTGATCCCGATTCTCTGGTATCCTACTTTGAGATAAATCCGCCTTTTCTGTCATTTTAATTCCTTGGCCAATTCATTCATCCAGCCTAATGTTCAAGCTGTATAGCTCCTGAGTTTAGCGGTAACAAGCGTGATATATTAGATAATCCTTGGCAGTACTACCTCATTTGCCAAGGATTATCTAATGCCTTGTGGTCTTATACATATAACCAAAGGACTGATTTGAAGATGTGTTAGAGATTGATTCTAAGAAAGGATATCCTAACACACTGTTTGAGATACAAGGTCAGGACCATACGACCAGAAGGGTGTCACCATTGAGGGACTACATCAGTTTATTGAACAGAATGGCTACCAAATCGCCGGTGTTCACGAGGAAGAATATCTTACCATGCCCGACGTTAAAGTCCCGAAGACTGTTATCCGCTACCCGGCGAGAAAGAGGTAGCTGGTTTAGTATCTGGCCTCAAATGCCGTGCCCACCACCTGGTGAGGTATTTAACCACTTCCTGGTCACTCAAGTCATACCAGTAACGATAGAAATCAGCGACGAAAAACTCGGGCCTAAAACTGGTGGTGCAAACTACAATCTCATCAGCGACCTTTTCCACCTCTTTCAATGCCGTAGCTGAAGCCACTGGTACCGCCACCACCAGTCCCCTGGGCTGGCGGTGACGTACCGATTTTACCGCTGCCAGCATGGTATATCCTGAAGCCAGCCCATCGTCAATAATGATTACTATCTTACCAGCCACTCCATAAAGTGGTCTATCCCTGCGGTAAAGCAGGCTCCGCTTGGAAATTTCAGCTCTTACCTGATTCACCTGATAATTTATCTGACTTTGGCTCAAGTTAAGTCTTTTTATCACTTCTTGATTAAGGATAAAAGTTCCATCATCACTAACCGCCCCAATACCAGCTTCAGGATTGAGCGGCATCGGGATTTTACGTGAGATTATCAGATTAAAGTCAGCTCCCAATGCACTAGTCACCTCTAGGGCTACGGGCACCCCTCCATTGGGAATGGCAAGAACTAACACCGACTGGTTTTTATATTGAGCCAGTTTTTCTGCCAGTTTCCTACCGGCATCATGCCTGTCCTCAAATCCGGCTTTTTTCTTAAAATATATCATTATTATCCTTCTGCGCTGGTTGAAATGGGAGTTTTCAGCCAATCAGTTTAAATTGGTTAACATCCACCAGTCCCAGGTCAGTGAGCCTGATTTCTGGAATCACCGGCAGGGCTAAAAAGGAAAGGATAGCCAAAGGTGAAGGTAAAGTAGCCCCCAGATTTTTAGCTAACTGCTCCAGCTCATTTAGCCTCTCCGCCACTCTCTCCAAGGGCTGATCGGAAAGTAACCCGGCAATCGGCAGAGCTAAACTTGATATCACCTTACCCTCGGCAGCCACCACCAAACCACCCCCAAGGTGTTCAACCTCTTTAATGGCGGCAAATATATCTTCATCACTGGCACCTAAGGCAACAATATTATGGGAGTCATGGGCAACTGAAGACGCTAGCGCCCCTTTCTTCAGGCCGAAACCCTTGACCATACCCAGACCGATATTACCACTTGCCCTGTGCCTTTCAACTACTACCAGTTTCAGGATATCCCCGCCTATATCGGACACGACAGCGCCATCCGAAATCTTAAGTTTTACCATTCCCTTTTTGGTAATAATCTGGCCGGGAATAGCCTCAATCACCGGCCCGGTTTCTCCCGAGGCTGGGAGTCTCAATGCCCCAATACCAAAAGGCTTAATCTGAATCGTACGAGCCAGGGTTTTACTTGCTAATTTATAAGGGGCAAACAAAGGCTTACCTTCTTTAGCCACCAACTGACCCCGGTAGAAAACCATGTCTATCGGTAGTTCTGACAAATCGCTAGATACAATCAGGTTAGCCGTATAACCAGGGGCTACAGCACCAAGCCAGTCTAACCTGAAATACTCGGCAGTATTAATTGTCGCCATCTGAATGGCTCGCACCGGGTCAAGCCCTCGGCTGATTGCCTTCCGTACCACGGCGTCGATATCACCATCGCCAAGCAAATCGAGGCAACTGCGGTCATCAACAACAAAAAAACACCGCTTGTAGGTTTTGTCAGTGACCAGAGGTAATAGGGAGTCAAGGTTCTTCTCCGAGGAACCCTCACGAATCATAACCCACATGCCGCGGCTTAATTTTTCCCTAGCCTCATCTAAGGAGACAGATTCATGGTCAGAATGAATCCCGGCCGCAATATAGGCATTGAGGTCTTTGCCGCGAACACCCGGGGCATGCCCATCAATAACCCTGCCCTGAGCCGAGTTCACCTTGTCCAGAACCGTCTCGTCACCACCAATGACACCGGGGAAATTCATTACCTCTCCAAGCCCAATAACCCCCGGCCACTCTAGTAGCTTTCGGATGTCATCAGGGTCAACACTAGCCCCTGAGGTTTCAAGGTGAGTTGCCGGCACACATGAAGGCGCCAGAAGGAAGATATCCATTGGCAAATGGGGGATATAGTCAAGTACATACCTGATGGCATCCAGTCCGGCAACATTAGCCAGCTCATGAAGGTCAGTTACTATTCCCAGGGTGCCTCGAGGTACCACCGCCCGGGCATACTGACCGACATCAAGTAGTGAGCTTTCCAGATGAGTGTGTCCGTTTAGAAGCCCGGGGACCAGGTATCTTCCATTCAGATCTATAGTTTCCTTTGCCTGACTATAATCTCCAATCCCAGCAATCTTGCCCTCGCAGATAGCGACATTGCCTGTTTCCAGTTCACCACTGAAGACATTCACCACCCTGGCATTGGCTAATACTAAATCAGCTGGGGATTCCCCTCTGGCTACTGAGATTAAATGGGCTAGTTTGCTTACCATTATTCGTCCTCTAGGAAACAAATGTCAGGCAGATTGCGGAATTTTTCATTGAAGTCAAGGCCATAACCGACAAGAAATTTATCTGGAACAGCAAAACCAAGATAATCAATCTTAACCGGAACCTCTCGTCTTGAAGGCTTCTCACTTAAGGCGCAGAGCTTTACTGAAGCTGGTTTCTTCTGCTTCAAGTAGTCTAAAAGAAATGCTGTGGTAAGGCCGGTATCCACTATATCCTCAACAACCAGTATGTCACGGTCCTTAATTTCTGAACTGATGTCGCAGACCAGTTTAATTTTGCCTGAGCTCTCCTTAGCGTTGCCGTAGCTGGATAGTTTGACGAAGTCTACTTCCAGCGGGAAAGCAAGGAGTCGCACCAGGTCAACTAAAAAGACCACCGAACCCTTGAGCACGCCGATGAGAATCGGGTTTTTATCCTGATAATCTCGGCTTATTTCTGAAGCCAGCCTTTTAACTTCGGCTTTTATCTCGTCACCGGTTTTAAGGATGTGCAGTTCAGGCTGAGCGCCCATATTCACCACTATTATTTTCTTTAACCGCCACTGAGCATCAACACCACAGATATCTCATCACCATCTTCAACTGGTTTGGCTAATGTATCAGGATAGGTGCTTTCGTCATTGAGATAGATATCAATGTAGTAGAGTATGTCATCATTTTTGTCAAATAGCTCTTTTTGGGCTTCGGGGAACTTCTTTACCAGGTTTCTAAGACACTCACCAACGGTACTCCCGTCGACTTCGATCGCCCTTTCGTTACCAGTAAATTGCTCCAGAAACTGAGGAATTTTTACCGTAACCGCCATCTATCGCTCCTTAGTAGATAAATATTTTGCAAACTTGCGACTCAATCGCCACCATATATTTTATTGCTTCTCTTGCCTAAATACAAATTGTAAAACTCAGCATAACTCACCCGGAGTCTATTTTTTTGTTTCTTTACCTATCCACTCCAAATAATCATCGCTACCTGCAAGAACGGGTAAGGCAATGATTTCAGGGACGTCGTAGCTATGGATTTCTTTAACCAGGTTCACAATTCTGGCAAAGTTTTCCATCCTGGTCTTGGCTAAAAGCAAAACTTCAGACTCGGAGACAATTTTATCCTGCCACCAGAATCGGGAAAGTATCCTGGGTACAATGTTGACACAGGCAACCTGTTTCTGTCCCAGAAGTGCCTCAGATATTCGCTGTGCCTCCTTGAGGCTACCGCTGGTGATTAGGACGACGATAAAAGCTGGGTTTCCCATTTTTTGATTGGGTAATTTCATTTATCCAAGCCATGTCCAAATACGATATGGCACTGCCAACCGGGAGAACTTTTTGGGAAATCAGTGCGAAAGTGGGCACCACGACTCTCCTTCCGAATTAAGGCTGCCTCACTCACCAGCCGGCCGCTCAATATCAGATTATTCAACTCGTAGGTTTGGTGGTCAGTTGGTTTAGGCAAAGACTCTTGCCAGGAAGAGAGAATATCGGCCGCCTGCTCAAGCCCCTCTTTGCTTCTAATAATACCCACCCTATCCCAGAGTAGTTGTTGTAAATTAGAAAGGTTAAGTGCCGGCACGGAAGCGAGCACCTGTCTTTTAGGTAACGGGTGGTAGACCTCGACTCTGTTGCCGGTAGCGAGTATTTCACCGCCTGGTTCGCTTTTAGTTTTTTCAATAATTCTTTTGGCAAAGACAAGTACTTCCAGCATTGAGTTGGAAGCCAATCTGTTGGCTCCGTGAACCCCGGTACAAGCCGTTTCACCGGCAGCAAAAAGCCCGGTAATATTGGTCTCTCCCCAGGTATTGGCCTTAATGCCACCCATCATGTAGTGGGCCGCGGGTGCTACTGGTATCATCTCCCTGGTAATATCCAGACCATGCTCAAGGCAGAAGCGATAGATGTGAGGAAAACGGGTGGTGATAGTACGAGACGGCAGGTGGGTAGCATCAATAAAGACGCTATCCGAGCTGGTTTTTACCATCTCATTTAGTATACTGCGAGTCACAATATCTCGCGGCGCCAGGTCAGCCTCCGATGCGTAGTCAGGCATAAAGCGGTGCCCTTCGGTATTGCGCAAAATTCCCCCTTCGCCTCGCATCGCTTCAGTGATTAGAAAGGAGGCTACCCCGGGTAGACGCAGAGCGGTCGGATGGAATTGAAAAAATTCCATATCAATAATTTCTGCCCCGGCACTGGAGGCCAGGGCAACGCCATCACCGGTAGCGATTTCCGAATTAGTATTGAATTTGTATAGCTGTCCGGCACCACCAGTAGCTAAAATCAAGAAGCGGCAACCAAATTCCTGGGTTGATTGGCTATTCAGGTCAAGGGCTTTTACTCCCTTAACTACCCCGGCTTCGACGATTATCTCCGTTGCCAGACAATCCTCAATCACCTGAATTTTGGACTCACGTACTTTCTTGCTCAGGGTGGTTTCGATGTACTCACCGGTGGCATCACCTCCGGCGTGGACAATGCGGGGTACACTGTGAGCTGCCTCCAAGGTGAGGGCAACGGTTCCATTCAGGGTATCGAATGGTACACCCAGGTTGACCAAATCGGTAATGCGGTCAGGGGCTTCAGTTACCAGAATACGCACTGCCTCTTCATCACACAGACCGTTTCCAGCGTTGATGGTATCCTGAAAATGGAGCTCCGGGGAATCGCTCTTATCAATTGCAGCCGCAATCCCACCCTGAGCAAACCGGGTGTTGCAATCGTCAATACTGCCCTTGGTGATAATGAGGACGCTCCCCAGTTCTTTGGCAAGTAAGCCGGTGTAAAGTCCTCCGATGCCGCTGCCGATGATAATATAATCGTATTGCTTCATTTATTTTCTACCCGATATTCTGCTTTTCCTGCCTGATAAAGGTCACCACCATAAATATCGTTTATCACCGTAGCCGGGAAGCCCTTAACCTCAAGTTTCATAATTGCCTCAGCACCAAGTTCATCGTAGGCGATTACCTCCGCCTTTTTAATACTCTTGGAAATGAGGGCACCGATGCCACCAATAGCGGCAAAATAAACAGCCTGGTATTTTTTCAGGGCTTCTTTAACTTCGGGTGAGCGATGCCCCTTGCCAATCATCCCTTTTAAACCCTGAGCCACCAGACGGAGCGAGTAGGCATCCATTCTTCCGCTGGTAGTCGGACCAGCGGCACCGATTACCTGTCCTGGTTTGGCTGGCGAAGGGCCCATAAAATATATTATCTGCCCCCGGATATCAAAGGGCAATCCCTGGCCCTTATCCAGAGCTTCAATCATTCTTTTGTGGGCGGCATCACGTGCAACATAAATTGTGCCGTTAAGTATGACTTCATCCCCTGCCTTCAGGTTTCTTATTACTTCTTCAGTTAACGGTAAGGTAACCTCTCTTGCCATTTCTCTACCTTCCTCGGTTACTTATGGTCCGATTCTTTTCAAGAGATCAAAGATAATAATTGCCCGCTGTAGCTCCAGGGCACGCTCACCAGCACTGGTCGCTAGGGCGCCTTGGCATAGCCTTTCTGAGGGAAGCTCGCGAACATCTATTGGGCCGCCATGGACATGAACTGCTCTTTCAGTCACCCTTTTTAGCATCTGGGCGGTAAAGACCTTAACCATAGCAGCTTCCTGGTATATTTTATGTCCTTCGTCCGCATTCCAGGCGGCACTGTATACCATTAGCCTGGCCGCCTGGATATCGATAGCCATATCGGCCAGTGCCGCCTGAGCGCTGAGACTGGAGGCTACTGGTTGGCCAAACTTTTCCCAGGTTTTAGCATATTCAGTTGATACTTCAAGGAGCCGGGTTGCCACCCCGACACATCTAGCACCCCTGGTGATGCGCCGCTTGGGCAGCCATTTACCGCCAAGGTAGAAGGCTCTTCCTTCCCCACCCAGCACGTTTTCTGAGGGCACCAGGCAGTTACTGAAGAGCAGAGAAGCTGGTTTTTGAAGTCGAATTGGCCGTTTGTTTTTATTGCCATTCGCAACCGTAAATCCTGGGGTTCCATAATCTACCAGAAAACAGGTTGTCCCTTCCTTGAGGCGAGTATCAGGATCGGTAATCGCAAAGACAATGGCAAAATCATTCTCACTTACCTGAGAGAGGGTAATTTTGCTGCCGTTGATAAGATAGCCACCGGTTGCTTTCTCAGCCCGGGTCTCAATCGCAGTCGGGTCAACTTCCTTCCCCGGTTCCAGGAGAGCAACGGCAGCCTGTCTTTCTCTTTCCAGCACCGGGAACAGGTAACGCTCCCTCTGCTCGTCACTGCAATCAAAAAGGAGCGGGGTAACATCGCCGAAATTGAAAGGAACGATGGTTTTGGCTAGTTCCTCTTCGACCAGGCAAATACCGAGTGTGTCCAACCCGACGCCCTCCAGCTCTCCAGGCAGATTTATGCCCCACAAGCCCATCTCCTTTACCATCTTCATCAGCGCGGTCTCTGTTTCGGGAGGAAGATACAACTTGCCAGTTTGAGGCTCACCCTCTCGACCCAGCAGCTCCCTTTCCTCTGGCAGGAGCTTCTCTTTGACAAAGTCCCTGACCAGGGTTTGGAGCATCTTTAGTTCTTCGGGCAGGTTAAAGTCCATCGGAACTCCCCGCTTTAAGTCTAACTTAAAGCTTCCTCTAAGTATAAGTCCAGATCTGGCTCACCCTCATCACCAATTCGCTCCCCGAGCCTGGACATAACCTCAATCATACGGCTATTGACAACATAGTACTTGATGGTGGTATCTACCTGAGGGCAAGCCAGGACACAAGCATAGCAACGGTCGCAGTCCTCCGCGACCAAAGTCTCCAGTGCCATTGAGGTGCGCTGCTCCGTTTTCTGGCGCCGGTTGGGCTCGCGAACCAGCACCGGACAGATATCAATGCAATTACCGCAGGCAAGGCAGGCTCTGACTCCGGCAAGGTCTTCGGTTATATCAAGGGTATGGCTGGGCGAAAAGCCGCTGGAAAGGAGCCGGCATCTGGCTACCGGTGGCATCTTGGTGCTTAGAATCTCATTTAAGATAGCCTCAATTTGCTTGACATCAACCTGGTTTCGCTGTGGCATTTTATCTCTCTTAAAGACTATTTATAGTGGCTGGAGGGTTAGTGTTTGCTGGTGCCGGGTATAGTCGGGTAAAAGCCGAGGGGAAAAGGTTCTTGAGGTAAGCCCGGCCCGGCTAAGCTCCTTCTGCCAGCGGTGCAGATGTTCTAGAGTGAGGGGGCTGGGCTTTACTTCTTTAGCCCATTGGGCGGCGGCTTTACCGGCTCTACGCCCGAAAACAAATATGTCCAGGGTTGAGTTGCCAATCAAGCGGTTCCGGCCGTGGACTCCACCCTCACATTCGCCAGCAGCAAAAAACCCTGGTATCCCGGTAGCACCGCTGGCCGAAATTTGGATTCCCCCATTTTGGTAATGAAGGGTCGGATAAACTAGAATTGGCTTCTGGGTGATATCAATCTCATAACGCTCAAACTGGCGAACCATAGCTGGTAGTTCGCGTGCAATTGTTCCCGGTCCTCGTATCAGGTCAATCATCGGTGAATCAAGCCAAACACCACACTGTTTATTGGTTACTATACCCTGTTGGCGCTCACTACATTCCCTGATAATACTTGAGGCGACTACATCTCGTGTCTCTAATGGATGAATAAACTGTTTACCCTGAATATTGGTTAGTTGAGCTCCGAGGGTTCTTATCTTCTCGGTAACCAGTTGACCTAAAATCTGGTGAGGATAGGCAGCGCCGGTGGGGTGATACTGCATGGTATCTATAAAAATAAGTTCAGCGCCCACCCGGTAAGCCAGTACCAACCCGTCGCCGGTAGCCCCGTAGTGATTGGTGGTCGGGAAACCCTGATAGTGCAGTCGACCGCTGCCTCCAGTAGCCAGTATTACTGCTTTAGCCCGGACTAGGCTTAGCTCTCTAGTCTCCAGATTTAGCAGTATCGCCCCGGCTATTTGCCCTTTATCATCCATCAGAAGTTCAATCGCTGGTGAGAATTCAAGCACGTTTATCTGGCGATTTCTTACTTCATCGCGAAGTACCCTCATCTCCTCAAGACCGGTGTAGTCCCTGGCGGCGTGCATCCGGTTTCTTGAGGTACCACCACCGGGAAGTTCATGCATTGAGCCATCCGAGTCTTTGTCCCAGTTAACGCCCAAGGACTCAAGCCACCCGATTACCTCAGGGGCATCCTTAACCAGCGCCTCCACCAGTTCCGGTATGTTATGAAAACCACCTCCACCCATGGTATCAAGGTAGTGAATGGCTGGTGAGTCACCTGAGCGGTCAGCAGCCTGCGTTCCCGCCTGGGCACCGACCGTATTGGCATCGCCAAGACGCAGCTTAGTTACCAGCAGAACATTAGCCCCGTTTTCCTCTGCCAGTAGTGCCGCTGATGCTCCAGCACCACCACCTCCAATTATCAGAACCTCAATATCATAATCTATTTTCTCAAGGTCAATCTTATCCGGCTCAATGCGGCTCCGGCCTTCAAGTAGCTCAGCCAGTTCCTTGGGCACTCGGTCACCTTTATTTGGTCCTACTAAAAGTTTTCGTGTTCCCTCAGTTAAAAAGTCAGGGTGGAAGTGCTCAAGGAGGGTCTTGATTTCATCGAGGCTCAGTCGCGGGAAAGTCTCTTTAAGCCGCTTTTCTCTGGTAGCCTCTACTCTTTTAATGCTCTCTTCCATTTCGGTTGAATACATTTAGCTATCCCCAGCTCAAATCTGGCTTAAAGAGATTCAATGGTACGCTCCTTATACCTTTGCCTGAGCTTATCCTCGCTCATCTTCTTTAGCTCTTCAAGTTCTCGGTCAAATTCACCCTTGGTTATCTCTTCAATTCGGTCTTTTAGGTGCTTTGAGGCTGGGGCAAGCCAGCGCCCATACAAGCGTCGGCAGAGTAAAGCAACATTGTAGGGTACCAGTCCTTGAGGGCATCTGGCGGCGCACAGTCCACACATGACGCAATCAAAGGACTTCCTTGAAACCTCGGCAATATCACCTCTTATAGCGTCGGACACATACTCCATTACCTCCAAGTCCTGAGGGCAGCTTTTAGTGCAGGTATTGCAGCCAAGGCATTTGACAATATCCGGGTAGGCATTGAGTATCTCTTGGCCGCTGGGCTCTATTTCCTCTAAATTATATAGGGCTTTTACAGCCGGGAAGAAGGGCAACTGTACCAGATACATCTCCGGTTCAGCCACCGTCTGGCAGGCCAGGGCATAACGCAGTTGAGGGTCACCCTTGACATTGTAAACGGTGGCACAGGCACCGCAAAACCCAGCCCGGCACCCTACCCCACGAATAAGTTGATAGCCAGAATATTCCAGTGCCTGAAGAATAGTCAGTCCCTCGGGGACTTGATAGCGTTTACCCATAACGTGTATGTTAATCACTCTCTTTACCTCAAGCTCAGATGATTGCTTCCTTGTGTCGGGCACTATGGCACTGCAGGTTAACTGCCACCGGCAGGCTAGCAATATGGGCCGGGAATATCTCGGCTTGAACGGCCAGGGCTGTTGTCCGACCGCCAAAGCCCTGCGGGCCAATGCCAAGCTTGTTTACCTGCTCCAGGATTTCTCTCTCAAGTTTGGCCGTTTCCTCGTCTTGACTTGGTTCTCCCACCCGGCGTAAGAGCGCTTCTTTTGCCAGTAATATTGCCTTCTCGGCGGTGCCACCAATGCCAACACCAACAATAATCGGCGGGCAGGGATTACTTCCAGCTTCATCTACTGCCTTGACCACGAAGTCTATTATCCCCTGACGGCCCTTGGCAGGAGTAAGCATCCCCAAGCGGCTCATATTCTCGGCGCCACCGCCTTTGGGCATGACAATAATCTTAAGCCTATCACCGGGGACAACCTCGGTATAGATTATAGCGGGTGTATTGTCTTTGGTATTTATTCGGGCAGAAAATGGCCTCGTGACCATGGATTTACGCAGGTAGCCTTCCTTGTAGGCTTGGCGCACACCTTCATTTACACCTTCGTAGAGGTCGCCGCCAACAACATGGGCGTCCTGACCCAATTTGAGAAAGACCAGGGCGGCACCACAATCCTGACATAGAGGTATCTTCTCACTGGCAGCAATTTGGGCGTTCTCCAGGATTTTGCCCAGCACCTCTCGTCCCATTGGTGAGTCTTCACTATCCCTTGCCTTTTTGAGTGCGGCCAAGACATCACCGCTTAAAAAGAAATTAGCTTCCTTGAAAAGACGGGACACGGTGCTTATTACTTCTTTTAACTCAACATTTCTCACCGATATTTCCTGCTGCTTTATTTCTTTAGCTGTTTTAGCAATCTAACCACATCGCTTGGTTTCTCGGCTACCGGAACACCACTGGCGGCAAAGGCATCAATCTTAGATTGGGCAGTGCCAACGTTACCCATGATTATTGCCCCGGCATGTCCAAGACGTTTTTCCGGAGGGGCCAGCCTGCCGGCAATATAAGCTACTACCGGCTTGGGATAATTAGTTTTTTTTATATGTTCGGCGGCCAGTTCCTCGGCATTGCCACCAATCTCACCGACTAAAACTACAGCCTCGGTTGCCTCATCGTCTCTAAAGAAGTCAAGCAGGTCAATAAAACTCAGCCCGATGATTGGGTCACCACCAATACCGACGCAGGTGCTCTGCCCTAGGCTTGAAGCACTAATCTGTGAAGCAATCTCAGAAGTCAGAGTGCCACTCCTCGAGACCATGCCGATACTGCCGGACCTAAAAATATGACTTGGCAGGATACTAATCTTTAGCCGGCCTGATGGGTTTATTAGCCCCGGAGTATTGGGGCCAATGATTGCCGCTCCCAGGCTACTGGCCCTGGCAATAAATTCAATTGCATCCTTTTGAGGAATAAGCTCCGTAATAATTACCAGTGTTTTGATACCGGCTTCTACTGCCTCTAGGACAGCGTCCCCGGCCCGGGCAGCAGGAACAAATAGAATGGAGGTGTCGGCACCATGGCTTAATACAGCCTCAGCGACGCTGTTATAGACGGGAACACCCTCAACCTGCTCTCCACCTTTGCCCGGTGTCACCCCGGCGACTACCGGGGTGCCATAGGCTAACATTGAAGTGGTGTGAAACCTGCCTTCGTTGCCGGTGATACCCTGAACAATAACTTTCGGTTTTTGACTGATTAGCCTGTTCATTTTATTCTAAAATGTTAATACCTTTTTGATTGCCTCTTCCAGATTTTGGTAGCTGTTAATCCCGGCTTTACCAAGTATCCGAGCCCCTTCTTCTTCGTTGGTTCCCATCATTCTTACTACTATCGGTTTCTTGATTTCGGGCTCGCCCAGAGCGGCAATAACTCCTTGAGCAACCAGGTCGCATCTGGTTATGCCACCCAAAATATTAACCAGGACTGCCTTTACCTCTGGCTTAGACATGACCAGCATCAGTGCTTGTTTGACGACCTCAGCTTGAGCGCCACCACCAATATCGAGGAAGTTTGCCGGCCTACCACCGAAGAGATGAACCAGATCCAGCGTTGCCATCACCAGACCAGCACCATTACCGATAATGCCAATCTCACCATCTAGCTCGACATAGACTAGGCCCTGCCTTCTGGCTTCAGCTTCAAGAGTGGTATCTTCCGATCTGATCAGGCTTTTATCCTTGAACTCCGGGTGCCTGAAGATGGCATTATCGTCAATAATTATTCTGGCATCAGCAGCGACCAAGGTTCCTGAAGCAGTCTTCACCAGCGGATTTATCTCCACCAGTTCAGCATCATAGCTAGTAGCCAGTTGATACATTGCAACCAGAATATCAGCCACCATGGCGGTATCCTCCTGGTTCATGCCAAAGCTGTCGAGCATCTCCAGGGCATCTTTCGATCTGAAGTCAGAGAGGGGATCAATCTGGTGTTTTATTATCTTTTCTGGAGCAGTTTGAGCTACTTCTTCAATATCAACCCCACCCTCAGTAGAAGCCAGAACGACATATCTCCTGGCGCTTCGGTCAATCGTCACTGAAGTATACAGCTCACGAGTTATATCTAACTTTTGTTCAACCAATAATCTATCAACCCTGTTCCCCCTGATAGCATTGCCGATGAGGGCTTGAGCTGATTTCCTTGCCTCAGTAGCGTTACTGACAAATACAATCCCGCCTGACTTCCCCCGGCTTGAGATGAGTACTTGGGACTTTAATACTACCGTCCCTCCCAGTTTTCCAGCTATTTCGGCAACTTCCTCAACGCTACTGGCGATATTACCTTGGGGAATTGGAATATTGTAATTCTTCAGAATATTCTTAGCTTCAAATTCAAAAAGTTTCATTGCGCCTGCTTAAAAAAGGATAGAGAAAAACAGTAATTATCTGCGTCTCCCCAGGGAGAGTCGTTTTCCTAAATCTCGAGATGAGATAAGTTGTTAATCCAAGCTGGGAAGATTCTTGGCCGCCCCATACAAGGCTTGAATTTTCTGTTCTGATTCTCGATCGATTTCCTTTTGATTCTGGAAGAGTTTCTCAGCACGAAGATACATATTTTCAAGTCGATCAACCTGGGTTAACTTGGAAACCATCAGGGTTACTGAAACCTCACCAGTCCTCCGGGGGTAGTCACCGATTCTGACGACCGCTTTCGGGCACCTGTCTTCAAGATAGGTAGCGATCTCCTCCAAAGCGGTCAGGGTGACAGCAGTTCTTGGAGCACCAATCAGGGCTAAGACCTTTCTGGCATCCTCGAGGTTAACAGTTAAGCACAAATTATTGACTGCTTGTGCCAAGGCTTCAGCGATGATGCCACTCTCCTTCATCCCCTCCCGAAAGTGCTCTTTACGTCTGAAGCGAAAGGTGGACAGGCCGACCACTCCCCGACCAATTGTGGTAACTCCTTCCAGGGACTGCCTGATATCCCCGGCATCCATTACCTTGCTACCGACATATTTAAATCGCTTCTCTTCGCCAGCACAGAAAAGGTCATAAAAATTACCCACCATCTGGCGATTTATTTCTCTCAGGTTCACGGCTAAACTACTGGTGGTTTTACCGAAGCGCTCATTATCAAGCAGAAACGTAGCGTCGGCATATTTGATTGCCGTCTTCAGGCAGGTGGCAGTGTTGGTTACAGCGTAGGAGGTCTCTCCTCTTTCTTCATATTCAAACGGAAGCACCACTATCGCATAGACAGGTTTATCAATCCTTTCCTTGAGCATTTTGCATAGCCAGCCGATACTGCCGGAACCAGTGCCACCGCCGCCACTGGCGATTACAATCACCGCGTCACTCTCGTAGAACTTTCTGGCGTTTAAAATATTGTCACTGAGGAAGGTCTGGCTTTCTTTAATAATTCTGGTTGCATCAACATTTACTTTACCCACCCCATGTCCAAAAGCTCTGATGGCTCCGATTAAAATCCGATGCCGCCTATCATTGGGGATATTCCTGAAGCTACCCAAATCTGTTTCATCGGTGTTGATTGCTACCGCGTTAGTCATGATCTCGATACCACGGCCGAAAACGGATTTGGAGTATTTATTAATGGCATAGAATTCGTCAGCGATATTACTGCCACACTGGCCAATACCAATTGCAAATATTTTCATTTCTGCCCCCTTTAACCTTCAATTTTACTGCTGGGAGTGCTTGGGTTTGCTCCTTCCCTGAATTAGTTCGTTCAAATATAAAACCTGGAAACTACTCCTCAGGTTATTGCGGGTATCCTTTAAAACTAATTGTATCAATAAGATAGCTAGTGTGCAACCTAATGTGAAAGAACTAAAGACTTGACAGGTAATAGCAACTCTCAAGTTAACACTGGTAGATTCCAGTGACTTAGCCTTGGCGATACCTGATACCCCGGCTGCTTGCCCAAATCGTAATTGTTTACTGACCTCTTGTCAAGACGATTTGCTCCTGCTACTGCTTTGACAAAGCTGGGAGGTGGTGTTAACATATCGTCCAGAGTAAAGGAGGAGGTTAGGTAATGAGTATCCCGTCACTTTCCTTAAAAGATAAAGTAGCTATTGTCACCGGAGGCAGAACCGGGATAGGTAAGACGATTGCCCTGGCTTTTGCTGAGGCTGGAGCGGATGTAGTTGTTGGTGACGCAATAGTTGAGGATGGCCAACTCGAGACTGTTGGTGATGAAATTAAGAAACTTGGTCGGCGTTCCATGGCAATTCAGACGGATATTACTCGCCAGAGTGATGTTGAGAGTTTAATCCAGCGAACGCTCGATGAGCTGGGCAGTATTGATATTTTAGTCAATAATGCTGGCACCATGGTGAAAGCTTCACTGCTTGAAACTACTGAAGATGTTTGGGATAAGATTATCAATACCAATTTAAAAGGCTGTTACCTCTGCTGCCAGGCGGCGGGCAAACGCATGGTTGAACAAAAAAGTGGTAGCATTATCAATATTGCCTCAGTGGCTGGCGTAAGGCCAATTGCATATCGAGCCGCTTACGGTACTTCCAAAGCTGCTGTTATTGCCCTGACCAAGGTATTCGCTCAGGAAGTAGCTGAATACAAGGTGAGGGTCAATGCCATTGCCCCGCATTTTGTCAGGACTGAGATGCTGGCTAAAGCCCTGAAGGACAACCCGGAGCGAGAGCACAAAATGGTAGCTGAAATCCCGATGGGCAGAGTCAGTGAGGTGGGTGACCTTATTGGGGCAGCTTTATATCTGGCGTCGGATGCCTCTTTGTGGGTTACCGGGCATACCCTGGTTGTGGATGGTGGCTATCTGGCGGGCGATTTTGTAGGCGCCAAATAGATGCTCTGATGAAGCATTATGTTTTTTAGTTTCCCTAAACTTGACACGTAAAATAAATCTCTACTATTATCACTTATGGATAAGGATTGGCACAGCCAACCCCCTATTTAATCAAAAGGAGGTGCGAAATGCCAGAGCAGATTTGTCCGGTTTGCGGTTGTGATGTTGGTGAACAAATGCACGAAAGAGAAGGAATTGTATACTGCTGTGAGCCTTGTGCCGCTGGGGGTGCTTGTGAATGTGGTTGTTGTGAAGTAGCCGAAGACGGAGAAGAAGGGGGCGAAGGTAGCGAGGGGGGCTAAAGACTCTTAGAGTCTTTGAATACAATTTTTGGGGAAGCCTGCCATATACTTTAGATTCACTCACCTGGGTGAAAGACTGGTCTTTATTTAGGCTGCCTCTGGTATCTGGAGCAACGTGCCGTCATCGAAGTCGGGAAGGAAACTGTTCGTATGAGTAAAAATGGGGAAAAAGCTGAGATAGAAGCAGTCTGCGCAGAGCTGCGGGCAAGGCTAAGAGAAATAGTGGAAAGAAATAAAGCCGAAGGGATTCTTTTTTCCGGAGGTCTGGATACCAGTATCCTGGCTTTCCTTTCGCCTAAAGTCCCTGCCTTAAGCGTCAGACTGGAAAACTATGGAGACGATTTCGGCTATGCCCAAGCCCTATCCTCAAGACTGAGTTTGAAGCTTGATCTTAAGCAGGTCAGGCTTGATGAAGCCCTCGATGCAATTCCAGCGGTGATTAAAGCCCTGCGTAGTTTCGACCCGGCTTTACCAAACGACCTGGCGGTATACTTCGCCTTGAAGCTGGCTAAGGGAAAAGGAATCGAGAGTGTCATGACCGGGGATGGTTCGGATGAACTCTTTGCCGGCTACAGCTATATGTTCGATTTGGACCTGGAAGATTATCTGCCCAAACTTGCCCGAAGGATGCAGTTTTCATCAAATGAACTCGGTGCCTGGCTGGGAATTAGAGTGATGCAACCTTTTGCAGATAAGAGACTGGTTGACTTTGCCCTCTCCATCAAGCCCAACCTAAAGGTCAGACCAAAGGAGGGGAAGAAATATGGCAAGTGGATTTTAAGGAAAGCCTTTGAGACCCTTCTGCCGTCAGAGATCGCCTGGCAGGGGAAAAGGCCAATCGAGATTGGCTCCGGCTTCACTAGACTGCGCGAGGTAATTGCCTCGGGAATATCGGATGAGGAATTTGCCACGGCGAAGTCTGGTTCTTCGGTTGAATTCATGAGCAAAGACCACCTTTTCTATTACCAGGTTTACTGCAAGGTAGTAGGTGAAATACCCCGACCCAAGCCCGGGGAAGCAAGATGTCCTGGCTGTGGGACAGGGATAAAAGCCACTTCTTCTCATTGCCGTATTTGCGGCTGGAGCCAAAAACTCTAATCCCCGAATATTATAGTTTGCTCCGTCGGCTCCACAAGAATATTGAGCCGATAATGGTTACTGCAAATAGAACGACACCGGCAATAGTGAAGCTGGTTTGGAAGCCAAACTGGTCAATAAGATAGCCCAGTACTGGTGTTAGGATGCCGGTGCCCTCCATATTACCGAAGTAGTAGATACCAAGCATTGTCGAGCGTTTGCGCTCCGGGGTCTGACCAATGAGATAGGACTCAGCTACTGGCATACGCATGTACTGAAGGGCACCGAGTATAAGCAGTACGGCGCCGATACCCAGTCCAAAGGATACTAGACTCAATAGATAAACCATTGGGCCGGCAATAAAAGTTACCGTTAGAAATACTGGTAATCTTCCCAGACGGTCCGAGAGGTAGCCACCGGCTAAGCTTGCCCAGAGCCCGGCAAAATAGAAAATGGCGACAAAGGCTGCCGCTTGTTCCTCGGCGACACCGAAGTGGTCAACTATAAACAACGGCACAAAGGATATGACCGAGAAAGTTATCGCTGAAGCGAAGGTGCTAAGGACGAGGAAAGGAATCAGGCGAGGCAGACGACTGGAAGTGGCCTGGGTCTTATCTTGAATGGTAACTGCCTCTGGTTCTGGTTTTTTAGGTGTTATTCGACGTCCTAAAAGCCAGTAAAAGGTAACCCCGAACAAGAATGTCGGGATTGCCAGTACGAGAAATGGACTGCGCCAGCCCCAGGTAGCAGCAAAGCCAGCCGCAATAAGTGGCACCAAAAAGTAGCTGGCACTGCCACCAATCATGTGTAGCCCAAGCGCACTGCCACGCCTCTTCGGTTCAACGAATGTCGAGAGTAACGGTGTCGAGGCTGGGTGATAGGCACCACCCAGTAGTCCCATCAGTGCCAGGAAGAAAATTAACATCAGGTAGGTTTGAGAAATACCAATTAGAAGTCCGGCCAGGGCTACGCCGCAGATACCAACGGTGACTACTATTCGGCGCCCGACCCGGTCGGCAAGCCACCCGGCCGGCAATTGACCGATACCATATGAAATGGCGAATGCCGAGATGAGCAGTCCAGACTGAGTATAATCAAGGGCAAAATCATCACGAATCATGGGCAAAAGTGGTATTGGTAGTGCTGTAAGCAGGTGATGTCCGAAGTGGGCCAGAGCAAAAAGCGGCACCAACCCAGTAAAAAGTGCCTTAAGGCCAATTTTCTTAACGCCGTTTACCTCTATGGGTTCCAAGAGCAATCCTTATGATATAATGTGTTGTTATTCCTCTATAATGGAGTCGGAATGGGTTTAAGTCCTAAGACGGAGAAGTGGTTTCACCTCACAGGCTGGCTTCTGTTCCTGGTCTGTGCCATTTTTTTCATCATGCAGTATCTTCTGCATAGCTCCGCCTTAGGGCTGATTGGCAGCATCGTCTTTCTTTTCGGCTGTATCGTCTTTCTTATCCCGTTAGTCGGTAACTGGAAGGGAAAAGAGGGATGATGGTTCGGTTACTTAAGGTATTTTACTCCCCTCCCTGGCTATTTTGGCACCGTGGCGGAGGATGTTCCGGGCAATATAGCTGCTCTCAACCCCAGCCCTGGCTTCTAGCAGTTCAGCTTTCAATTGTAAAGCCTCTCTGCGGCTTTGGCTCTCCCCGGTGCCACCGATAACAAAATCCACCAGATGAAGAGCAAGTTGGCTTTTCCCTTCCTGTTTCAGTTCCTTGGAACGCCGAAGCAACTTTCCGACACTGCTCGCCTTGACCACTTCCTCTGCAATTTCAGCACTGCTGGCAGGGAATAGATTGCTTGGATTGCCGCTGTACCAGCCGGAGTATCGACGCTCTATACCATGGATAATAAAAGTCGGACAACCGTAAATTGGGGCAAGGTAAGGTTTGTTTGCCAGCTCCTCAGGTATTTTAACCTGCTCCAGGATTTCCTCAATCCAGTAGCCTTTGTTCAGGAGGCGGATGACTTCACTGTGCAGCTGGCAAACAAACCTGGCCGTATTAAGGCATATCTCCTGAATTAGCTCCCCCTTAATAGCCGGCCCATGACCGGGAAGTAAGAACGCAGGCTCTTTGCCGGCTATTTTCTCTAAAGCCTCGGCCCATTCAAGCTCGTAGCGCTGAACCTTGAGCGGGTTGCCAATATTGGGACAGGACCAGACGACCAAATCGCCAACGATGGCAGTCTGGCGCTCTGGGATCCAGACCCAGGTAGCATCATCGGTCTCGCCCAGGGCATGATAAAGTTCAAAAGTGAGCCCCCCCAATCTGAACTCCATAGCGTCAGAGTAAGTGAGGTCGGGATAGAAAAATTCCGGGGGCAATACTTCAACTTCTTCGGGGATGTCATACTCAATCCGATTGATGTGCTGGTGGTGCCCGTAAAGCTTCTGGTAGCGTTCAAATCGTCTAAGTACTGCCTCGTGGGCAATAATTCGTGGCTTTGGGTGACTTCTCATCTCAGCATCATCAAATAAGGGTCTCATATTATAGGCATGGTCAAAGTGACCGTGGGTATAGATAATGGTATTTACTGGCGCCTCGGTTCTCTCCCTGATTGTCTTCACTATCCTCCGTCCGGTACCTTCGCCAATTCCGGCATCTACCACCACTATCCCTTCATCGGTAATGACGACACCACTATTGCCAAACCCGCCAACGCAAATTATGCCTGGAGTGACCTCTTCCTCACCTTCAGCCATGGGTAGACCAAAGTTGCGCCTTTTTTTAGGGCTCTGAGTCATAGAACTTCTCCACTCAAAATAATTAGTAATTTCAAGTGATTGTAGCACCATCAGCTTGATACTGACAACTTGGTAAGGCTAATGTTGCTTAGTTATCGAATCATTACTGTATTATATCGGTAGCCAGTGAATGATAGGTTTTTTAAGGAGGACAGTATATGCGGCTCCAAACTAGGGTTTTTTGGCTGGTTGCAGTTCCCTTTGGCATTCTCTACAGTGCAATTATCGGTGTTGTCATCTGGGTGGGACCAAGAAGCGCCGTAACTTACACTATCCTGGCTTTTGGCGTCTTCATCCTCTATTTTATTGCTAATCCCCTAGTGTTACATGGCTCAAGGATACGTGAATACTACGCTGGTATGGGGAGTGTCTAACTGGAGAGTATGCCTAGCATTTGACGGCGGCACTCTACAAACTGGCCTATGGAAATACCATATTTAAAGGCACAGAGGAATTCAGGCGAATTGAATGAGTCAAGGCTTTCTTCCCCAACGACCTATCAAAGGTCTGGAGGGACGTCCGAGAACTATCCCAAATCGACAAGGATATGAGCGGTACTATTGAATACGATGAACTTATGGAGCTGCGCCAAAAAGGAGCGCGCCTTAGTACCTCTGGCAAATAGATGAATCTTCTTACCACTTACCCTAACATGCTCAAACGGAAAAAACACTTATCCACGCCGGCTGTATGATGATTAACTTGACTAAGCAAATTAATCCTTTGATACCAGGCAGACGCCGAATAGTTTCTACTCAAGCCTCAAGAGTTTTGATACGTTCCTCCAGAGCAAACCCTCCATTTCGGCTTGAGTAAGCGGGGGCCAGCCAAGCCTCTCCATATCCTGGTTTAATCCTTCTTTGATGTAGGTAATCTCCCGTGTGAGCAAACCGATGTACTCATCAGCACTCTCGCCAACATAGTCCGACCCGTAGAATACCCGGTCAAGAACACCGTACTCTCTAGCCGTACCGAGGTCTCTGGCTAAGAGAAGACGTCTGCCTTTACCCATCATTGGGTCAATGAACATGGCGATGTCGGCAAATACATTGGGATGATTAACCATCAGCGCAAAAAGCTCTTCCTCCCAGGGATAGCCCAGATGCTCCACGTTAAACCTGAGTTCGGGAAAATCAATGGCTACGTCCTCAAGCAGCCAGACTCTAGCATATTTTAAAGGGCACCTCAGTGTGGCTGGACAGCCAGGCACGTCACGTGTATACATGTGAGCGTGATGGAAGTAGATTGGTATATCCAGTTCAACTGCCTTCTCATAAAATGGATATACTCGTTTATCGTTTGAGTAGTAGTGACCGTAGGGCGGTGTCAAGAGCAATCCCTTTAAATTCCTCTCAACTATCGCCTCTTCTACCTCTTTCAACCTTGCCCGATTGAAAGCATTGTGTACATCCAAGGGCTCGGCGCCGGCAAAGGCTATTATTCTTTCGGGTGCATAGCGCTGTATGTCGGCCGAGAGCTCATTTGAGCCTAGCCACCGTCCTGGTATCCTGGTCATCTCCTGAGGCATAAACTGGATTTGAGATATTTGGAGTTCGTCAAGCCGCTTTAGCAGTTGACTTAGGTCAAAACCTTCAATCTCTTTGGCGCTCCTCTTGAGCTGGTCACAGGGTGCTGGCGCCTGATACATATGTGAGTGGCCATCAATTACCTTCATCTCGTGCCTCCTTAAGGTGTAGATAAATAAAATTGGTAGTGCAAATTGTACAATAGACAGAACTTTTAATCTAGCTTTTGGTATTCCATAATGTCGAAGAATTTACGAGTTTTACCTAAGAAGAAAGTTGGAGACATTGTTGGGCCTCCGCTGCGTTCTGTTCAGATTGGAAGACAAGCTGAAGGTGAGTTTTTTGTGGGGATAGGCCAAAGTTATTTTTCTCAGATACACTCTGCCATGCTTTGTAGCAAGATAGCTCACTGTCATTGGGAAGTGGAAGAATAACTATATTTCCAGCTACCTTAACCCACAAGCATTTTAGATTATCCGGTTCAGTTACCTCAGCTATCCAAGGAGTGCCTCCTACACCTATAGTTGGAGGAATGATTATACAGCATCCGAGTTCATTGATGGTATTCCCAACAATGAGTCTCCTCAGTTTCATCCCTGCCTTAGTAAAAGCATAGCGGCACTCTGCAAGAATATAAATCGTCAAATAAGCAACCTGCAAATAAGCTGACCAAGCAACTGAAAGGCTGCATCCATAATTCAGTGTTACGCTGAAAGACCACCCCGTAGTGCCGCTATTAGCTATCGTATCCCAGGCTGAGACGTGATTCTGAGTTGAGGAAGGAGCATTTGCCTTTGGTACACCAACTACCTTTAAATCTTTGGGTGTTAAAACTATGTTGGAGGTCAAAGGAATGAGCTCATTATCCGGCACAGTTATTGTACCTTGAATCGGTTTGTCGTATTTCCCACATTGATGAAGTTGGTATACGAGAAATTTCTTGAGATGGCTGTGCAATTGACTTCCGTATGTATTATTGCATCTTTTGCATGTTAATGTCTTCAAACTTTTCTCTTTTATCAGTTTTGCCGTTGCTACAGGAGGTATCTCCTCTAGCGATAATTCAGATTGCAGAGCATTTGGAGCAAATGAATTCCAACACAATGGACATCGTATATTATCCCCAATGAATGCATCTAGCGTTCTAAGTTTTTTATTTAGTTGCCCGAATAGAATTTCTCTTTCCCTGTGTTTATGGTTATTGGTAGCCATTTGCTATTATAACACGATATAAAAACCAAGAGGCACCGTCACTTTCGGCTGTGCCTCATCATTTCTTGGTAGCGCATACCGGATTCGAACCGGTGATCTCCTCCTTGAGAGGGAGGTGTCCTAAACCCCTAGACGAATGCGCCTTATAATCTGGCTGCCCACTCGGGACTCATATCGAACTTTTTGCGACTCGATTTAGTCCCAAGATTACGCGAACTGCTTACGAAATCTTTGCCACGACAGCCATAGACATTATATCAGCAGAGTTACAAAAGGACAACGCAGAGTTCAAGTTGCGTTGGTGGACCTGCTAGCTAACCCTAGTTGTTATTGTTTGAGGTAA
>SDBU01002725.1_pt1 | contig 23118 bp, 13 predicted proteins | sample 2277071 | NCBI WGS metagenome assembly SDBU01 (sample SAMN10397929, study PRJNA504765) | marine sediment metagenome | isolation source: marine sediment core GS08_GC12, 126 cmbsf | place: Arctic Ocean: Gakkel Ridge, Loki's castle | collected 2008 | reverse complement strand
ACCGAAAACAACTGACTTAAATGAGATTAACAATCGAATCAACGAAAAGATTCAAGAATATCAAAGTAACACAAACAAACGGGAATTGACGGAAAATCTCCAAAAAATGAAGCTCAATGCCATTCCATTCAATGTTCGTTACAGGTTGTCCAACGAATACACAATGAACTCAACAGTGGTCGTAAAATATGATAGCAACAGATTCTATTGGGAAATCAATGTAAACTCGCGTACAGACTCGGTAAAGCCGAGCGCAGAATTAGAAGGTAATTTTATGACCGAGCAGTTTGATTTGGACTGGAACGCCAGACGTGTATTTGCGTGGGACGGCGAAAAGTACACAATTTACTGTCTGCCCGGCAATCACGCATTCGTTGACGCAAAAGGCTCCATGCCGCATGGTGTCAATGGCGCATTAACCGCCGGGCTCATTCCCTGGGGATATGGCTATTACACATACGAGAACCTTTCCGCCGCCGAATCCTCCGCGGTCGAGAAATATATCGATGGCCAAACTCAGATACATCTGACACTTAACAATTCGGATGGCTCAGAAATGGTCTTTGTAATGGACCCGGGAAAAGATTACGCAGTTATTTCCTATTTGATAAATGGTCTCGATACACTCATTTCCAAACAATACGGCAACTATCAGTTGGTCTCAGGTAACTGGGTTCCTACTACTATTTTAATAGAGCGATACGATGCCTTGACAAACAAACTGTTAGCCAGCAACCTTTGGAACTTTACCAGTGTCAGTGGTGATGCTCCCATGCCCTGGAGTTTTAACGTTGAGTATGAAGCTGATGCATTGATAGAGTATCGCTCTTATGTTACCGATAAACCGGCAATGTATCGCTACTCGCACACTGTTGATACGGATATGCTCTTAGTTGAGAGATTGGTTTTCGCAGCATCCGAAGGCACACAGCCCCAGAACTGTGCAACGGCGGCATTAAAATATACCGCTTCGCAGTTAGGCAAAGATGTTACTGACCAGCAGCTTGCGCAACTGGTAAGTGAACCGGATAAAACTACGAGTCTTTATGCAATGAAGCAATTTGCACAGGGCCTGGGCCTCTATTGCCGTGCCGTCAGGACGGATATTCAGATGCTTAAGAGTTTGGATGGCTGCGAGGTAATCCTGCATATTCCAAACAAGAATCATTTCATTGTACTTGGGGATATTGATGATAGGTATGTGTATAGCATAGATTTGGCAAATGATAAGTTCTACTATCACACGGACGTTGGCTTTTTTGGTATGGACTGGACAGAAGGTACTGCTCTTTTGATTTCCAATCAACCTATACAAATACAGGGCAACTTTACTGAGATTGAGGATGTTCAGCTTCACAATATAATCGGTGGCTCAGGCTATTCGTGCACCCGACTCCTCCAGGGATACAACGTAATATATTGCGGTTATATGGGCGGAGAGTGCGGCGATTACTACGAGGTATACCTCCCAAGATATGGATGCGAAGCTGCTGAGAGCGGTAGCTGCATCGGCTCTCGTATGCTCAGATATGTAGAATCGCCCTGTATAAACGACCCTTATAATCCTTTTGCCTGTTATTTAACGTTCGAGTGGACGTTATATTATATGCGCGCGTGTGGTTAACTAACTTGCTGAGGTAGCAAGAGAAGAAGCAGGTGAGATAAATTCCCATCTGCTTTTTTTATTGCTGTTCTATATTGACTCCTCAGAAGAACAACCATAGAATAAAATTTATGAAATGCGCAGGCTTCACGCTTATCGAATTGCTTGTAGTGGTCGCAGTAATTGCACTTCTTATAGCTATATCAGTACCTTCATTACAAATTTCGAGACAGCACACCAAAGCGATTATATGTGGCTCAAACATTAAGCAATTAATTCTTGGTCTGACTATGTATGAAACCGAAAACGAAACTTTTCCTTATGCTCTTGATGATACTTTTCTGAAACCACCCCCCGGTGGTTATCCTGGACATTTTCAATACGACAGAATGGGATGGTGGTGGTTTAATCATATTATTGATTATTCAAGAAATGACTTCGACAAAGATTCAGTTATCTGGTGTCCGTCCAGAAAGTTAAAGAATACCGAGTTTAAAAATAACGTGCTGTGTGGAAATTATGGTGCGAACCAGTCTATATGCAAAAGCTCGCGTGATAGGGAAAGCCATGCTGAATTTGTCGGAACGCCTTTGGCCAGCAGTGATATACCGCATCCCGGCCAGACTCTGCTAATAATCGACAGTGGCTACAGTCTGATAAGCTGGTGGCATGTTACAGATGTTCCCCCTGTCTCTCTTGGTAGTACTATAGAAGATACTGCCTATGTGCCCGGCCTTGAAATTAACAAAGACAAAAACTTATGGCCCGGCCAGGAATGGGATGCTATAAATGGCCGCCATCCCAATAAAACTGTCAATGTCGGATTTGCAGATGGACACGTCAGTCGCACAAAAGCTGATGAGTTATTTGTTGAGAAAACTGATGCCGGCTACAAAAATCGCTTCCCACTTTGGCTGCCAATTAAGACCAACACCGACTAAAACCCGACATCTTTAATTACACTTTGCATTTCGTTATCGCTAAGATATTCAACAACCATCACCAACCTCAATGTATATATATCTTCCGAGCCTAACTTTCGGTGCCATTCTACCCTTTGGGGACACTTTGTCTTAGCATCTACGAGTACCCACCATTTCCTGAATATAACAGAACCATCGTGAGCTTTTTGGGTCCATGTCAACTCATACACTTCAGTATCGCGCTCGCCGACATCAGCCTTAGCTACCAAGTGCAATTCAGTGCCTGGATGAATCTCGGATATATCATAAATTGGCACTAAATCCAAAGGACCGCTTATTTTTTGTTCGATACCGGCAATGTCATCTTCAGTTAATTGGACCGTGTCAATTACGCTGGTGTCAGAGTGTTTACTCTTTCTTAGGCTATTAGGAATATCCCACAAAACAAACTCTTTTTTAGTTTTCGACATATAAATATCTAACGTCCGCGATATCCATTTCTCTTCTTTAAGTTCTGTTTTGTCAGGCACCGACTTCAATATATGAATGTTTTTAACTCTCTCAAGGACCTTGTAAATCTGCTCTATGGTGACTGCTTTGGCAGTTGGTGTTCTGAGCAGCAGAGCGAGACCTATTAATATAACAGCTGCAACTGCAATGCCGGCTTTGAACAAAGGTTTCAGATTCATTGCTGATATTTTTTGTTTCAAGGCAGTGGTAAAATCGATAGTTGACACTGGCTGCTCAACATCTACCTTATCTTCACGACTTGCTATTTCTACACTTATTGGAAAACCGGCATAAAGGTCATCAGATTCACTGACCGCTTGAACTTTGGCAGATTCGTCTATGTGGTATATTGTAACGACCTCAGATTCAGGTCTTTCAGCAATTCCGTACAGGGTGTTGTGCAGCTCCTGAATTTTGGCTAAACAGACAGGGCAACCACTCAAATGCGAGCTAAGGGATTTCCGGAATTTGGCGTACTGGTCAGCCGCTGGGTCAATTCCGTAGGGCAGACAGTAGTCGAAAATGTCGGTCGCCGAGACCTCCCCACAAGGAAATTCCTTTTGAGCCTTTTCAGAATGGGACAGGTCAGTACGAACGCTTTCACGATATTGATATAAAACTTTCCGGCAGTTGGGACACGTGCAGAAGTGCTTCAAGACCGCTGCACTGGTTTCTCGAAAAATCATTAAGGCAACGCATAATGTAGCAGCCCGAGCCTGTGAGCAGCTAACACTATCGTCACCGGGTTTCTCAGCCAAGAATTGGCTTAAGCGGCATAGCTGTTTACGGTTAAGATTTAGCTCTCGGATCGCCTCTAAATCTTCAGAACACTGCTTACAATTGTCCAAATGTGCGGTTATCGGCGTTGGTATCCTAATCTCTAAAGCTGGGTCCAACAAGCCAGGGAGAAAAGGTCTGACGGTCTCGCAAGTTACACGCTCACCAATGTACGCGAAATGAAGTTTCAGCATAGTGGTAATGGCGGAACTGACTTGCCCTTGCTCTGGTTTGACACCATCGGTTTGCGATAACACAACTTTATACTGGTCTATCTGCTCCTGGCAGCGTTGACACTGCTCTATATGGTCACTGATAGACTCTGGAATGAGTCCACGGCTTTCGTCACTGAGAAAGTCATAATAATACAGCTTAGCCTCTCCACATAATAAATTACGGTTTCGAGCAATCATTGTCGTTACCTCATTTTAGGTTAAAAGACTGGCGGATTTTTCTCAGCCCTACGTAAATGTACTTCCTGACAGACCCCCTGCTCACATTCATTTTCATTGCTACCTCTTTGATATTGTAATTATTCCTATACCGAAAAGTAATTGCCTTAGCTTCGCTGCGTCGTAACCGCATTTCAATAAGCTCGAACATTCTATTTGTCTCTTCTACCTCAATGAAGGCGTTTTCCGGAGTTTTCTTGTTGGTAGACTGATTAAAATGCTTAGAATATTTGTGCATTTTCTCCTGGTAGTTCTCTGCTCGCTGAGCGGCGTTAATAATATCATTGGTTATCGCTTTATAGAGAAAGCCTTTGATGTTTTTAATATCTGTGGGTAAAGGATTGACAACAAGAGAAAGAAAAAAGTCTTGGAACAAATCGTCTACTTGCATCTCATTCTTAACCTGGCAACGAATGACGGCACGAATAAAGTCCCCAAGCTCCACGAAAAGCTTTGCTGCAGTATCCACATTGTGGGTATAGTTGTCAGTATCTGTGCTCAGCAGTACCATTAAACTTCCACTTCAAAGCAATCTTTAAAAACTACAAAAAAAGAAAAATGACGGCAAAATAGTTATCAATATCTACCAACTTTGCTTTGCTATTATTATATAAACGTAGCTAACGATTACAACTAATCCTATCGTAGTTGGGCTTTCCTGTCAATGGACGAGAGGGTATTGCGTCTGTGTCATAACACGAAAAAAGCCCCAAAAAGCCAAGTAGAACGCCAAGTTTTGATATTGAATCCATAAACATTGTAAAAGCAAGGGCTTGTGGCGTTGTGAATCCGACTGACTCTCGGATACAGCCTATTTGAACGTTTTTGTCAACCATTGCCGAGAGCAGATAAGCAAAGAAAAAGGACAATACTCGCCACAGTTAACTTACGAATTTAAGGAATACCGCCCACAACACTACCTCCGCGATCTCAACGCGCCAGAGCGAGCGTGAGAGGCCATGCCGTAGATGTGGCGTGGGTGGTTGTGTTTCTTAACCACCACAGGAAATAGGTCAGGAATTTCGTACCGTGCCTCTCAGGGGGTACGTAGCGAACAAACTCGAATAAGCCTACTCCAAGTCAGACCAGCTCAGGGTTTTCCGTAGGACGGCTCTGAGAGGTGTTTTATCGTTCTACAATGGCCAAACTCAAGCCGAAGGGTATCAAAAGTAGGGTCGGGGGATTTGAGGCCTTACTGCTGGTCATATAGCCCATTAACACCGTTCTGCATATCCTCGAAGCTGATGTCCGCATACATATTTGCCGTGGTTGCCGGTGATGCGTGGCCAAGCTGTTTTTGCACCTGTCGCAGGTTACCCGTTTTCTTCAATAGATGCACAGCTATTGTATGCCGTGCCGAGTGGATTGACAACTCTTTGGGTAAGCCAGCCAACTTTACCGACCGCTTCCATATCCGCTGCAGGCCCTGACCCGGTTTGGGCAGGAGGTGCCAGAATTGCTGGCATCAGCGGTCATTTCTTGGCTTTGGTTTGTATATTTTGTCATCCAAAATCTGCTTGATTTTCTTTGGCTGGGGTGTTAATTTTAAGTTTTTGAGAGATGTGGTTCGTAAAGAGATACTTTAGGAAATAGCGGAAAAAATGCTGGTTAAAAGGGATGTTCAAGAATGAGAGCGGATCAACTTAAGCCTAATGTGATTGTGAGAGGGCCAATTCTACCAGAGCCTGTGCAGGTAATAACAACCACTCCAATGGGCGATTCTGTAAAACTTGTCGGCAAAGGACTTAATACCGGTCAGCTATACGACCCAATTCTCGACCTCAGACAACTTGAAAAATTGGTCGCTTCCCCTGAGAAGGGGCCTTTTGACGGTGATCCGGTGAAATTCCGCCTTGGAATCGAAGCCTTGCGCCTTGGTTTAGCATACGAATATGACCCGTATTTTTCCCTGTCCATCGCTCGTATTGACCCACTACCCCATCAACTTGAAGCTGTTTACGATTATTTTCTATCCTTACCGCGAATAAGATTTCTCCTTGCTGACGATCCTGGGGCTGGTAAAACCATAATGGCAGGCTTGCTGATCAAAGAGCTTAAGATAAGAGGTTTAGTCCAACGAATCCTGATAGTTACTCCCGCGAATCTTTCGTTTCAATGGCAACGAGAGATGAAAGACAAGTTCAGAGAGAGATTTGAGATTATCAGGGGCGATGTCCTAAGAGCCAATTATGGATCAAACCCTTGGCAAGAGAAAAACCAAGTTATAACCTCTGTATCTTGGGTATCTCGTATCCAGGATGCTAAAGAAAGCCTTCTCCGAAGTCAGTGGGACTTAATAATTGTTGATGAAGCACATAAAATGAGTGCATATAGCGCAGATAAAAAAACTCTCGCTTATCAACTTGGCGAAAAGCTTTCAAACATGACTGACCACTACCTCTTGATGACTGCTACTCCTCACAAAGGTGACCCAAAAAACTTTTGCTTATTCCTGGAACTATTAGACCGAGATGTTTATGGTGATGTTTCCAGCCTTGAAGAGGCCATGAAACGTAACAATGCTCCATTTTACTTGCGGCGTACGAAAGAGGCTCTTGTAACGTTTCCAGATCCCGATACAGGCAAGTCCTCAAAGATTTTTACTCGCCGCGATGTCCAAACAATTGAGTTCCAGATTGACGAAGAAGAATGGGATTTCTACGACCAGCTTACACGATATGTAGAGGACCAATCTATTAAAGCACAATCAGATGACTCAGCACGTGGGCGAGCTCTTACTTTCACAATGGCCATGCTGCAACGTCGTTTTGCCTCAAGTATATATGCTGCTCGTAGAACTTTGGAACGAATGCGGGATAAACGCCAAAGAATCTTGGATGATCCGGAAGGTTATCGACAGGAACAGATTGCTAAAAAAATTCCTGATGATTTTGATGATCTTACAGAACAAGAGCAGCAGGAAATCATCGATGCTTTGGAAGAGGTAGTTGCCTCGGTAAATCCAGCTGACCTCAGAAAAGAGATAATGCAGCTAACAAAACTTGTTGACCAAGCAAAGAGGTTAGAGCAGCGTGAAATTGAGTCGAAACTGACTAAACTTAGAGAAGTCCTTACTGAGCATGGCATATTTGCTGATTCAAAGATGAAACTCTTACTTTTTACCGAGCATAAAGACACCTTGGATTTCTTAATCGGTAGACTGCGAGACTGGGGTTTGTCCACAACACAGATTCACGGTAGCATGAGAATTGGTGACCGTGATATGCCGGGTAGTCGTTTATGCGCTGAGCGAGAATTTCGAGAGCAAGCCCAGGTCCTCGTCGCTACCGAAGCAGCTGGTGAAGGTATCAACCTCCAATTCTGCTGGTTCATGATAAACTACGATATCCCTTGGAATCCTGTGCGATTGGAACAACGGATGGGGCGTATTCACCGTTATGGCCAGGAAAAAGATTGTCTGATACTTAATTTCGTCTCGACAAACACTCGGGAAGGACGTGTTCTGGCAAAATTGTTTGATCGCCTCAAACAAATTGAAAACGACTTAGATCCCGCTCGAACAGGCCAGGTTTTTAACGTACTTGGTGATATTTTTCCCGCAAACCAACTGGAACGAATGATTCGTGATATGTACGCTCGCAATCTCACAGAGGAGGTTATAAAAGATCGCATTGTTGACGAAGTGGATGTTGAGCGTTTTAAGAAGATTACTAACTCCACACTCGAGGGGCTGGCAAAGCGCGAACTGAATCTTTCCGCTCTGATTGGCAAGCGTGCTGAAGCCAAAGAACGCCGTTTGGTGCCGGAAGTAGTCGAAGAGTTTTTTGTCCAGGCTGGTCCGTTAGCGGGGATCCATCCCAAGGAAGTCAGCAAACAGCCTCATTTTTACCGGATAGGACGAATACCACGAACGCTCTGGCCGATTGGTGAGCGTCTGGAACCGCGATTTGGTAAGCTCGGCAGAGAATATAAACAGATAGTTTTCGATAAGGAGATGCTCAAAAAAGATGCAACTGCAGAATGGGTCACACCCGGCCATCCGTTATTTGAATCAGTACGTGCAGATGTAATTGACAGGATTCGTGATGACCTCCGTCGCGGCAGTATTTTCTACGACCTTAACAACAAAGAATCGTATCGTCTCGATGTCTATAGTGCTTCAATCAAAGATGGTCGAGGCAATTGTTTACACCAGCGACTTTTCGTTGTAAAAACTAATATCGATGGCTCGATGTCGATTAAACAGCCGACAATATTTCTTGACCTTGCACTTGCTCCAAAAGACACAACTATCCCTACCATAGACGGACTGCCTGACCGAATTGCTACCGAACAAGCCTTGATTGAAAAGGCACTAAATCCATTCCTTGCTGAAATTGCAGAAGAAAGAGAACGCGAAACAAACACAATTTCCAGACATATCGAGATAAGCCTAAATGCCATTATTGACAGAGTCCAATGCCAGTATGCTGAGTTGATTCAGCGGAAAGAAGCTGGATCAACTGAGGCTGGTCTTGATGGACGTATCAAACAATTTGATGACCGTCTTTTTGAACTTAATGGCCGGCTTGAACGAAGACGAGAGGAACTTGAACAATCTCGTGAATGTACCATTGGCGGAATAGAGCATATTGGCTGTGCATGGGTGTTACCGCATCCTGAAAGGACTTCACCTAAAATCTCTCCAATGGTTCGAGATGATGAGGTCGAGAAAAAAGCGGTACAGGCTGTTACCAAATATGAGGAAGCCAGAGGCTGGGAGGTGGAAAGCGTAGAAGACCAAAATCGCGGCTTCGACCTTATTTCCCGCAAGCCTCATTCTGAAGACCCAAAAACTTTCGTTGAGGTTCGTTTTATAGAAGTCAAAGGCCGAGCATCTGTTGGCGAGATAGCCATGACAACGAATGAATATAAAACAGCAGAACGCCTTAAAAAGGACTATTGGCTTTATGCGGTGTTTAACTGTGCAGCAGAGCCGGAAATTCACCCTGTTCAGGATCCTGTTAGACTTGGATGGAAGCCACTGGTGAAGGTGGAACATTATCATGTTGGCGCGAAGAAAATACTCTCTCTGGAGGGGTCTGCGGATGAATAAGGTCTACATACTTGGAGCTGGTGCTTCTGCCGGATATGAAAACTCGGAGGTTGGCCTGCGGTCACCCACGGCAAGGGATTTCCTTGCGAAGGCAGGACAGCTTATTAGTGACAACCATTTAGACAGAGGTTTCTTTGAGAATCTATTTCGCTTTTTGGAGAAGTATTACAATCTCAGAGAATCTGAATTGAGCCAAAGCTGCGTAGATATTGAAGAAGTTCTTACAGTTCTTGATTTGAACGAAGATAATTTTTTTTCTGCACGCCGAGAACTGATCAGGCTAATATATCTTACATTGGACAAGATCTTATATGGTGACCCCTGCCCTCACCACAAAGCCTTACTTGGAGGGCTTGGTACTGGCGATACTATAATCAATTTCAACTGGGACTTGCTGGTCGATAACCTGATATCAAAGAATCATATGCAGAAACCCAATTATCAATACACCTTCGACAAAATCTTCAGGGTCAACAATTGGGAGCCGGATCGCTCTGCGTCTGATGGACCTAAGTTGTTTAAGCTGCACGGTTCTTTCAACTGGATGTATTGCAAGAAGTGTGAGGCAACTTATACATTTGTTTTAACTGGAAAAGCTGTAGCAGATCAGATTCGTGACCCAGAAGACGAACGGCTGAAGTGCCTGGCTTGCACAGGCCAGACCTATCCTGTAATTATACCTCCAACGCTAAGCAAACCTTACGAAGCATGGCCTGTAATAAAGTCTGCATGGGAAAAAGCCCGGGAAGCGCTGGAAAGTGCGGAAGAAATCACAATTATTGGTTATTCGCTGCCAGTTACGGATTTCAAAGCAAAATGGCTGTTTTTGGAGTCGGTGGCGAAAAGAAAGGAACCATTGAGAAAACTAACTGTCATTGACAAGTATCCTAATGGATTATTTGAAAAGTATAAGGAAATCTTTAGAGTTTCTGATGACAATTTTGAAGGAATACAGGGAGAAATTAAGTGCCTCAGTTGCGATACCCAAAGCGTTTAATAGAAGTTGATTTGCCGATTAAGAGGATTTCTGCTCATTCAAGGCGGGAAAAATCCATTCGACATGGACATATATCCACCCTGCATATATGGTGGGCACGGAGGCCCTTGGCAGCGTGTCGAGCGGTGCTTTGCGCATCACTTTGGCCTGACCCGGCTGATGATTTATGCCCTGATTTATTCCGCAAAAAAGCCAGAGAATTGATGCAGCAATGGGCTAATAAACATCTTAAACTTCTCAGTGCAGAAAGTTACACTCGATTCATCGCATATCAAAAAGACCCTGACAAGCTAAAAAATAATGAGGAACAGAGAAAAGCACTATTAGATTTTATTGCAGATTTTGCCAATTGGGATAATTCAACTGTTAAAGAGTATCTTGAAACCAGTCGGCAGTTGACGCAAGTTGCTCATGAAGCTCTGGGCGGCGAGCCCGGGACAAGACCATTGGTCGTTGATCCATTTGCTGGCGGTGGTTCGATTCCTCTTGAAGCCCTTAGAGTTGGAGCTGATGTTTTTGCCAGTGATTTAAATCCAGTTGCGGTCTTGTTGAATAAAGTTGTGTTGGAGTACATCCCAAAACATGGCCAGAAGCTTGCTGATGAAGTTCGCAAATGGGGACAATGGGTTAAGGAGCAAGCAGGAAAGGAGCTTTCGCAGTTCTATCCTAAGGATGAAGATGGGGCAATACCTATCGCGTACCTCTGGGCCCGGACGATTCAATGTGAAGGTCCTAGTTGCGGTGCTACAGTACCACTGATCCGCTCGCTGTGGCTTGCTAAAAAGAGCAACAAATCGGTAGCTGTTCAGATGGTTCCTAACCAGAAAGAAAAGCGGGTAGATTTTGAGATCATCAAAAAACGCGATAATGGAAGATGGTATAAGCAAAATACAAATACTGTTGTTGATAAACCAAAATTTGACGGCACTGTTGCTCGTGGCTCGGCTACTTGCCCATGCTGTGGTTATACAACACCTGTCAAAGCTCTTCGTGCACAGCTTCGAGAGAGAAATGGTGGAATAAATGATTCATGCCTAACTACGGTTGTTACAACACACTCGAATGAGCAAGGTCGATCTTATCGCCTGCCAACGCAGCATGACTACCAATTAGTCCAAAAAGCCTTTGATGAGTTGAATATACGTGAGAAAAAAAACACCCGTGATTTATCTTTTATTCCTAATGAACCTGTAAATCCCCTACCTCACTCTGTCAACCGTCTTCCTATGTATGGCATGAACGATTGGGGAAAGATATTTATGCCTCGCCAAGCCTTAATGATTGGTGTTCTTTTGGAGTTGGTCAGGCTGTCTGAAAAAAATATAGAAAGAGAATTAGGTAAAGACTTTGGCATTGCCGTTCAAACATGCCTCGCATTGGGTGTTGATAAGTTGGCAGATAAATCAACATCCTTGTGTCGCTGGAAATCTTCAGCTGAATATATGGCAGGAAATACATTTAGTCGCCAAGCTTTATCGATGGTGTTTGACTATTGTGAGGCAAATGTATTTGGAGAAGTTACTGGTGACATTTCTTCTGAATATCTTTGGATTGAAAAAGTTTTGACACATGTCTCAGAATCTACCACTAACGAAGGTCAAGCAGTCAGAGTTTCTGCTACAGACCCTGTTCTACCAGATGATTCTGCTGATGCATTCATTACAGATCCACCTTACTACGATATGATAAGCTATGCTGATCTAAGCGATTTCTTTCATGTTTTACTTAAAAGGAGCATTGGAAGCAGTGGTTATTCCGAATATAGGGAACTAACGTCTACTCCAAAGTCTCAGGAAATTATTGTCGAACCAACTGAAGTGGAAGGGGCTGGAACTAAGGACAAAGATTTCTATTTGCATGGAATGACTAGTTCAATGAGACAAGGTCGTAGAGTTCTTCGTTCTTCTGGTATTGGAGTTATTGTTTTTGCACATAAATCAACGAGTGGTTGGGAGGCTCTTTTGCAATCTCTTATCGATTCGGGTTGGATTATTACTGGCTCCTGGCCTATTGACACAGAAATGTCTTCAAAAGTTGCTGGTATTGGTCAAGCTCGTCTTAGCTCTTCCATTCATTTGGTCTGTCGTCCTCGTGAAAACCCTGATGGTTCATTGCGAACAGATGACATAGGTGACTGGCGAGATGTGTTGCAAGAGTTGCCTATGCGAATTCACGAGTGGATGCCAAGATTAGCTGAAGAAGGTGTGGTAGGAGCTGATGCAATATTTGCCTGCTTAGGGCCGGCCTTGGAAGTTTTCTCCCGCTACTCAAAAGTCGAAAAGGCCAGCGGTGAAGAAGTTACCCTACGAGAGTACTTGGAGCATGTCTGGGCAGCCGTAGCTAAAGAAGCATTGAATATGATCTTTGAAGGTGCAGATGCAGCAGGTTTTGAAGAAGATTCTCGCCTAACCGCAATGTGGTTGTGGACACTATCAACGAGAGCTAACGGCAATGGTCAAAAAGAAACTGCTGATGAAAAAACCGCAAAATCGCCTGGCTATACTCTGGAGTTTGATGCTGCCCGCAAGATAGCTCAAGGACTTGGAGTACATTTAGAAAAATTAGGCCGAATAGTTGAGATAAAGGGTGATAAAGCACGGCTGCTTTCAGTTACGGAAAGGACCAGGTACTTATTCGGTAAAGATGAATCTCAGGCTCCTGTGGGGAAAAGAAAGAAAAAGGACAGCCAAATGCAGCTTGATTTTATGGCAGAGGTGCAAAAAGCTGAGCGAGAAGAAGGCGGCTGGGGTGAGAAAAACGCGCCAAGAGCAGGAGAGACTATACTTGATCAATTACATCAGGCGATGATACTTTTTGCTGCCGGACGTGGTGAAGCAATGAAACGCTTCTTAGTCGAAGAAGGTATTGGCCGGGACGGCCGGTTCTGGCGATTAGCCCAGGCACTGTCGGCATTGTATCCAACCGGCACAGATGAAAAACGCTGGGTTGACGGCGTCTTAGCCCGTAAGAAGAGTTTAGGTTTTTAAGGGATTTCAAATGAAGATTTATTGTCTGATCTGTAAAAAATTTGTTGAGGTGTCAGAAAAAGATAAGCCCTGTCCGAAGTGCGGTTTATACATGTGTGGATTAGAGGATATTGTTAAAAAGCTACCGTCATACGAAAAAGAAGTGGCTCAAGAACTCATAAAGTGGTTGAACGAACCACCAGGAAAAATTACTGAGGCAATAGACAAAATAATTGGAGCGATTACGGGACAGGTGGGCAAGGTTGTACCGAAGGCTGTAGCTGAAGAAATTACGAAGTATATTATCCTTACATTAGAATTTATCCAAGATTTTTCAGTCTATACTTTCATAGGAGACAAGGAGAAATTACTCAGGGACCTTGAAAGTCGATTCGGCAAAGGTAAGCTTGCCACTACATTGGCCAAGATTATTCCATTACTCACAGGGACTGGCGTATTACAAGCAGCAGAGAAACTCGACTATGATGTGAAGAGTGTAGAAGATTTGCGTTTTTTGAATTTGAAAAGAACGGATAAATTGGCCGGGCAATACATGGGACTGTTTAGTAACAAAACCTTGGCTGCTCTGGAGGGTGGTGTGACTGGTATGGGAGGATGGGCTCTTTTGGCGGTAGACATTCCTGTGCTTACTTCCATTAACTTCCGTTATATTCAACAGATTGGAACTTGTTTCGGATACGACCAAGATCTGCCCCAGGAAAAGATATTTACAAATCGCGTCTTCATGTTAGCTTTTGGTGGTGAGTCAGGTATTGAGTCTGGTAAGAGTATGAAGTCAGGGCTAACAGCAAAGATAGTTGCCACATATGACCTTCGAGCAGTTGCATATGCCTTGGCAAGAAAATGGACCTATGACCAAATGGCTAAGAAAACTGGATTGAGAGGCATTCTAGCATGGCTCAAGAAGAACGCTCCGAAACAAATGGCAAAGCACATTACGAAACGAAAGGCGGCAACAGCAATACCGGTGATTGGTGCTGGAGTTGGTGCGACCATAAACTATGCAATAACATCCTACACAGGGAAGGTGGGCTGGTATTGCTATAGATACCGAAAGCTTCTGGAAGATTTTGAGGGACTTGGTGGAGATGAAATACCTTCAATTCCTTTGTTGCCAAGTAAATGACTGACACAAGGTGAAAAGTGGGTTTCTGAAAGGAGTATAAAAACATGAAGTTAAAACCGTGGTATAAACTGGTAACGCCGCGTGAAGACTTGCGGGAAGGTAAACCTCTTGATGCCTCTGAGTTTGCGGTTCATTTAGAGCATGTTCGTAATAATACAGCGCCGCAGGTTTACCGAGACCCTGAGCAGTTTTTTGAGCGTACTTATCTTACTAAGAATCTAACAGGCCTTGCTGCTGAAGTTGTTCGCCGTTTGTCAGGTGAAAAGACTGAGACTTCAGCAGTCTTTAATATGGCTACTCAATTTGGCGGAGGCAAAACTCACGCACTAACTTTGCTGTATCATTTGGCAGAAAATGGCGAGAAAGCTCATAAGTGGACTGGTGTGCAGAATATACTGAATAAAGCAAGCATAGATGCAATACCTCAAGCAAAAACCGCAGTTTTTGTGGGGACGGAGTTTGATTCTATTACAGGCAAAGGCGGTAAAGGCGGTGAACCACTTCGTAAAACACCTTGGGCGGAAATGGCCTATCAGCTTGGCGGAAAAGAGGGTTTTGCGACTGTTGCCGAACACGAAAAACAAATGATAGCACCATCAGGTGATGTGATTCGTAGATTCCTGCCAAAAGATAAGCCCTGTCTTATTCTGATGGACGAGCTGATGAATTACATCAGTAGAAATAGAAAAAGCGGGTTGGCTACACAATTATACAATTTCATTCAGAACCTTTCGGAAGAAGCCAGGGCTCACCAGAATATGGTATTGGCCGTTTCGATTCCCGCTTCTGAATATGAAATGAACGCTGAGGATCAAGGTGATTTTGAAAGGTTGAAAAAGCTTCTCGATCGGTTAGGCAAAGCTGTGATTATGTCCGCTGAGGCTGAAACTTCGGAAATAATTCGGCGACGACTATTTGAGTGGTTTGGCCTGCCGGACGATGCCAAAAAAGTAGTTGCTGAGTATGCTGACTGGGTGCTTAGCCATCGTCAGCAGCTTCCCAATTGGTTTCCTATAGACAATGCTCGTGAGGAATTTGCGGCTACATATCCATTTCATCCAATGGCAATATCAGTTTTTCAGCGTAAGTGGCAGGGTTTGCCGCGTTTTCAAAGGACACGGGGCATTTTACGGCTTTTGGCCTTATGGGTATCTCAAGCATATCAAGAGGGGTACAAAGGTGCACACCGTGATCCTGTGATCGGTATTGGGACAGCACCGCTGGATAATCCTATGTTTAGAGCAGCTATTTTTGAACAACTGGGAGAAGGAAAGCTTGAAGCTGCCGTAACCACAGATATTGTTGGTCGGAAGGACTCTAACGCTATAAGGTTGGATAAAGAAGCCGTGGACACTATAAAGAAGGCAAGATTGCACCGCAAAGTTGCGACAGCTGTATTTTTTGAGTCCAATGGCGGCCAGCTACGTGCTGAGGCTACTGTGCCGGAAATTCGTCTTGCTGTAGCTGAGCCTGAATTGGACATCGGTAATGTGGAAACAGTGCTGGAGGCACTCTCAGAATCTTGTTACTACCTTTCGGTCGAGCGTAACCGCTATCGCTTTAGTCCAAAGGAGAATCTGAACAAACGATTCGCTGACCGTCGAGCCAGCATTCAGAAACCAAAGATAGAAGAACGAATTTGTGCCGAGATACAAAAGGTTTTTGTTAAAGAACGAGGAGTTGAACTTATTTTCTTTCCTGAAAAGAGTAACCAGATTCCCAACAGACCTGTATTGACGTTTGTCGTGCTCAGTGTTGACAACTCGATGAAAGAGGAAAAGAAAACCGTTGAGATAGTTCAGCGTATGACAAATGAGCACGGCACCTCAGCAAGAACTTTCAAGAGTGCCCTGGTATGGTGCGTTGCAGATGATGGAAGCGTGCTTCGAGACGAAGCCAGAAGAGTCTTGGCTTGGGAAGATATACAGGATGAAGCGGGGGAATTGCGATTCGATGAAACTCAAAAACGAGAACTTAATGAGAACGTCAAAAAAGCAAGGAGAGATTTGACGGAATGTATTTGGCGGTCCTTCAAAAACCTTATGCTTTTAGGAAAGGATAACAATATTAACACCATTAACCTTGGTTTGCTTCATTCAAGTGCTGCCAATACTATGGTTGGTCTGCTTCTTAACCGACTAATGCAGGATGGGGAAGTAGAAGAAAGTGTAAGCCCGAATTTCTTGGTTCGAAACTGGCCACCTGCTTTTGTGGAATGGAGTACAAAGTCTGTTCGTGACACATTCTTTGCTTCACCACAATTTCCTCGTTTGTTGGACGCCGATGGAATCAAACAAACGATTGCCAGGGGTGTTGCGAATAGTATCATCGGATATATCGGCAAGACAGATAAAGGCAAATACAAGCCATTTTACTTTGGCGAACAATTAGATGCCGGTGAAATAGAAATATCTCAGGAAATGTTTATTATTACTGCTGATGAAGCTAAGAAACATACCGAACCACCAAAGTTAACTTCTATTACTGTTAGTCCATCACAAGTATGGTTAGAAGCTGGAAAGAAGCAAACTTTTATAGTAAAAGGGCTTGACCAGCACGGCCATGAATTTCCTGTGGAAAGTTTTAAATGGAAAGCAACTGGAGGTACAATCGACAACAACGGTGTTTTTTGTGCGGAAAAAGACGAAGGCAACTTTGTCGTCACTGCCACTGTGGGAGCTATTAACGGCACAGCTAATGTGACTGTTGGACCAGAAGGAAAAACCAAACCACCAATAACAATAACACCGGTGTCGGAGACAGGTAAACTTACATGGAGTGGGGAAATTCCACCACAGAAATGGATGAATTTCTATACAAGGGTAGTCTCTAAGTTTGCTGCCGAAAAGGATTTGAAGTTGAAGGTCACAATAGAAGTATCTCCTGAATCTGGCATTTCCAAACAAAAGATAGAAGAGACAAAAGTTGCGCTGCGAGAACTGGGCTTGAATGATGACTTGAACACAGAGATATCTGACGAAAACAAAATTTGAAGAGATTGACAAAGTAATCGACGCCCACGGCGGCTGGCCAATAAAATAAGAGAAAGTTATGAAAGGACAACGAGGAAAGAAAGGCACATATGTTATTCGTGCCAAAAGAGATTTGCTTAACGATACGACTTGGCGACGTACCTTGAAGGATTATCCAACTTCCCTCATTTGTTTGATTAGGGAAAGGCTTCTGAAGAAAATACCCGGCCTCACTGAGAAGTTTAATACTCATTCGCGTTATTTTGGGTACTGGAAAGGCCAACAAAAAGACAAAGCCTACATTTTCGTCCAGAAGAAAACTCTGTGTATCCATTTGTTTATAAGTCGGGATTATGAAGGAGAGATTCGCAGGGCTGGGGCTGGCTTCGAAATCCGGTATTCACATAATTTTCAGGGACGAGCTGGCTGGCTGACCGGCTGGTACGTGCCACACTCTACAAAGAATATCAATGTTGTTGTTAGATACCTTTCCAAGGCTTTTGAAGGGAACCCGTAATAGATGAGACAAAAGCATGCCAATGATGAAATAAATTGACGAAACAATCGACACCCACGGCAGCTGGCTAATGAAGAAATCGCTATTGTAGAAGGTAGGAAGAGATAAATGTACTATTTTGCTTATGGTTCAAAGATGTCTCATGAACAGATGACAAAACGATGTCCAGGGAGTTCTTTTTTGAAACGTGCATATTTAAAGCATTATAAATTCATATATGACGGTTATTCAGAGAAGTGGGGATGTGCTGTTGCCAATATTAAAAAAGACATATGCGGGAAAGTATGGGGATGTCTATTTGAAATAACAGATGAAGATTTGAAGGAGTTGGATGAATATGAAGGTTACCCACGTATTTATCAAAGAGAGGAGCTGGAAGTAGAAGATGACAGTGGTTACGTTCATAAAGCTATAGTTTATTTAAGAACTGGCCAAAAATCCGGTAAACCAACTGAGGAATATATGCGAACTGTCATTGATGGAGCATGGGATTGTAAGCTTCCAGAAAAATATATTGTGAGCCTGCGTAACGTAAAAGGCATGTTTTATGAGATGGGTTTAATGAACCAATTAGAAGGAGTCATAGATTCATATCAGGAAGAACATGAAGGTTTTTGGGACCTTAAAGAAGATTATGTAGGTGGTATGCAAGATTTGGATTACGATAAGGCAGAAAACTTTGCAAAAGCAATTTTGAAGGGTACTGAAAAACTAATATCTCCAGACGAATGTGATTACGACGATTCTTATTTCAAAAACAAGTGGGATGAGAATGCCGAGCTTGAGCAAAGGCTTAATGAGAAATGGGTTGATATTGCTAAATCAAATTTGCCGGACAAAGAAAAAAAAGAGGCTATACTGAAGCTACTCATGCAATATCCTGTTAAGCCTGAATCGGAAAAATCACCCTTGCGAGTGATTTGGGAACTTTTTGCTATAAAAATGAGTTGGGAGTCTGTGAGCAAGATACAAGATGGTGCGAATAGAATATTTTCCCTATATCGTCTGGTGCGTTCCTGTAAACCGTCCGAACCCACGCAAGAATTTCTATCAAGGTTGAGTCGCTGTTACGTTTGGGGTTTTGACCCTGAGTGTATTATTTTATGTAGAGCGGTAATAGATAATGCTTTCAGAGATGTCATCAGTGACCAAATGTGCGAAAAATATTTTGGTAGTAGGTATTCAAAAAGTTTTAACCTTGTCAATAGAATCCAAGCGGCAGAAAAGGAAGAATTGATAGATAAGAGCATCAAGGATATAGCACATCGAATCAGGGAGCGTGGTAATAAAGCCATTCATTATCAACCGGACATCACAAAACAAGTCTGGGAGACAATATGTAACACAGTAACTGTACTTGGGGCACTGTACAAGTCAACTATATGAAAGCCCTTTACAAACATAAAAAACACAGGGGACTTGTTTGCTATTGAAACTAATGAGCGGGGGAATGTGATTTCTAACAGCAGGCCATTACTTACAAAGGACTTGAAACCCGAAGAGCTTGATTATGATAATTACTTGGATGAGGATATAAAGGCACATCTAAGTGAATTTGTGTTATTATCCAAAGCCGAGTACGAAGAGCTGCTTAAGAAAACCGGCTTCTTTATCCAGGAATCACAGCGGTCTATCTTTGATGAACTGAACCATCGTAGATAAACAAAATTCCCACGGTGGTTGGCCAATAAGATAACTATGTTCAAAAGAAATCTTAAAAGTATTAGAATCAAGAATTTGAGATTGAATAAACTGTTCACGGAAAAGTTACTACCAGATATTGAGAAAGGAACCGTATTCCCTGCAATCAGAAGAGACTCTGTTGACTTCTATCATAAAGGGGGGAACCTGTTTTCCTTTCGAAAGGGATTTTCAACTCATAAGAAATATGCTTCTATCATCAAGTCTAAAAGTGATTACATTTCAGAATTAGATTTACAGCAGAAGATTGAACTCATTAAGAATTTTTATGAAGGATATGAGCAGATCAAGAAGAACTGTTCTCGTTACTCTGGTGACGAGGCTGAAGGTGTTTCACGGATCTATCATAAATATCCATTTACCAAAAATGGTTTAGATGTCGTTGTTTTAGATATTGAAATATCGTTCAAGGCAAAACCAGAAAAACGGAATCAGGATCGTATTGATATTTTACTTTTGAATGAAAAGACCGGGCAATTGAGATTTTATGAAGCCAAGCATTACTCCAATTCTGAACTATGGTCAATTGAAAATACACCACCCAAAGTAGTAATTCAAATTCAGAGATATGAAGAACAAATTGAAAAGAATAAAACCATCATTATCTCACAATATTGTAACTATGTAAATGTTGTCAAAGAGTTATTTGGCTATGAACTTCCAGTGCCAACGAGCATAGATAAAAAAGTAACTTTGCTTGTTTTCGGTTATGATATAGACCAGCAAAGAGGGCGTATGAAAAAATTGCTACTCGATGATAAAAGTCTTGTTGGAATACAGCGTTACTTTATCGGAAACATCTCAACTGTGAATATTAATCATATGTGGAACAAGGTCAAATGTGGTTATAGATGTTATCGATGAGTTTATCGACTTAATCGAAAACCACAACAGCTGGCCAATAAAATAATAACCACACGGTGATGCTGGGAAGAAAACACTAAAAGTTTGGGAGAGACAGAAATGCGTATATTGCTAAGGATTCTGCCATTTGTATTTTTCATTTGGCTCATCTGCTATTTCTTTTTCTCCCTGGGCAGGAAGAGGGCACTTGGCGACCAAAAACGAAAAGGCGAATCGCCACCTACGAAAAGAAAACGGGTAGGGTCCTCAGTAATTGAAAAGGACAATAATTGAACTTCTACGAGAACTATGATGTGGCACACAAACTCCGGAGATAGAACTTTAGAGGGTGCTGAGGCAAGGCTCTTCGCCGAAGCACTCTGGGACTTCGTCTCGGAACTGGAGGCTACTTGAGCATTGTACAGAATATTGCTATTATATATACAATATTAGCCATTTCGAGTAACATTAGGATAAACCGCCTGCATTTTTTACTAAAGAATGGGGGTGGGTATTAGCAGAGATAATAATTAGGACCGATCATGGATGAGCGGTCACAGCGGTTTCGGCGTTGGTGTTGTTATTGTATCTTTGATCTTTTTCTTGTAAACTGGCCCTGAATTTTTACGGTGTGATTTTATTGAGGGCTCCTATGAGAATTCAGGGAGTGAAAAAGCACTACCACACGTTTTTCAGATTTCCGCATGAGAGTATCTGGATAGGGAATGAACTGTCTTAATATGGTGGAAGACATCGAGACAACAGTATCTTTCAATAATTCCCCTAAACCTAAATTTGATACAATAAATGAGCAGTTTCTTCTACGTATTATGCGATTCTGAACCGGCAATTGTTGATGAAAAAAAGCAGATCCCTGGAGCACATGATCCAGAGTTGAAGTGCGAAGTCTTCCTTCTCGAGAGCTAACTCAAGAACCTTCTTACGGAATAGTAGATTGCCCCGCCTCGTCTTGTAGCCCGGCACGTTCTGGCAGCACCATTGGTAAAACGGGTACTTGCTCTGCACTTCCTTCGTCCTCCTTGAGTAATCTGTCGAGGAGGTCAAAAGTTGTTCGACCGTCATCATGGAATTTATCCTGCATTTTCTGTATAGTGCCTTTGGCCGGAATCAGCCGGGGATAGACCTTCGTGAAAAAATCGTCCATCGCAGCGGGGGTGGACCTGTGATATTGAAGATGGGCCCACGCACCCGGACTCGGAGCATCCTCCGCCCTGACATCAGATATCATCAGATGGTTGTATATCCAGTTGATGTCGCTGATGGTATCTATCTTGCCGTCCCACTTCGTGAAATCAGCCTTTACCGCCGTGGCCTTCAAAATGCCCTTGCCCTTTACGGCCTTTGCGACCGGCTGCAGAGAACTCTCCAATACCACGGGGCCCGGAATGGGAACCTTCTCACCCTTGCACCGCTGCAACAAAAACTTGTCGATCATTATCTGAGCGGCCTGGTGAGCTATTTCGATGTAATGATAGCCCCCGGAATCTGTAAATAACAGGCGTAGGCTCGCCTTGACTGCCAGAAACGCACGCTTGACCTCCTCATCGTGATAAGTGGAAAGCTTCGTATCCCATTCACGGGTCTGTGGCTCATGGAACTTGCCTACCCCACGGGTCCGCAATTCAAGCTCAGTATATTTGCCCCGATTCTCAGGAATTTCATCGATTTTTTTTTCGCTATTTTCGTCCATAATGTTAATATAGGCAAAATACCAAAACCGACAACCAAGTTCCAAGCTCAAAAACGCGGAAAAAGCTATCCGTCAACCAGTTGACGGATAGAACCTATTCAGCATATAACCTATCGACCAAATATGTCAAATTTAATTCGCCGAAATTTGGGGATTACCACCCTTTTATTTGAAATTTAGTAAGCTGGCAGGGGAGGTAAGTAAGGTTCATTCGAGCGGCGGGGGCGGGGGCGTGGTAACATCTGAGGGGTTGACCTTGCTTTTTTTTTCTCTCCTCTCTCCTCTCTCTGCACATCGCCGCCGGCCAACACCACACGCTCCACACACACCACACTCATGCTCTGTGCTGTCCACACGCTGTGTGTGTGCCATGTGTGCTGTCAATGAGCGAACACTCACTGACATCAAGCCCCACGAGAGCAGGATACTGGCCCACCATCGCACTAATACACAGAACGAACCAGCCACCAGCCAGCATTGCTCTGTTTCCGCCCGCCTGCGAGACACCCGCTCATCATTTCCGCACTATCCATGGCCTCACCTATTGTGACGCATTTGGCTGGCATGATCCTGATCAGGATTGTGGTGAAGCCACCGGCAGCCACGCACCCAGCATCCACGCCAACGGGTTGCGGACAGTCCGCACCGAAGCCCATGCAGACCAGAGAGAGTACGGCTGTTGTCGGGCCCAAGAGCTCCCGGAAGGGTTGCGGACAGTCCGCAAGCCCAAGCAGACCAGCTACCAGCCAAACCATAGGCAGTAAGGCTGTTGTGGGGTTTGCGACCTCTGAAAGTTTTTTTCAATAATTTTTATGTTTCCTCTTGACTTCTGTCAACGAGGGTATATCATTTACAGAGAAGTGTTAACCAACGAAACCCATTTATTAAAAGGAGAACGCAATGCTAACTGAAACCAACCTCAACCAATTCACAGGAACAACGT
>SDBU01002724.1_pt1 | contig 23123 bp, 21 predicted proteins | sample 2277071 | NCBI WGS metagenome assembly SDBU01 (sample SAMN10397929, study PRJNA504765) | marine sediment metagenome | isolation source: marine sediment core GS08_GC12, 126 cmbsf | place: Arctic Ocean: Gakkel Ridge, Loki's castle | collected 2008 | reverse complement strand
AACCACAAACAGAACAAAAACCAGAAGAACCAGCTACAGAAACAACTGAAACTGTAGAACCACAAACAGAACAAAAACCAGAAGAACCAGCTACAGAAATAACTGAAACTGTAGAACCACAAACAGAACAAAAACCAGAAGAACCAGCTACAGAAGCACCAAAAGAGGAACAAGCTCGTAGCGACCGTAGCGTCATTTTTGTAGGAAAAAAACCACTCATGACGTATGTCACTGCAACACTAACACAGCTAGCAGGACTGCCAACAGTTACGATAAAGGCAAGAGGAAGAACAATCACTCAGGCTGTTGACGTATCACAAATGATTGTAAAGAGAATGAATGCTGTAGGATTTGAAATCAGTGACGTAAGAATTGCATCCGATTCCTTAGAATCTCAGGATGGAAGAATGCGTAATGTCTCTACAATAGAAATTGACGTTTCAAGAAAAGAGCCTTAGAAACTCTAGTATAATTGTCGGAATCATTATTATTGTCCTAGTTTCTGCAACGGTGATTTGGACTTCATGTCCCGTACGACATTTAGCTATTCTAAATGATTTGAAAACATTCGAGGAAACGTTGGATCCAGAGTTTTGTGAAGAGCTTGTCTACTCTATCGATATATTCAACGATGAATGTGAACCTTATATCGAAATTGTTGATTGTGGTTGAAAGCCTTCCATTAGAAACGTTATTCCAAAGTAAACTAGAATACCGCTAAGACCAATGATCAGAATTCTATAGTTACGATTTGTTAGTAGATTTTTGCTTTTCGAGGCAAGAAACGCAATTGCGCCAAGCCACACAAAGTCCATCCAGATGTGGAATGCAAACAAGATTCCAATTCCTGCGAATGACCATAATGCCAAAGAATCTGAAATTAGCTTTAATCCTATTGTAAACCACCAAATCAAGAAGAACGGATTCAAACCACTAAAAAGAATGCCAGCAAGAAACGCGCCATGCTTCAAATCTAGAATGGATTTTTGTTTCTGATTGAATATGGTTCTAATTTGTATTCCAGCAAACGCAAACAACCCCAACGCACCAAGAACAGCAATAACAATTCTGTATTGAGGGAATGATTCCAGTGATAGAATGCCAACACCAAGAAGAATGATCAACGGCAACTCCACAATAGTATGGCCGTACGCCATCTTGATTCCAGCTTTTGCTCCTTGTTTCAAACCATACGAGATGTTTGCAGTAAACAATGGACCAGGTGACATCACTCCAGATGCAGAAATCAGTATTACCATTCCAGCAAATGCAAAAAGCTCTCCATATAGAACCATTAGAATGAGTGGGAATGATTAGATTTTGAATCTAGCTATATAGAATGAAAAAATTCGTATTAATTATACGTAAATATTATATTAAATCACCCAGATCGATTGCTAATGAGCATTAACATTAGTAGCATTTTTCTTATGTCGGTTCTAGTTTTAGGTTTTGCAAGTTATCCATCAGCTCTACCAAATCTTGGACAGGATATTACAAATTCTCAACTACCATTAGGCAATGTTGCTTTTGCTCAGGAAGAGATCAAAGTCGAGCTAAAAGAAGAGATAGGAATTTCAGACGAAGCGGAAGAAGAGGAAGAAACTGAAGAAGAAACTGAAGAAGAAACTGAAGAAGAAACTGAAGAAGAAACTGAAGAAGAAGACCAGGAAGAAAGAGAAGAAAAAGAAAGAGAGGAAAAAGTAAGACCTCTAGGTGATAAAGTAGCTATATGTCACATACCTCCCGGCAATCCAGGTAAGGCACACATGATTACCGTTAGTGGGCATGCAGTTGATAGACATCTAGATCATGGAGATGTATTGGGTCCTTGTAATGGTCAAGAACTTCGTGTCACTATTGGAGAATCCAAATCTGCTGAAAAGCAAGCTGAGAGAGAAGCAAAGCTAGCTGAAAAAGAAGTAAGGTTGGCTGAAAAGCAAGCTGAGAGAGAAGCAAAGCTAGCTGAAAAAGAAGCAAGGTTATCTGAAAAGCAAGCTGAGAGAGAAGCTACATTAGATGAAAAACAAATTGAGCTTGAGGCAAGACTTGCTGAAAAAGAGACCAAAGCATTACAAAGAGCTGAAGAACTCATACAAAGACTAGAACAAAGAATTACAGATTTGGAACAGCGACTACAAACTTTGTTAAATAAGGTTGAGACTGGAGAATATTTTGGAAATGTACCAAAAATAGATCCTGTATTACATTCATACAGCATTTCTATTGATGGAACCGCTTCGTCACTCTTTGATGAATCTGTAACTACTGATGTGTCTGGTGAAATCTTTATTGAGAATTTGGTGACAACGTCCAAAGTTTCCAAGTTTAAGGTAACGGGAGGCGAAATATTTGTCGGAGATAACATCTATGACGTTGTCTTTGGAAAAGCAAGAATATCCTCTTCAGGTCCCTCTGGTGAAAAAGACTCTATGGTCTTAATTTTACAGGCAATGGATACTGAGGGAAATACAAACACGATACGATTAGGTTTAGACTTTGGTTCAGCACTTGAAGGAGACTTTGGTACAGAACCAATCGAATTGGAAACAGTATCAAACAGTAAGATCTCCGGCCAATGGTCTTTGAATGTATCTGGAGAACTGTCTTTGTTACAAGTTTGAGTTACTTTTCGCCCCTGTCCTCTTTCGCATCATAGAAATCACGAATTTTTTTAGAACACTCCAGAATTTCTTCAGGCTTGTGTTGGCTTTTTGGTTTATTGCAAATGGGACACATCTCATCCCCACCACCTGACTTTGGGGGTTCTGTCATCATGATATTGATTGTTAGAATACCGATTATAAAAAAAGCATTCGTTACAAAACTCTATTTTAGGGAATTTTCTATACGGAACAATGAAAATTGTTCACGCGAGTACGGGATTTAGCTCTCAATTAACGGAATAGTAGGTTTACAGATTTTCTTTCAATCAGCTAACTCAATCTACAACTGGGGATGATCGACAAAAATGGAGAACCAAACATCCACCCCATATGGTACTAATATGAAAATAACAAGCTATACATCGAAACCAGCAAAACCTCGAAATAGGTTCAAAATATTACGGCAAATAACAATGTGTATTTCTATGTCGATGATGAACGAGTCCAATACAAGGGTGTTAGAGGAAAGGCGACTGTAAAAATTTTAGAAAATGTCGAACAGAATGTTCCAATTGCAGAAAAAATCATGCTGAAATATACCGAAGTTTGGATAATGAGGTTGCAAAATTCCTTCTTGATGGCGTCAAGAGTGGGTTCTCTACAATTCTGGAACTAACTCCAAGGTTCTATTCCACTTGGGATCACAGTACCGGAATCACAACGTAATCATTTCAATTTAGAAAGTAAAGCTGAAAACAAGAACGGAAGAATTGTTGTTGCCTCGGCATGAATTGTTGCCTGCTTTGCATCTTTGGCAACCTTTCCCCACGAGATTGCTTCTCTAACTAGTGCACCACTCAAGCTTCCATCAAACTCTTGTGCCGTTGTAACATAGAGTGCATAGTCAAGTCCATCACGAAACTGATTCCACCATAGTGTGTGGTGTTTGGATATTCCGCCTCCAATCATGAATGCACCAGACTTTTTCGCCTTGAAAATCAAGCCTGACAATATATCGGAATCAGCAATAAGATTCAATTTAAAGTCGAAATGCTTCTGTGAGAAAAGCCAAATCTGACTTCCAACAGCACCGTCCATTATTCCTGGAACGATTACAGGAACATTGTTCTTGTTTGCCCAGTGTAGAAACGAATCTTCGCCTAAATGTTTACCAATCATTTTTGTAATGTCTGCAGTAGACATCTCTTTAACACCAGCTTGATATTCTTCTTCCAGGAACGATTGCATCTTTTCTTCGATGAGTGGTCCATAGCTCTCCATCGGTACCAAAACATTTCCAAGTCTGTGAATTTTTTTATCGGCTAGTTCTCCGTCGTCCATAGTAAATGATCCTTCCTTGTATTCAGAATAGTGACGTGCAATGTCGTGGTCTAGAGCCCCGCAGGTTGTTATTACCACATCAAACCATTCTCGTTTTACCATATCCTTGATAATTCCACGTAGTCCAGTGGACACAATTGCACCAACGAACGAAAGAAACTTTAGACATCTCTCATCTGAAATCATTTCTGAAAGAATTTGCAAACCACTTGAGAGATTTATTGACTCAAATCCACCTGACTTTGACATCTCATTAAAGATTTTATCTATACTGGTATCGGAATCAATTTCAATGTCTTTTACTGGTTGTCCAGGTTCTACCATGTTTGCAATCTAGAAAGGCATTATAAAATTCTGACTTTATGATTTTAGTAATTCTCAATTTTGTTCTATGAACACTTAAAATACGCTGAAGAGCACAAAATTGCGCATGCCAGAAAAAATCAAGGTAGGTTTAGTCGGAATTGGAAATTGTTTCTCAGGTTTAATTCAAGGAATAGAGTATTACAGAAAAGATTCTTCTCAAAAAGTAATTGGAATTATACATGATAAGCTGAGTGGTTATGGAATTCACGATATAGACTTTGTTTGCGGTTTTGATGTTGGCGAGAACAAGATTGGAAAAACAATCAACGAGGCCATTTACGCATATCCAAACATGGTAGACTGGATTCCAAAGGACGAGATGCCAAAGACAGACGCCAAAGTGCATGAAAGTCCTGCTCTAGACGGTGTAGGGATATGGGTTGAGAACAGAGTAAAACCAATCAAGAGTAATAAAACCACAGAACAGATGACGGAAGAAATCAAACAGATCATCAAGGATACCGGAACAGAAATCATTGTTTCGTATTTGCCTGTAGGATCAGAAAAGGCAACACAGTTCTGGGCACAAATCTGTCTTGACACAAACGCCGCTTTTGTTAATTGCATACCTTCATTCATTGCATCTGGTGAAGAATGGGGCAAAAAGTTTGCAGAAAAAGGTATTCCAATTATTGGTGATGACATCAAAGGTCAAGTTGGCGCAACCATTGTCCACAGAACTCTTGCACGACTCTGCAATGATAGGGGAACAAAAATTGAAAGAACATATCAAATCAATGTAGGTGGCAACACAGACTTTCTAAACATGAAGGAGCAGGAACGACTGGTAAGTAAAAGGATCTCAAAGACAGAAAGTGTTCAAAGCCAGTTAGATGAAAGACTGGAAGATGACCAAATCTATGTCGGCCCTTCTGATTTCATTCCATTTCTAGGAAATACAAAGTTGATGTTCATGAGGATTGAGGGCCGTCAGTGGGCAAACATTCCATACAACATGGAGGTTAGGCTCGAGGTTGACGACAAGGCAAACTCTGCTGGTATAGTGATAGATGCACTGCGTCTAGCAAAGATTGCCCTCGATAGAGGTATTGGCGGTCCACTCATTCCTGCCAGTGCGTATCTAATGAAGCATCCACCAAAACAAATGACCGACCCACAAGCCAAAGTAGCTTGCGAAGAGTTCGTAAAAGGAAACTAAGAAAAATTTTTTCAAAAACAAGAAAAATCTATCAGCTTTGTCAACTAAACTTGTTAGCAATCGATTATCCTACCGATCTCAAAACGTCTTTCATTGGTTCATATTAAGAAGGTAGAGATATTTGGCTTCAAATCTTTTGGATTTAAGAACACTGTAATAGATTTTGAACCTGGACTTATTTCAATTTCGGGACCAAACGGTTCAGGAAAGAGTAACATTCTAGACGCTATAATATTCGCACTTGGTGAAAACCGTCCCAAAGTCATGCGTGCAGACAAGTTAAAGTCACTCATTCACGATGTTGAAGGCGACAGACGAGGCGTCAAAAAAATGGCACGAACAAGTGTACACTTTGATAATTTAGACAGAAAGATTCCTATCGATTCCGACTCTGTAGAGATAACCAGAGAAATGGATGGCTCTGGAGATAACATCTACTATCTTAACAAAAAGAAGACACAGCGCTCCCAAATTTTGGATCTTATGAATATGGCCAATGCTGGCCTCACAAAATTAAACAATGTTCAGCAGGGAACCATAACCAGAATCTCAGAATTTAGTCCTGAAGAGAAAAGGGAGGCCATCGAGCAGCTTGTTGGGCTGAAGGATTTCGATGAAAAGAAGGCTGAGGCAGAAAAACAGCTTCAGACCGCTGACCAAAGGCTAGCAATTGCCATGGCAAAAATGGGCGAGGTCAGGAAGAACATCGATAATCTAGAGGAGGAGAGAAACCTCAAACTCAGGCATGATTTCATTGAGAGGGAAATAGTTCGTCTTAACGCCATCAATGCAGTAAACAAGATGAAATCTCTCGTGGCCGACAAAACCTCAAAGGAACGAACTCTGAACGCTTTGGAATCAGAATCTAAAAAGTTTGGTGAGGAACTTGCGGTCATCAAAAAACAAATTGACGAGATAGAATCTGAAAAGGCCAAATTTATGGAAGATGCCAATGCATACAACCAAGCAAAGGCAAAGCTTGACACAGAACTAAGTGAAGCAATGGAAAAGTTCGAACGAGCAAAGAGCATCATTGCTACACAAAATCGAAGATTAAAACAAATCGATGTCAGAATACCAGAAACAAAAGAAGAAATTAAAAAAATTCTACAAGAAAAAAGCCCGGAATCCCAACCATTAGAACTGGAAGAATTACTAGAACGAATTAATCATGAAAAGGGCAAAGTAAATGAACAACTTGAATCACTAGACGCCGAACTTAAACAAGCACTAGCACAACAATCTGAATTTGTGTCACATAAAATTGAAATCAATGCAAAAATAAAAAATCTTGTTGGTCAACTACACCAAGCAAAACTCACGCTAGGAAAGTTCAAAGCGCAACAAAAAGATCTTGAAAGAAAAATTAATCTGAACGATACCAAGGCTAGAGAAATTTCACATGATTCTGAAAGTCTCACACACTTGAAGCCAAGACTTGAGTCTGTAAAAACAAATCACAACGCAATAATTGCTGAATTAAAAGCAAGAATTGCAAACCTTGATAGAAAACGCGCAAAGTTTGAGAATGATATTGATGAGCTTAATCTAATCTTAGAAAAATCAAGTAAGGCGACAAACCAATACGAAGCAAAAATTCGTATCGTAAAGAGCACATTGCACGAGGATTATTCCATTGCAAAACTGAAAGAAAATGCAGAACAGCTAGGAATGTTGGGCCTTGTATATGAAATGATTTCTTGGGATAAACAATATGAGAGGGCAGTTCTTGCGGCATCTTCAGACTGGATCAAAGCAATTGTTGTGAAGGACTTTACAACACTGGTTAGTCTTGCAGAATTTGCACGCTACAAAAAATTACCAAAACTAAAAATCATACCACTCGATGCAATTCCAAACTTCAAACTAGATAAACCAAGAGAAAAAGGTGTGATTGGGATTCTTGCAGATTTTGTAAAGTGTGATTCCAAGTTTACACCAATCAAGAAATTCCTGTTTGGAAATATTGTTCTAACAAACTCAAAAGAGTCTGCTCACAAGGCTTCAAAGGCTGGATACAAATCCGTTTCAATCAATGGAGAATATTTCGATGCAAAATCAAGCGCAGTAGTTATAGACATCAACTCAAAAATTTCTAAACTGACAAAAATTATTTCTCAAAGCACATCTGTAGAAGGCCTCATTCAATCGAATAATCTTTTGAAAAAAATTGTCCAGCAAAAGAAAAAGTCCTTGCGAAACATGAATGAAATAGCTACTAAGTATAACAAACGTATATCAATTTCACAAACAGGTCTATCTACAACTGATCAATATTACGTAGACTTACAGTCAAAAATTTCTAGAGCAAAGTACCTCATACACACTCTATCAGCAAGAATAGATGAGGATCAAACAAAAAATGAAAGACTAGAAACTGAAACTGCAAAACAAAATTCCTACATCGATTCTTTAGAACAAAGAATTGCTATTGTTAAAGATAATTACGAGTTAGGTGAGGAAATCAGACTTTCCAACCAACTTGCTCGATTGAATGAAAGAAAGATTGATCTTCAAAAGAGATTGAACGAGGTTGATTCCGGATTTACAGATGTACGAAGACTGCACGAGGAAAATGTAACTCTACTTGATGAACAACAGGAAATTATTGATGGAGTCAAAGAACTAGAAAAAGAAAAGGAACTTGCAGACGAGAATCTTATTGGAATGAGAGAAAAGGAACAGGAGCTAATCTCAACCTCTGGAACCTCTGTATCAAAGATAAACGAGTTTGACACACAACTAAAGGAACTCAATGAAAAGGATCGCTCTCTAACAAAGGAAACAAACGGAATAGACCGCCAGTCTGATGCAATAACACGAGACTTGAAGGAACTATACCGGCAACAGGCTGAAACTCAAAAGATCATAGATACATTCAGTTCTGTTGGATCACTTGAAATATTTGATGTAGATGAACTGTTGAAGGGTCTTTACAATGAGCAACGCCATCTTACCGAAATCAACGCAAAGGCACCTGCAATTTATCCAGAAATTGCTGAGGGTTATCGCTCCATGTCAACCCGAAGGAACTCCCTGGAAGAGGAGAGAAACTCTATTGTCAAATTCATGGATTCCATAGAAAAGCAAAAACGTCAAACATTCCTTGACGCATTTGATAAGGTAGACAAGGAAATTCGCATCATTTTCACAAAGATGACTGGTGGAAACGCATGGCTAGAGCTACAAAACGAGGATGACATCTTCAATTCCGGAATTTCATATCTAATTCAATTCAAGAACAAACCAAAGCGAGAATCAACATCAATCAGCGGTGGTGAAAAAACTCTTGCTGCTGTTGTTTTCGTTCTTGCACTACAAAAACTAGAACCATCTCCATTCTATCTGTTTGATGAAGTCGATGCACACCTTGATGCACCAAACTCTGAAAAGTTGGGAAAAATTCTTGAAGAAAGATCAAAGGAAAGTCAATTCCTAATGGTTTCTCTAAAAGATTCTGTTGTAAAAAGAGCCAAACTAATCTATGGTGTATTTCCAAAGAATGGCGTATCTCATGTAGTCGTATACAAAGACAAACGACTACCTGGTATTACCACCTAACCTTTTGGTTTATCTGTAAAACCTTCTTTAGAGATTGTTTTGGTAGGTTTTTCTGTAAAAATTCCTTGTGGACGATACAATAGAACTGCAATCAATATTACTCCAAGTAGTAAAAAGTCGAGCCATACAACATCAAACGGAACATAAGGTTGTAGTGAATCCTTGAAGAAGATGATAAATTTACGAAGTGTAACAAAGAGTAGAGTACCAACTAGAACTCCTTTGTTGTTTGCCAATCCACCAATGAGAATCATCATGAATGGCCAAAAAGTCCAACTCGTTCTATCGTAAGCAATCGCAATGGTACCACCAACATAAAATGCATACAGCGCACCACCAATTGCAGCTATTGCAGCAGCAATCATGATTGTCTTTATTCTAATTCTGGTGACATCCTTTCCAACAGATTCGGCTGCAACCTCATTATCTCTAATAGCTCTAAGCGTTCTACCCAGAGGTGATCTAACAGTTCTTTCCGTGTACAGTAGAACGATGGCTGCAATGATGATCAAACCAATGGTAGCTGCAGGGAATCGAAGTTCACCTGGAAGCCAAGAAAGTGGGTCAGGTACCTGAACACCCAGTGTTCCACCAGCTAATGGCGTGAAATTATTTCCGACAATTCTAACGCCTTCACCAAGAGCTAAAAGTGTTATTGCAAGATAGTCTCCACGTAAACGAATAGCAGGATATGCTGTCAGTAAACCAAGCACGGCACCAACTCCTGCAGCAATTCCTAGCGTCAAAAAGAATACAGCAAAACCAATTCCTGTGTTGTCAACAAGCCATACGTTCACCTGAGTGATGATTGAAATGTTGTCTCCAATGTAATCACCTTCAATTCCAGCCATGTTTGCTAGAATTCTTCCTGGTATAGATGCAGCAACAAATGCACCAACTCCTACTGCTAGCACTTTCCCAAAGTTTGGAATTCCTGTATAACCAAACTCCAAGTTCAAGCTGGAATTGATGATTAGATAGATGGCATAAATTGCCAGTAGGTCAACAATGAAAATTATTTCAGTTCCTAGTGCCAAATAATCTCCTCACTCTATACCAGTTAATTCCTGTCAAGCCACGTGGCGCAACCAATAATGTTACTACAATAAACAGCAACGGAATGAGTGGTCTATACGCAATAAGCCACGATCCAAACTCTCCTGCAAGAAATCTTGTTCCAAGAATCTCACTCATTCCAATCAATATGCCACCAACTATTGCGCCATAGATGCTGGTAAAGCCTCCAACGATGCTAGCTGCAAAAATGCTTGGTATCAGAAGGGCCCCAAGGTTTGGATCACCCTGGAACCACATTGACATGAGCGCACCAGCGACACCTGCTAGTCCTCCTCCCAAAAACCAAGATACACCATACACCAATCTGACATTAATTCCAACAACACCGGACAGGTCTGGGTTTTCTATTGTTGCCCTCATGGCAATACCAAATTTTGTTTTCTTTAGAACGATAAGCAATGTAGAAGCAATAATTATGATCAGTATTGGTGCAACAAAGAGAATCATCGGCGTGTCCATGAACAAACCGTCATAGCTCCGAAGTGTAAACTCTCTTGATATGATTTTATAGTTCTTTGTGATATAATCTGCAGTAATATTCAACAGTGCTATTAGTATCAAATCAAATGCTAGTGTTGCAATCATCTGAATTGCTTTTGACGCACCCTTTCGAATCAAAGGCTTTAGAATGAATGTATACAGTGCAAGAGCAACTGCTCCAGAAATTACAAATGCTATTGGAATTGCAACATAAGGACTACTCTCCCAAATTCTTGACGCAATCAAAGCAAGATAAACACCAATCGTAGCAAAAGAAGCGTGTGCAAAGTTTGGAACCTTGGTTGTAAGATAGGTAAGTGTAAGGCCCATGCTCAGCAGAACTAATAGACTAGAGTAGATTATTGCGTCTGTGAAAATTGGATCATATGCCAACTGATCACTTATGCACCTGTGTGTCACTAATATAGAAAGCCCTTAATGCCTCTATGTCGTTTCGGTTTTGATGAACATTCTGTCAATAGAACAAGTCACCAAGGCGTTTGGTGGTTTGGTTGTACTTGATGGAGTGAACATGAAAGTTGAACAAGGAAAACTATACCAGCTAATTGGCCCAAATGGTAGTGGAAAGACAACTCTGATCAACGTAATATCTGGTTTACTCAAACCTGATTCAGGTTCGATAACTTTTGATAATCATGATATAACACAACTAAATCCACTAGAGACATTCAAGATGGGGCTTGTTAGAACATTTCAGATACCTCAACCCTTTACCAATCTCACCACTTTAGAAAATTTATTGACAGCAGGAAGTAACAACTCTGGGGAGTCATTCAGAAGAGCACCACTCCAACAACTTTGGCGTAACGACGAGGAAAGAATCATGAAAAAATCATTCGAGTTGCTAGGAATGATCAATCTTTTAGAACAACAGGAAATTCAGAGCCAGAATCTAAGTGGTGGACAACTGAAACTCCTCGAACTGGGTAAGGCAATGATGACAGGTACCAAGATGATACTAATGGATGAACCAATTGCAGGTGTTAATCCAATTCTGGCTCACAATATTTTTGAAATGATCCAAAAAATCCGTGATGAACAGGGAACAACATTTCTGATTATAGAACATCGACTTGACATTGCATTGCAGTATGCAGATCATGTCTTTGCAATGGACAAGGGAAAGATCATTGCTGAAGGGGACTCGAAAGAAATAATCAAACATCCCAAAGTGATCGAGTCCTATCTGGGTGGTTGATGTGTCTCAAGAAAGTGTTAGTCCCAATGTAGTGGTAAAGGTTGATGCACTAAACTCTGGTTATGGTACTAGTCATGTTCTATTTGGTGTAGATTTTGAAGCAAACGAAAAAGAAATTACTGTTATAGTGGGACCAAATGGTTCTGGGAAGAGCACTCTACTCAAAAGCATCTTTGGGATGTGCGCAATATACTCCGGAGAGATAACCTTCTCCCATGACTCCATTACTGGAATGATGCCCCACAAAGTAGCTAGAGGTGGAATAGCATATCTCCCACAAGTGAACAATGTTTTTGCAAACCTCACTATAAAGGAGAATCTTTCAATGGCAAGCTATACCTTAGACTCTGAGACAATGTCACCCAGAATTCAGGAGGTGCTGGAAACATTTCCAATTTTAACCAAATACAAGAATAGCAAGGCAGAAACTCTTAGCGGTGGAGAGAGACAAATGCTTGCCATGGCAATGGCACTGATACGAAGACCAAAGGTCATGCTATTTGATGAACCAACTGCAAACCTATCTCCGAAACTAGCTGATGAGGTTTTGAGCAAAGTTGATCACATGCGAAAGGGATTTGGCATTACTATCATTCTAGTTGAACAGAACGTCAAGAGAGCACTAAATTTGGCTGACATGGTGTATCTGCTAGCAAACGGCAAACTCGTCTTCAAAGGAAAACCAAATGAACTACTCAAACATCCCGAGTTGGGTAAACTATATCTGGGAATTTCAACATGATCAGATCATAAAATGTTAATTAGATGATACACTAAAAAAATATGGAAATTGCAATGACAACCTATCATATTCTTGACTTTCTCCCCATACACCTCAAAGGAATAGTAATTTTCTCTCCGATCTGATGAAGATATTTTTTTGATATCTGATCAAGCCTGAATAGAGCTAATTCACTTTATGATTTTGGTAGTTTCCTAGAACATTCTATACAATACTTGCCAACCTCAAAAACATAAAGTAATTTTTTACACGTTTGACATCTTCTTTCTGAACGAGTTTTATCATAACCGTAAGGCATTTTCGTGACTACTCAAATAACATGATAAAACCTAATATGCTTTAACAAAGTGAAACTAAGATCACATGAGTTCAAGCAATTCAGGAAAATCACTCTCAGAAACGTTGGTCAAAGATATCATGACTAAAGCCATAATCTCTGTAGATCCCTCAACAACAGTTTTCCAAGTCGCAAAGATGATGGAACAAGGAGGAATAGGCGCCGTACTAGTAAAGAAGGATGGCACAAACTCAGGAATAATTACCGATAGAGATTACGCAATAAAAATTGCGGTAGATAAACTATCGATGGATACATCCGTTGAAAAAGTAGCATCTTTTCCTTTGGTAACGGTATCCCAAAATGATTCCATTATAGCCGCAGCATCTTTGATGTCTTCAAAAAAAATTCGTAAACTTGCAGTAGTTCAAGATGGTATTGTGATTGGAATTATCACTTCAACTGATTTAGTAACTCAGTTAGCCAAGAATAGTTCTTAAAATAATTTTGAGTCTCGGCCTCATTCTTTATTTTGTTTTTCTAAAAAATCTATAAACAATTCCCCATCATATTCCTCGTAATCATCTATGATTTTAGTAGTCATGTCCGTGAGGAAATTGTCGTAAATGGTTTCTCGTTCATGTTTTAATGGTGGTGAACAAAAGCACATCTCGGACCATTGAATTGTATTTGGCTGAGTAATTTTTGCCCGTTTCATGGAATTGACAATCTCTTGTCCGTCAGGTTTTTGGTTTTGAATTGTACCATCTGTAAGCTTTTGATAAAACTCTGACACCTTCTCTTCAATGAATCGAGCTTTAACAGAATAAATCATAACTATTGAAAACTAAATTATAGAAACTGAATCGGTTGCTTGAGTATATTTGCCAACCAACACCCATTCTCCATCTCTAATTCCCCAAATTTCATAATCAGCTTGCGCAAGATCTCCTGCATCGTTTAATCTTGTGGAGCCGATAGAACCGTAGTAGTTCTTCGCAATATCTGGAAAGACTTCCTTAATTTTGGAAACATCTGTGCTTTCTGTTTGAAGCATTGTGAGTCCTATGAGCCACACCGCATCATATGATGAATGTACAAAGGCGCTTGGTACCCGACCAAGTTCTTCTGTGAGACTACTTTCAACTCTTTCATAGGTTGGATTCTTGGTCACTGCAACCTGTACAGTAGTGAACTGTATGTTATGAGAAAATTCTGAGGCTATAGGGTCATTGATTAGCTTGTATTCCTTGGTGTTAGCACCTGGTCCAAACCACCTTATATCATTAAGAACATCATGTTGAGCTGCTGACTGGGTAAACTGCAATATCTCTGCAAAGCCTAGAAAGAGAACTGCAACATTGTCTGCACCAACCTCGTCTACACGATCTTGGACTTTTTCTGCAAGTAATGACGTGGTAGGAGAGAACTCTGGTGATTCCGGATTGTATCTAATTCCTTCATCCGCAGTTCCACCTCTTTCTACAAATGAATCAATTGTACTTTCACTTAGTCCATCACCCCATGTGTCTCCACGCCATACGGGAACTATTACATCGATTCCTTCATGTTGCATTAGCTTCGCAATTGCAGAGCCTTGATTGGAATCATCTGGAACAAGTCTAAACACACTGTCATTTGGAATAGCTAGTGCTGGTGCAGAAGAACAACAACTGATTAGCATCATGTTATTCGAATCTGCATAACCTTTAATGTTACGAATATTAGAGCTGGTTTCAGGCCCAACAACAATCTTGATTCCTTTAGCATTAAGAGATGTTAGTTTATCCAGAGCAATAACTGGATTTGTTACACTGTCTTCACTGATCATCTTCAAGGTCCATTTAGCACCAATCTTCTCAAGATGTTTGTTAAAATCAACAACACCTAATTTAGAACCGGCCCAATTTTCTTCTCCATGAGTTGAAAGATCTCCAGTCAGTGGAAGTATCAATCCAATGTTTACTTGACCACTAAGTTGAGGATTATCTACCGTGACAGTTTGCTGAGGAACTATAGCGATGTCACCGTTTATCTCCTCAGAATATGTAGCTAAAATTCCATACCCGATTCCAACACCGATAATTAATCCAATAATAATTCCAATTCCAATTGATTTACCACTTTTGCCCGAAGTACTCATCGCTTAGAGACCACAAATACAACTTCCAAATTATATCTTTTTGAATAATCTACTCTAATTTTACAAAACATGCAACTTTCCTATTATTTTCCAATTTGTCGAGAGGCGGCTCCTCTTGGCATTTGTCTATCACATAAGGACATCTGGCTCTAAATCTACAGCCTTGATAGACATCAACATCTGACGGTTCATTGATTCGAATCTTCTTTTCTCTGTGTAGGTTTTCTGGGTCTGGCTCAGAAATGGCGTCAATCAATGCTTGAGTGTAAGGATGTTTTGGGTTCAACAATACATCATCGATTGGTCCCATCTCTACAATCTTTCCCAAATACAAAATTGCAATTCTTTGTCCAAAGTATTTCGCAGTAGCTAAATCGTGTGTGATGTAAATGAATGAAATGTTGTGCTTTTTCTGAAGGCCATTCATTAGTTCTAAAACTTCGGCACGTATTGATACATCAAGCATTGAAACTGGTTCATCAGCAATGATCAACTTTGGTCTTAGAGATAATGCACGAGCAAGAACAACTCTTTGCCTCTGACCTCCTGAAAGCATGTGAGGAAACTTCTTTGCAACTTCTTCGGCTGGCACTAACTTTACCTCTCTCAACACATCAATGACTCGTTGTTTTCTTTCATCTTTGGTGCCAACATTATGAATTTCTAATGGCTCTGAAATGATATCAGATATCTTCATTCTTGGATTAATTGAATCATAAGGATCTTGATGAATCATCTGACAGTGCATTCGAATTTTCGCAAGACTTTTTGAATCATTTTTTATTTCTTCACCTTCAAAAATTATTTTTCCAGAATCTGATTCAATTGATTTTAAAATTAATTTGCCAATTGTTGATTTTCCAGAACCAGATTCACCAGCTAGAACAAACACCTCTCCCTTCTTTACACTAAACGAAATGTCGTCGGTTGCACGAACTATAGATACCTTAGACCTGAAAACACTTTTTTTAATAAAATGCTTGATTAGATGTTCAACTCTTAGTATGTCATCCAATATGTTTTGTTCAATTTGGGAAAGCATTTATGTATAGATCAGAATGTTCAACATTACTTGAGCACAAAAACACTTCAAAAAGCATCCGAGTATGAAAAATCTAATGTAAATTCTAGACTGCGATGGTTCAAGAGGCATGCCTCCTCACAAAAACAGCCCTTTGCAGAGGAACTCTCTCATAGTCTGAGTCACGAGTCTAAATTCATCTCTCCAAAGTTCTTCTATGACAAAACCGGTTCAGAACTTTTTGAAAAAATTTGTAAGCTTCCTGAATACTACCTAACTAGGACGGAAATTGAGATACTAAATCATCTTAAAACAGAATTAGCTCATTTCCTTGATGATGACTTTAGATTAGTTGAACTCGGAAGTGGTTCGTCAAAAAAAACTCGTTACATTCTAGATGTTTTACACGAAACTCAGAGTAAAACAGAATATTTTCCAATTGACATCTCAGATATTTTGGAAGCAAGCTCACAAGAACTTTTGTTATTATATCGAAACCTTCACATCACTGGTATAATTGATACCTATGAGAATGGTCTAGAATTTTTAAATGAATATGATTCAAAAAATAATTTAATTGTCTTTTTAGGTTCAAGCTTTGGTAACTTTGATCCAAAAGATGGATTAGAATTTTTGAAAAAAATTAATTCAATAATGAAAGATTCAGATTTGTTCTTGATTGGATTGGATCTAATAAAAGAAAAATCAATTTTAGAAAAAGCCTACGACGACTCTGAGGGTGTTACTAGACAATTTAACCTCAACCTGCTATCTAGAATTAACACGGAGCTTGATGGAAATTTTGATCTGGCAAACTTTGCACACGTTGCAAGGTATAATGAGAATGAAAAAAGAATTGAGATGTACTTACAATCCTTAACAAATCAAACTGTACAAATTCCTAAAGCAAATCTTTCAATAACATTACAAAAAGATGAATTAATCCATACTGAAAACTCTTACAAGTTTTCATTGAATGATATTGAAGATATGATGGCTGATACTGGTTTTGAAATTAAACGAATCTGGTTTGATAGTAACAAACATTACGCAATGGTTCTAGCTTCAAAAATCTAAACATCTTCTGTACATCTAAAGCCAGAGATTAACCATCGTTCTTCCAATCTAAAGAAATTACGATAGCTGCCCCGGATTGACATCTGCGGTGTTCCAAATGAACCCCCTCGCAGAACCTTTTGATTTGTAAACCATTTGTCATTATATTCGTCAAATCCAGTTTTGAATCCTGGATATCCAGCAAATTCTGAGGCCGTCCATTCCCAAACATCACCAATCATCTGGTGACATCCAGCAGGGCTTTTGCCATCTGGATATGAACCAATTTCTGTCTGAGCCCAAAGATATGACTCTAACAAGTTTGCATGATTCTCTGATGGTTCATCATTACCCCATGGAAAAATTGTCTTTGTTTGTTTTTGTTCATCCCAACAAGCTGCTTTCTCCCATTCAGCTTCAGTTGGCAGTCTCTTACCCGCCCACTTGCAGTATGCATCTGCTTCATAAAAGCTAACATGACAAACCGGTTCATTTGGATTTACTTTTCGGTTTCCTAAAAAGTCTTGAACATACCACTTATCATTTTCTTTTTCCCAATACATTGGCGCAGTCCATTTTTCCCGTTTTACCTTTTCCCAACCATCAGACAGCCAAAATTTAAAATCTTGATAACCTCCGTCATCAATAAATTGAAGATACTGACCATTAGTTACAGGAAACGCATCAATCTTGTAATCATTTAGATAGACTTTATGTTCTGGCAGTTCGATATCATAACAATAATCAAAACCATTGTAACCCATTGTATATAGCCCTCCTTTGATTTCAACAGATTTTTGTTCTATAGCTACAGGTCGCAGTCTTTGATTTTTCTTTACAGGTTTGTATGTGTCAGCTAATAGATGCTGTAAGTCATAAACCAAAAGTTCTTGATGTTGACATTCATGGTGAAACGCCATTGTAAAAAGATATTTTGCTTTACAATCTAGTTTGTCTGAATTAAAAAATTCTCTTACACGATTGTTAATTGTATCAAAGTATTCAAAAATTTGATCAACAGTTGGTCTCGAAACTAGTCCTCGCTTTCCCTTATCTTGCGGTTCACCAAATTGTTGATAATACGAATTCAGATAATCAGAAAATTCCTTGGAATAAAACTGATAATTTTGATTTGTTTTGCTCAAAATTACCTCGTAAAGCCAGCTTACATGACCAAGATGCCATTTGGGTGGACTCGTGTAGTATGCAGTTTGTACCACAAAGTCATCCCTCTCTAAGGTTTTCACCAGTTCAAGTGTTCTTTCTCTTGTGGTATTGAATTGCTCGAAGAGAGATTGACTTGATTTTTGAGCAGAAAGGGTGGTCATATTGTAGCCAGCATACAATTTGATTTTATAGTTTATTCCAAAAGTCTAGTATCCGTGGGCAAAGATTACTTTGGACTCACTCTGGTTTGAACAATAAATACATTTTCCGGACGAATCATCTGCATCAAATGGAATTACACGAATGTCAGCACCTGTTTCTTCCTTAATTTTTTCCTCACATTGTTCTTTTCCACACCAAAATGATCTCAAAAATCCACCCTTCTCAATTGCTGATTTGAATTGCGAATAGTCAGAAACATCAATTATCATTTCATCAAGAATTTTTCTAGCAGCAGCAAGCATCTCTTTTTGAATATCATCTAAAACATTTTGAATCTTTGAAATGTCAGAGAATGAAAGATCCTGTTTCTCTTTGTTGTATCGTTTCACTAACACAATTTTTTGTTTTTCGATATCTTTTGGACCCACCTCAACTCGTAGCGGAACACCCTTTAGTTCCCAGTCATTGAATTTGTATCCAGGTGTAAGTTCTTTTCTCTCATCGACAAATACACGAATGTTTTGTTCCTGTAAACTTTTTTGGATTTCCTTTGTTTTCTGCAGAACAGTTTGTTCATCTTTTTCATTATAGTATATCGGAACAATCACAACTTGAATTGGCGCAACCTTTGGTGGTAACACTAGTCCTTTGTCATCACCATGAGTCATGATCATTGCACCAATCCATCTCCAAGAAACTCCCCACGATGTTTGCCATGCAAAATTCTCTACATTATTTCTATCAGAATATTTTACCTCAAATGGTTTTGAAAAGTTTTGACCGAGAAAGTGAGATGTTCCCATCTGTAACGCTTTACCATCGGGCATTATGGATTCCATTGTTGTGGTGTATACTGCACCAACAAATTTTTCACTCTCACTCTTCTTGCCAGTTAGTACAGGAATTGCGAGGTCATCTTCAACAGTTTTTTTGTAAATATCCAAAATTGCCATCACTTCTCTTTCCGCTTCCTCTTGTGTAGCGTGAACCGTGTGTCCCTCTTGCCACAAAAATTCAGAGGTTCTAAGAAATGGCTTGGTTCCCTTGATTTCTGCTCTCAGTGCAGTATTCCAGAAATTCATTTTCAAAGGAAGGTCACGCCAACTGTTAATCCATTTAGAATACAAAGAATAGGCCAGAGTTTCAGAGGTGGGTCTTAGAGCAAGCTTGCCACCTATCTCGTTATCCCCAGAATGAGTCACCCAAAAGACCTCCGGATTGAATCCTGCAAAGTGTTTCTTTTCTTTTCTAAGAAGAGATTCGGGAATTAACACAGGCAGAAATCCATTCCTGATTCCTCTTTTTGCAAATTTAGCATCCAGTGTCTTAACTATTGATTCCCAAATGGAGTATCCATCAGGTCTTAGAACAATAAATCCCTTAACTGGTGCATAATCTGCCAGCTTTGCTTTCAAAACAACTTGCGTATACCATTCACTAAAATCATCTTTTTTTGAAGCTGTAATTCCTACGTCCTCTTTACTCAAACTGGTTTTTGATGAGAATATTCACTAATGAGCTTTTCTTGTATTACAGGGGATCTCCCTTACAAAGAACTTTACCCATCACTCTACTTTGAAAGTTTGGACAGACAAAACACTGAACAAAATGTATGTCAGCTTTTAACACGGGACACTCAACATATTCCTGCTTCATTTTTTTGAGCATTTTAGGACTGACACCTTTGAGTTTGAGCTTACCCTTTTCATCCATCATCCCGGATTTCTTTAGTTCTTCTTTGACATTATCTGGTATTTTCTGCCTTTCCTCGGTTTGGTGTATATCAACTTCATATTTGTGCTCAAGCTCTGCCATAGAAAGTAGAGTTATGATGTTTGATTTATTCCTAGCGATGTCCGATCTTAAAAGAATCTTAAACTTTAATATAATTAAAATTCAGTCCTCAAATCAGAAAATAATTGCTTGTAATTTTTGACGTAGAAGGTGTTCTTTTTGATGCTGAATATCTCCCTCTCCTTGCTGAAAAAATAAACAAAGAGAATGAGATTTGGGAAATCACAAAAAAAGGTATCCAAGGAGCAATCAACTGGGAAGAAGGCCTTCAAACAAGAGTGGACGCTCTGCGCGGATTAAGTTTTGAAACCTGTAAGGAGGTAGCAGATTCTCTACCAATTATGACTGGAGCTAAAGAGGCATGTAGAATTCTCAAGGCAGCAGGATGGAAACTCTTAGCTATATCGGGCGGATTTACAATTATGACAGAACGACTACAAAAAGAACTTGATCTTGATTTTGTATATTCCAACGAGTTAATTTTCAAAGATGGGAAACTCGATGGTGTCAAAGTAACTGTGGATTCTGATAAAGCAAAATCTGCTAAAATAAAAATTCAAGAATGGAATGAAAATAAAGATAACATTGTTGTTGTTGTTGATGGTGCAAACGACATAGCTTTGTTTGATATCAGTGGATTGAATATTGCGTTTAGGGCTCAAGACAAGGTAAAGGATCTAGCAGATGTAATCCTTGAGGATAAGGATCTATCCAAAATTTTAGATATCATAAACAAACACTACAACTTGACTATTGAAACCCCAACATAAGCATAATATTTCTTGACAGCTTTCAAATCTAATACATGACACTCGAAGTAATACCATTATCAATTAAAAGAGAGATTGGAACAGACGATAAGCTTGTAGATGTAATCCTTTCCTCAAAACCAAAATTTGAGGATGGCGATATTCTTGTATTGTCACAAAAAATTGTTTCAAAACAAGAAGGCAGAATCGTTAACATATCTTTAGTCATTCCATCAATCCTTGCGTTAGGGATTGGCTCTGAATATGAAAAAGATCCTAAACTTATTGAAATAATTCTATCTGAAACGAAGAGGATTGTAAGAATGGGACATGGAATCCTAATAGTTGAAACAAAAAATGGTTTGATTTGTGCAAATGCTGGAGTTGATGAAAGCAATGTGAACAATGGATATGCAACTCTTCTACCATTCAATCCTGACAAATCAGCAAGAAATCTTAGAGATGAAATTTTTAAGAAAACAAAGAAAAACGTAGCAGTTTTAATCTCCGATACTTTTGGAAGGCCATTCCGTATGGGTCAAACCGATTGTGCTGTTGGAGTATCAGGTATAGATTCCATAATTGATTTTCAAGGCAAAAAAGACACATTTGGAAAAACTCTCCGAATAACGGCAATAGCTATTGCTGATGAGCTTTGCTCTGCATCTGAATTAGTAAAAGGAAAAACTCTACAAAACCCTGCGGCAATAATTCGAAATTACAAGTTTACAGCCAATGAAGGTACAATGAAATCACTTCTTCGTCCTGATGACGAAGATTTGTTTAGATAGAGACTCTTCAAAAAATTTTAAAACAACCCTACTGTACTTTGAACGGTACAAATTGGATCTTTTAAACTCCGAATTACACTGTCATAACGAATTTTCTAATTTCAATATAGGATATCACGACACTCCATACGATTGTAATATTACTATTCCAGAACAACTTGAACAATCACACAATCTTGGTTTAGATGTTTTGTTTGTTACAAATCATAACACTCTAGATGGCTATTCACAAATTTTAGAATATCAAAAAAATCATCCAAAATATAGAAATCTCCAAATTTATCCTGCTGAGGAAGTAACAACCGATCAAGATGCACACGTTTTGGTTTATGGTTTATCCAAAAAAATCAAAGCCAGTTTAACATTTGAAGAGATTTTAGATGAGGCTAAAAAGCAAGATGCGGTTTCCTCAGCCCCTCACCCTTTTAGCTTGATAGACTCGGTCCGAGATAAGGCCAAAGATTGTGATCTAATTGAAGTTTTTAACAGCAACAACATTGATGTGTTTGCAAATACAAAGGCAACAATATTTGCTGAAGAACAAAATATTGTTGGTGTGGCAGGTAGTGACTCACATGTACTTTCCACTTTAGGGCGTTGCTCTAACATTATAGAATCAGAAAATACATTGGATGACATTTTATCTGCGATGAGACACAAAAGAATACGAATTCAAAATTCGGGGTACGCCACTGCAAGAGAAACCATTGAACACCTGAGATACAAATATGACAATTCCAAAGAATATTTTCACAATTACATGGAACAACTTTATCCTCATTCCAAGAACCTTTTTTCCCCATTCCTGACACTGTTTGAAAAAAACCCAAACAGCTACCTTTGGATTTTATTTTACAAATTGGCTTTGTTTGCAATGAAAAGAATTTCAAGAAAAATTAACTTTCAAAACCTTGATCCTTCTTTCATGAAGCAAAGAAATCTAGGCACCATGTTTAAAATGTCAATTTAAACCGTACTTTAGTTGACAAACTCTTTCTGAAAAAGCATGTTTTGTCAATTCTGGTTTACCTTTTCTAGAGTACAGATAACGATTTTTTAGTTTTAGAAATACGTTTTCTGTCTTTTCTTAACACTTTTCTCATACCTTTTGGGTCTAAATCATTCATTGATAGTTCGTATCAAATGTGCCAAGATTCAATACATTATTGTCCGAATCAGTTGAGACCCGCACCACTTTTGGTCTTATTTTGGACCCGTTAACAGTTTGTATCAAATGTTAAACTCGAATTATTCCTTGTTCTACAAGATACTTTATTCCAGAAACAAAGTCTTCATCCGAAATCAAACCATCAGCCCACCATCCAGCATTGTTTCTAACCCAGTCTGGTACATTCTGTTCTCGTTCCATTCCCATTGCCCGTTTCTCGTCTTTTAGTTCCATTTGAGTAACT
>SDBU01002723.1_pt1 | contig 23130 bp, 20 predicted proteins | sample 2277071 | NCBI WGS metagenome assembly SDBU01 (sample SAMN10397929, study PRJNA504765) | marine sediment metagenome | isolation source: marine sediment core GS08_GC12, 126 cmbsf | place: Arctic Ocean: Gakkel Ridge, Loki's castle | collected 2008 | reverse complement strand
AGGCCCATCCCCATAGATTTCAAGGCTTGCTTTATGGTTATCAAGTGCTATCTTATGAAAAATCTCAATCAATGCTTTCAAATTTTTCAACTTTATCAGTCTGCCCACAAAGATAAATTTGCAGCATCCATCTCCCCGGCTATACGCATCTGAACGCCATGCTTTTTTCATATCTGGATAAGGATTGTTTATAACTACAGTTTTTCCCTTGAGAGAAGGATAGGCCTCCAGATATATCTTTTCCAAAAACGATGTTGAAAAAATCAAAAGGCTTAACCGTCTCATCATATAACGGGTAATTCGGAATGCCAGCCCTCTCCTGTAGAACCTGTTCCTGTAATAATCTTCCACTGTACAGAAAACCCGCTCTTCGTTAAGATCTCTTTCCCAGAAAAAGTCCCCTCCAAGCCGAAGGACCACGTCCTTTTTTAAGACATGATTGGCCAATATGGTGGGAAAACCAGCACTCATAATATCAAAGGTAAAAATAAAATCCGCACGCCGTCCAGCTTTTAACACCTGCCAAGTATATCTCAGCAAATTTCCTAATTTATTTGCGTGTCTTTTTATCCCAACTGTGGAAACCCCATCAATTTCGGCAGGCTTTCCATAGGTTATCACCGTAACCTCGTGACCGAACGATCTTAACTGCCTGGCGAGATTAGTTACATAGTTTGCCGGCCCACCGATATCAGGAGGTAAAATTCCTGTGGTCAGTAAAAATCTCATCACATCCTATTGCCCGTTGTTTAAAACAGCCTGTCTCCAGATATTAACGATACAATCGACGTCTTTTTGATAATCAAAATTTTCTATCATAAAGTGCCTCGCCTTTTTGCCCATAATTCTGGCCTGCTCAGGATTTAGCATGAAATAATTCATGGCCCTCGCCAGTGCCCTCTCGTCACCAATGGGAATAACCAGACCTGTCTCCCCTTTCCTGATAACATCACTCACTCCGCTGGTTTCGGTTGAAATTGTCGGCTTTCCCGCAAAAGCCGCTTCTTTAATTACTTTGGCAGTGCCTTCATATAAGGAAGATAAGACCAGAGAGAGGGATACACAAAAGAAATTTTTTATTTCATCCAAAGAGACATTTCCAATAAAAATCACGTTTTCATTTAACCCGACTTTTTTGATTAAGACCTTTAACGATATCTTTTCAGGCCCATCGCCCAGGATAAGTAATTTTAAATCGGGATACTTTTGTTTAAGGATTGCCATTGCCTTTAGTAAGGTGGGTACATCCTTCTGATTAACAAGACGCCCGACAAAAATAAAGACCCGGTTTTCGACAAGACCAAATTTCTTGTTTATTTTTTCACCTTGAGGCTCACGTCTTAAAAACGGTTCGGGATCGACAGGAGTTGAGATGTATTGGATATTGGATGCCCCAAAACCCATGTTGACAAGATTATCCCTGATCTTAGAAGAAACAACTCTGACAAAATCTGATCTCTTTACAATAAATCGTCCCAACACTGAAAACAGTCGGTTCATAGGCCTTTCCATGAGCCAGTAAGGATTACCAAGAAAATCGGCATGAAAGTGGATCACCAGTGGTAGTCGGAATCTTTTTTTGAGAAGATAGCTAACAAATCCAAAACCGAAGGCATCTTGCGAGATAATAACCTGGGGCGACCATTTCTCGATTAGTTCGGAGCCAAGCCTTATGGCATCCAGAATAAAAAGAAATCTATTTCGTGAATTGGTAGGGTAAAGATGAAAATTTTCCCCTAAATGAAAAGGCGAAAATCCTGGAGTCGTGTAACAGAGACCAATGTACTGCCTGCATCTTCTGGCATATTCAAGATGACGTTTTATACTCGGATTTTCGGGTCCTGCCCCTATCCCAATGTCATCACCAACAGAGAGTACATTTATCTTTTCAGCATGCGACATCTCACATCCATCTCTTATCCTGATTCCGCCATTTATAATCAAGAATTGTTGATAGTGGGGTATCAGGGCAGACCCCTTTGAAATTGACATCGTACCAGAGAGCAAGTCCCAAGAGGTTTAAATACATGAGTCCGGGATGTTTGATCATTCTGTTCAGGCGATGAAGATAATCTGTTTTGAATATCTGTTGTATAATTTGGGATGACCTTAAATAGCGAATAACCGCGTCCTTAAATAGTCCGCTGATTATCCTGTCCCATCTTATGACACAAGCGCTGCGCTTTCCTCTGTAAACATCTTCATGCAAAAAAGGCTTAAACGCTTCTCTAAGGACATATTTATTCCACCCATTAAGGCTTCTTATGCCGTTCGTGATCATCAGGTTTATCTCAGCATAGTCTTTATTGTAATAAGTTATAATAGAATCTATACCATTCAACCGACAGGTCTGATGTGCCCCGGAGACCTGATGATACATATGGATTACCTTGAAATCCACCTCTATCAAACGCTCTATTATGAAGTCTCCCCCATGATCTAAAAGATCTTCAATCCTTCTCAATATCTCTCTTTCACGGCCTAAAGACAAAAACTCCTCTTTGAAAAGCCGCTTTTCCTGGTAAAATCTCGGCTTTTTCAAAACACGAAAATATTTCTCTCCCAACCTTTCATTAACAGGGCCTCGATACCACATCAATCTGTTAATTGCTCCAGTCACAACACGATTCTGTGGCATATATTGAAGGGCCGATATGACTGGGTTAATGATCTCAGCTGGGAATATGCCTCCCTCTTTGTTATAAAATCGACGACAGTATCCTGCATTACCTAAAATAAGGTCTGCCCCAAATCCCCATAAAACACATTCTCCATCAGCTTCCGAAATCTTTTTCGCAATTTGATGATTCATAAAAGAGGAGGCTGACCTGAAAGGCTGTGCAAAGCCACCCATGACTTTAGGAAAATCATCTAAATCAACGGCTCTCGGATAATATTCAATATGATGGGCCTTATTAAATTCGGCAGATTTGCGCGCCAGTGGGAGAGTAGAGGAATCCGGGCCGTCAGGCCCAACTGTTACGGCTACAATTTCACCATCGAAATTCTTCCTTGCTGCGCCCAAAATTGCCGCTGAATCCATACCTCCAGAAAGCCCTACACCTAACTTGCCATAAGGAAGAATCTCCTGATAGACTTTTTCGGTAAAACATCGCCTCAACTTTTTGATACAACCCTGCGGGTCTGAAATTCTTTCTTTCATCCTCTCTTTTACAACATTCAGAGGGCTCCAATATTGTATTCTTTGCGCCCCTCCACTTGAATCAATACAAACATACTCGCCTGTTACATTGGAATATACTTCCTTATAAACAGTCTCAGGAGGCGTAATAGCGCCGATAGCAAATCGATCCCAAACTGGTTTTATATTTAATTTCGGTTTAAATCCTGTTTTCTGAAAGAAAAAAGATGGACGTGTAAAAAAGGCAACCGGGTGACGGGCATACCAATATATCTCTCCTCTCACAAATCGGTCCGTACCTAAAAAAATAAGCTGTCTATGATGATCAAAAAGCACAAGTGAGAAATCACCTTCAAGCATACTGAATATGTTTTTGGAATCACCATCTTGCTCGTAGCTTTCAACCAAAGACTCAAAGAGCGCCGAAAGGTTCGATTCACCATAAATCCTTCCCCAGAATGCCAAGGTGGTTTTTGGCCTGTCCAACAAAAAAGCTCTGCTGCCTGAAAGGTCTATATACAATTGAAACCCATTCCTGTTGACAGCAGTTTCAGCATTTATATTAAAGTCAGGCAACCTCTCTGATAAAAAACCAAAAAACATTGCTTAATCTATCTCCGGCTCTTCCACCAGCCATTGCAGGTTCTTCCATCCAGCGTCACCACTCATGATCACAATCTTCCCTTTGTCCATTTTTTCTGCCACGCGGAGAGCTGCATGAACAACAGCACCTGTCTGAAACCCTAAAAACAGACCTTCATTCCTGACCATTTCATAGACACGGTGGCGCGCCTGCTTAAAATTCACCCTGATAATGTCTTCAAAAAAATTCATGTGGTTTTCCACGTAAGGAGGGATCCAATTTTCCTCTTCAAAGTTTCTCAATCCTGGAAGGCGTGTGCCGGTCTCTGCCGTTACGGCATATACTTTGAGCTGAGGGTTATGTTCCCTCAAACGGTTACTAATGCCCATAAGGCTTGAGCCAGAACCTAATGAAGTTACAAATACGTCCACATCAGGAAGATCTCTTATGATTTCTGCACCAGTCGTCTCATAATGGGCCCGTGGACTGTTTGGGTCTCTGAACTGGTCCAGAAAAACATAAGAATCATTTTCTTCCGCCAGTTTGCGGGCATGCTCCGAACACTTTATGGTATTTCCATTGATCAAGATAAGCTCCGCGCCCATCATGCGTAAGCCTACTTTTTTTTCTTCGCTTGTTGTGTTAGCCAGGACCATAGTCACAGGAATGCCGTAGCTGGCAGCAACCATGGCCATAGCAGTGGCCATATTGCCGGATGAAGCTTCTATCAATTTTTTTCCGGGATGCAGAATGCCTTTTTCAATCGCTGCTTTGATCATGGCAAAAGCCGGTCGATCTTTATGCGAGCCAGTTGGATTATATCCTTCAAGTTTAATGTAAAGCTTAACATTATTATTTGGGACCATATTCTGTGTTTCATAAAGTGGTGTGTTACCGATCATGTCCAGAATATTATTAAAGACCATTTTGATCTCCTTATCTTACATAATGCACTCATTGTTCTATTCGCTATATAGTAACGACTTTTCCGAATCATGGATAGGTGATGATATTCATCCATTGTTCGCATAGTTTTCAAAGATCCCTTTTATTTTCAAAGAGAGTCGATCTACTGAATGTTCCTGCATCACGATTTTTCTCAAACGTTTTCCTAATTGATTTCTCTCATCCCCTGTCATTTGCATCAGACGTTTCAATCTGTTATGAAGGCTATCAGGTTTTTGGGGCTGGAAAACGAGGATGTCACGATCCGTAATGGAAAGAAACTGGTTAAAAGCGGATGTACAAATAAGAGTCGGGATTTCTATACTCATAGCTTCGAGTACTGCTTTTCCTGCTCCTCCCTTTGATAGCATATTCACAAAAACATCAAAACCAGACATAACCTGCGGGACCTGATTGCCTGTCAATGGGCCTGGGAAAAAAATTTTATCCTCCAACTCAAGTTCTTTTACAAGACTTTCAAGATATCCTTTATACTCCTCATCATCTATGGTTTGAATATTGCCGTACAAGACAGCCTTAAATGAATCCACCCCTTCATTCATTAGTAGTCTCAGAGACTGAATAAGTGTCTCATATTTTTTTATCCTTGAAATTCGTCCAACAGAACCGATAAGAAATGATTTATTTGGCATCGTCCGTTGCCGTGAGTAATGTTGAGTGTCTATGCCGTGTCCGGTTACAATGACTTTTCTGGATTTTATTCTGAAACTATCCGGTGAAGATGTAATAACGACGTTGCTTAAAAAATATGCAGCCATCATGATTGGATTGATCACGCTGTGGGCATACCAAGTCACTCGTGGTATGCCCTTTAAAGCCAAAATTAATCCTCCTAAAATTATGAACCAAACAGCCATGTGGATAAAGCAACCATGGATATTATGGTGTCTTAAAATATAAAAAAGCTGTCCATAAAAATTCATCGTCTTTTTTATTCGAGAATAGCCCAGTTCGCCACCCACTGAATAAACATCAATATTTTCTTTAAGGTCCAACCGCCCCTTATGCATTGTGATGACTGAGATATGATCAAAATGATCGGCTAACTTGTTCAACCATATCGTAGTGACGCCCTGTGTGGGGTGATCTGCATCTGTTCTGATATTAAACACTAAAAGATTCATGCGATTATAAAAAACAATTAACGTAATCCAAATAATTAATTGAGCAGTCGGGGAGTTTTTTGAACGCCCCGACTGCTCATCCTGAGGAGCGTAGCGACGAAGGATCTCAAAAATAAAAAGAATGAGAACAACAAGAGAAAAAGGTTATTTTTACATTCTTACAAATTTGGATGCCCTCAATATTCATATCTATAATCCGAGCTCCAACTGCACCCTTTTCAAAAGAGGCTCGCAGCAATTTTCCTAACGCCTGAAGAGCATCCCTGCCATCTTCTTAATCTCATTGAGTGTAATAATTTTAAGGACCATACATAGTGCGGAGTAACTAAGAATGCCCAATATTGAAACCATAGCATATCTAAATAAAAGCCCCCACAGAGACATTTCAGCAAAAAAGATATTGCTGAATGCCATAGATCCGCAAACCAGCATACCTACAAAAAGTATTTTCAACATTAAGAATACTTCAGGTTTATAATTAATAATTCTTTTTAAATAGAAATGTGTCGCGCTGAAAACAATAATTTTTTCAAAAAAATAAGCCATTGCCGCGCCATTGTAGCCCCACAGGGGTATGAGGATAATATTGAAAATAATACTGGTGACACCTGATATTGTTACGATAACTGTATTTTTAAGAGGAAAACCGAGGCCATTAATAGTGCCTACGTTGACAATAGATATGGGGCTAATGAGAGCTGATATAACTATAATCCGTGCTGCATTTGCCCCGGGGATAAATTCGCGCCCAAAGATAACCTCGAGAATAAAATCCGAATAAGTGAATAAAATAATGGCGAGTGGTGTAAGGATAATCAAAATATACCTGTGGATCCTGCCGAGGGCAACCTTGAGTTCCTCAGTCTTCCCTGAGCCATAAAGTTCGCTGGTGATAGGAAAAAATATCTTGCTAATGGAGCTCCCAACAATTTTAAATATCCTGGTAAAAGGTGTGAGAGCGCTATAAACACCCACAGTAGCAAGGCTTTGGAAGAAAGTGAGAAATATGGTATCGAGTCTTCCAGTTGTATGGCTGACCACGGAACTTGCCGTAGAGGCTAATCCGAACTTGAATAGTTTTTTACCGACCGGCCATACAGGGGCTGCGGGGTGTCTAAATAAGTTAAAAATCTGAAAGAGAAAAAATGTGTTAATGATTAAAACGGCAATATAAACAATATTGTTGTACCAGGAGACATGAATTATATTTAATTTATCATTAAGAAAAATTAATATAAATAGGATGAGGTTGGTGAATAGACCGTGATAAGACAACAACAGAGGACGTTGAAAGGCATTAAAAATACCACTCAAACAAGATGACAGGGAGGAAACGATAAAAAAGATCAAAAAGATTCTAAGAACCTTGACGGAATTCGGATCGCGAAAGAAATGGGTGGATATCTCCGGAGAAAAGAGATAAATAAAAGCGGCGACAATGATGGAGGAGGTTAAGGAAAAAATTAATAGTAAAAGAATAGAGGTCTTCACCTTATCCTTTTCATTATTTACCAGAAACTCCGGAATGAATTTTATGACAGCATTATTTAGTCCCAGATTTTTCAGCATCCCCGCAATGCCTAAAAAGGCAAGGATTGCATAGTACAGGCCGAAATCATCAAGAGATAGCCTCCGGGCAAGGATTATTCGGATCAAAAACCCAAAACCGATATTTCCCAGCATCATCAGGAAAACGACACTGGACCCCTCAATTATTCGACTATTTATTGAGTTTTCTTCGATTTCAACCTCTTTAAGAATCTACTGCCGCAAAGATCAAACCTTGATGCGTTTCTCGATAAAATTTGCTAATTCCTGAAATAGGAATAATACCTTCGGTGGTTCATATTTTATAATAGCTCACCGCAAAGACACAATTGACATTCATTCCAGACTCAACTCCTGGCCGATGCCATCAACAATCTTTGTCACATTTTCAGGTTCAAGGGAGGCATTATGGGTATAAATGGGTGAGAGGGGAACGCCTTCATAGGTCCCCTGAATATGAGCGGAGACGTATTTCAGCATCAATTCTCTATCAGGCGTAAAATTAAAAATGGCCTCTTTTAAAATATGAGGTAACTCAGTAATATCTCTAACATGTATTACCTGATCGAAATAATTATAAAACACCCTTCCAAAAGTTATTACAGGTTTGCCTAAAATAATTCCTTCCCAGCCCACTGTACCGGATATGGTGATCACAGCCGCTGATTTTTTCACCAGTTCCTGGCTGTTTAAATGGGTCTTCAGCATTCTTACATTAGGGCGACATACCATCTCCTTATAATAGGAGAGGGGCAAACTGCCAAAGTCATTGTGGTGGGGTTTGACATAGACGGAATATCCGATAGGGAGGGACTTGGCTGCCACTTCAATCAGATAACGCTGATCCATATAGAAAGGGGATTTGACAAAGGTGGTGGCCTCAGGCTGCTTGTGGAGCAGGAACAGGACATATTTATCGCCATCAACCGGTTCTTGAAACAGCTTACTGTATCTGAGATAACGCTTTCTGATCACGTCCCTCGCCTTTTGCATAAAATGGAACACCGGGGACCAGGAACTGTGCCTTCTGTAACTCTTTTTAAGGATGCCATATCTGGATGAATCAATGAACGCCCCCACACCTCTTTTTAATCTGGCAAAGCTGATATCTCTTTTACCATGTACAGCCTTCTCGGAAGTGCTCAGGTATCTTTTTTTCTGATAATACCTTGATACAAATTTCTCGGCCGCCTCTCTTTCTTCTCCGGTCAAATCTCTCTGTTTCAATAGATCGAAAACAGCATCGATGCTGTGGTACTTATCATCTATCCCCCTGACAATCAGGAATTTATTCTCAATTCTTGAAGGAATCAGAAAATAAAAGGGTGTACTTTTTTGGTCAAGAATACTGCTTATGACCAGGTTAGGGAGACTTGCAGGGAAAACATCCATAATGGCAAAATCAAAATTTTCTTTTACTATCAGGTCAAGATATTCTCTAAAGATGCCCTCCAGCATCTTCAAGGCATTGTAATGATCATAACCCGCATAATTCCTGACACCTTCCCAAAAAAGATATAGATTGGGGATGCCATATCGATTTTCCATCTCTTCTAAAAAGGCATAATCCACTGACTCCTTTCCCCAGGAACCAAAAATGGTCTTTTCATAGAGCTTAATAATCTTATTGGAATCAATGCTCTTCCCCATCAAATTATGGGACACCCCTTCATTAGGGACAAGGTATCTTGGCTCTATATTGAACCTGCGGATCATCTCCTCTGCCAAAAGATACATCAGTTTGTATCTTTGCCCAACACCCATAACAAAACAGACTTTTTTTCTTTTCGACCTTTCAAGCTTTTCATTAGTGAAGAAAGACATGGTTTAAAAAATTATCCTTGGATTTTTTTAATAAATCTTGTTGGAACACCGCCTACAACTGTATACGGCTCAATATCATCGGTCACTACACTATTTGCAGCCACAACACTATTCTCCCCTATGGTTACACCTTGCAAGATAATTGAATAAGCACCAATCCATGAACCGCTACATATTTTGATAGGCTTTGATGTTTTTTTTTGAAATTTAATAGGTTTACTCTGATCAAAATAATTATGCGTGTTTACAGTTATGAAAACATTGGGAGCGATCAAGACATTATCTTTTATAATAACTTTGGCACTTTTTGCCGCGTGAATTTGTGTCCCAGGTTTCAAATTAATATTATCGCCTAAGAAAATATTTTCCATGCAGACCATTGTAACATAAGGGCGAATATCAACGTTCTTCCCAACAGCGCCCAACCTGTTATAGACCAGTCTCTTCTTTAAAAAATTGAAATACAATAGAAGGTTAGTTAACGGTATGTCTGGACCAATTCTATTTCTGCTATACAGCATGTCAATCCTTTCATTTATACGAGATTGTTTTTATTTGGGAGGAAAGTCGAAATGGAAAACAGTAACTAAGAGGTGGAGAGCAGTACCTGTCTGAAGCAGAGATACAACTATCACAAGGCTTTTTCCACGATGCGGATGTTTTGCACCATCATCTTTAATGAAGGAGTATCAATGGCGAGCCCTGGGTCATCTGATGCTTGGCCAGCATTTAGTTGATAAGATTTCTCCACTATTTTCGCTCCTAAAGCCACAGCAGCAGAAGGAATTACTATGCCCTCGTTATTTGGCATGTAATCGAATATTCCCACAATAGCCTCAGGAAACGCCTCCTTTAATGCTCCAATCCCTCTTAAATCCATATTCTTTTTAGTGGGATATGATGATAGATTGTGGAGCAAGGCTATATCTCTGTTTTCAGCCTCCAATACAGTATGAACAGCATGCCTTATTCCCTCCTCATCAGATGTCCCTGTGGAAAGTATAACAGGCTTGCCCTTGGAGGATATGTGTTTGATAAGAGACATATCAGTAAGATTACTGGAAGCAATTTTAAATGCTCCAGGCCCTATTTCAGCCAGTGCATCTATGGACTCATAATCAGAGGTGTTTGCCAGGGGAATAATATCCCTTTCCTTGCAATATTCGAATAAGTCCTGAAAACCTTTAAGATGAAGTTTTCCCAATGTCTTGTGTTTGACCGTTACTGCATCGAACCCTACCTCTTTTGCCAGATCAACAACCTTTGTTAACCGGTCGATTTGATTACTTGAATCAACCGTTATTTCTAATATGATAAAAGTATTGGATTCTTCGGAAAGAGCAAAATCATATAGCATAATAGGTCGCCTCTTCCTAATAAAAGCAGCTTCTGCCCTGCGAAGATCCTGTTCCGTATGGACATTAACGCAGTTGTCAATCCAGGCTCCGCCGCTCGTATGAGCGAGAACTCCTTTCATCAGCTCATCACATCTCATTATTCGAATTGATCCGTGACGTACACCAAAGCGGTCCGTAGTGAGAAAATCGCTCATACTATTCTCTAAGACAACCTTAATTGCAGAGTCGATATCTGTTCTTCTGTCAGGATGATCGGGTTGGATAGCTACAACATATGTAATATCCTCAAGGCCGGATTGTATTATCGCATCTTTGTAAACATCTAGTACTGGTGCATCACCACAGAGTTCTTTGCCCCTAATAACAGCTATAACACCCTGTGACTTTGCATATTCAGCTATTTGCGAGTCATCTGTGGAAACAATAATATTATCGATACTTTTCGATTTTTTTGCTGCTTCAATACTCCAAAACAGGAGAGGTTGACCTTCTATCTCCCTCATATTTTTTCTTGGTAACCGTGTTGACTGCCCTTGGGCCGGGATAATCGCAACAATCATTTTTTTCATCTGTCCTTTAGGTTAAGATTCATTTAATACAGGAGGTTAGCTTATGGATTTCAGGTAATCAAGAAGGCTATAGGCCATAAATTCCCTGGCCCCTACAATGGATTCCACGGTTGCGCCACCGATATGGGGTGAGATAATTAAATTGTCGTGTGACTGCACATATTTTATTAGCGGATGTTCCAAAAGGTTATTATTCCATTCCCCGTTGATGACATCCAACCCAGCTCCGGCAACTATTCCAGAGTTCAATGCATCTAAAAGTGCCTCTTCATCAATGATTGCTCCTCTGCTTGTATTAATAATAATTACCCCTTTTTTAATTTTTGAAAATACATCTCTTGAAAAAAGTCCGCGATTCTCCTTCGTCAGGTGGATATGGATTGACACGATATCGGATTTTGATAAGAGCGTGTCGAAATCCACCTGTCTTATCCCAGGGGTATTAATCTCTTGAATATCGCAGGTTATTACGTTCATCCTGAAACCCTTAGCCATTTCAGCTACCATCTTACCTAGACGGCCATATCCCAGGATTCCAATGGTTTTGCCCAGCAATTGGACGCCTGAGAATTTTTGTCTGGCCCAGTGTCCCTTTTTGGCAGATTCAAACGCCTGCGGTAAATGTCTTATCAGGGATAGCAGAAGACACCATGCCATTTCCGCCGTTGCGGAAAATGTATCCAATAATTCAAACTCCTTTGCAATGTCCAATATTACGATATTTTTCTTCTTGGCAAACTCCACATCAATATGATCGGTCCCGGTACTCGGTGTACCGATCACTTTAAGGCGTTTTGCTTTTTCAAGCACAGTCCTATCTGTTTTGACATGTGCTGAAGCAAAGTAGGCATCATATCTTTCAATGCTCTCTAACAAAAGATCATATCTTGCTTCCTGATAATCAATATCAGCTATCTCCTCAAGCGGTTTCAAGGCATCCCTTTTGTAGTTCAGTTCATCATTACAAAGAAGCTTCCATTTTTTGACCGAATCTCTTTCCACCTAGCTTACATCCTCCTTGGAAATGATCTCTCCTTTTTTAATATCTCTCTTTGCCATTCTTCCTATTAATAAATGTTCCTCGCCCGTTTTGAAGCCCACAGCCGGCCTTAACCAGGTCAGGTCTTGTATTGCAATTTTTTCACCTGAGCGCAAATCCCTTTTTGCAGCGATACTTCTCCTGGCAACCACAGACAAAGCACTCTCAGATGGCATCGGTGCCTTTTTATATTCGCCAAGCATCTCTTCTACATCCCTGATCTGTTTGACCATCTCTTTGAACTCGGATGGTTCCGCAGAAAGCAGGTGGTCTCCAAAGGTTTGCCCCCTTTTTTTGTATGTAAAGTGTTTCTCAATTATGCGAGCCCCCAATGCAACCGCCGCAATACAACTCTTAACCCCCTCGGAATGATCAGAGTAACCTATGGGTAGCCCGAAGGAATCTTGAAGAAATCGTATGGATAAAAGATTTAGATCACTGTTAGGAGTTGGATATGAAGAAACACAGTGTAAAAGAGCAAGATAATCGCTTAATAAACCGTGAGGACAATTCTTTTCTATAACGCCTACGGCCTTCTTGAGCTCATCCAACTTAATCAGGCCGGTAGAAAGGAGTATGGGTTTTCCTTTTTTTGATACCTGTTCCAGCAGGGGCCAGAAAGTATTATCACCGGAAGATATTTTATAAGCTGGAACAAATTTACCTATAGCCTCTACACCCTCTATATCAAAAGGGGTTGTAAGGAATATCAGCGAGTTTTCTTTGGCGATTTTGGCCAATTGAGCAAATTGATCATAGCTAAATTCGAATTTCTTTAATTGTCTGGATCGTTCTTCCTCTGCCACAGTAACAAATTTTCCAGGTATAATAGTCTGAAACTTTACCGCATCAGCTCCAGCTTTAGCAGCCTGGACAATCATTTTTTCAGCTAAACCAAAATTACCTTCATGGTTATTGCCGATCTCTGCAATGATAAAAACATTCTCATTTATATCTAAACCGCCTATCTTCATTCGATTAGCCGTGGTAATGAAATATATACTGGGACTGCGTTAATCTGAATCCAAGTTTCTCATACAATCTTATTGAAGGGATATTGGAAATTTGTGTGCCTACACGGATTAGCGAATAATCGTCATATTCTAATTCAGTGCAAGCTATAAGATCAGAGGCTATATTTTTTCTGCGATGATTCTTATCTACAGCGATTAGGTCTATTATCACCGTGTTATCTTCCCCCTCCAATATTTGTAGGAAGCCTATAACTCCGTCATTAATTTCTCCAATAACCATCTTGTCACCTCGATTCCCTGAAAAATAATTTTTAGCCCACTCCTTTTTTACCTTATTTGCGAGCTCATTAGGGATACTAGGGTCCATATGAAATCTTGAAAAAATAAAATTCTCCTCGGCAAGTCGAGTAACATGGTTTTGGTCATTTAAAGATGCCAAACGAATACAATTATTATCAGGCACAGCGTAATTTTTATCTATTTCCTTTTCATACGTAACATTTGTTTCAATTAAATGAAATCCCGCCTTTTCAACCAACTGAACTGTTTGAGGATCTTCCGTGGGAACTTTGATATATATGAATATTGGGCTACTAGTCAAAAAACGATTAAGCGCTAGATATTCTTTTGACTTTTCATCCCTTAATTTCTCCCTCAAACCTCTATCAAACTTCATGCAGTAGACAGGGCGGGAGAAGATTTCTGACAACCACTTGTCGTAATTTAAAATCCTAAGCTCTCCCATTCCTTTGTGTACCATTCAATATATTCCCTATACCCTCTCTCAAGTGGGTATTGAGGGTTATAAGAAAGTAGTTTTTTTGCCTTACTAATATCAAGCGTACCACGATCAGGGGTCAGAATATCCTTGGATTTATAATTTATATTGGTTTTTGGGAAATATTCTTTAATAATTTCTGCCATTTGCCCTATAGTACGAGCTTTTCCATAAGTCAGGTTAAAAGTCTGATTCCTGGCATTCTCATTTTCTATCACCTTAATAATACCTGAAACCAGGTCATCGATATAGGTAAAGTCAAGACTGTCTGTTCCATCACCATTAATCTTAATTTGTCCACCCTTTAGGGCCTCTTCAATAAATATTTGTCCAACCCTTCGACTCACACATCTTTCACCATATAATGCTGAAGGTCTTATAATGGTATAGTCTAATCCGAATGCCTCATGATAGGCCTTGATTATCCTTTCAGCACAATATTTGAGAGCTCCATAGATTCCAATGGGATCACAGGGCGTCTCCTCTGTTACTATACCTTTGGTAAAATTTCCATAGACCATGCTTGATGAAAAAAAGACAAATAAGTTAATATCATTCATGTCTGTACGTGCAACATCCAAAGTATTCTCAAGGGTTCTAATGCTGTGGTCAAATGTGCCATACGGGTCTTTATTTGATTTATTGGCATGAGCTACTGCTGCAAGATGTATCAAGGTGTCACAAGGAGTATTATTAAGCAAATAATTGATAAACTTATAATCTCTGACATCAACTTCAATTAATTGAATTCCATGTTCTTTCAGCAAATCCAGCCTTTTTTGTATAAGATTTAAATAGATCTCAGTACCCGGAATATGTTTTTGTTGTAAATAATGATAATAATTGTTGATCATCAAACTATCTAATATAATAACATTTGCGCCTAATGTTTTTAACTGAATAGCAAGATGATGTCCGATAAAACCAGCGCCACCAACTAAAATAATATCTCTACCATTAAGTCTCTTCATTAAGATTACACCTCCGATATCACTTTTTCTAACACATTAATGATATAGTCCATATCTTCCAACTCCAAATGTGGTCCAACAGGTAAGGCGATAGAACAATCACTGATCAACGATGCTTTTGGAAACAGGTTTTTTTTGTAGCCATATTTTTTTTTGTAATATGACATTAGAGGTACAGGCATTGGATAATATACACTAGTTCCTATCCCATTTTCATTTAATCTCTTTACTATTTCGGTTCTTTTAGACGTCAAATTAGTAGCTAATATAAATGACAGACAATAATAACTGCTCTTAAAATCGCCATAACTGGATTTGAACAATCTGATTCCATCAATTTTGATTAAACCGGCTTCTAGTCTCTCAAAGTTTTCCTTTCGTTTCTCTAAAAAAGTGTTCACCCGGTTTAACTGCTCAATTCCGATGACTGCCTGAATCTCGCTCATTCGATAATTAAACCCCAACATTTCGATATCATAAACACCAGGAACCTTTCTCTCAGCTATCTGCTTGTCTATTCCAAAAGCCCTCTGCTTGTTGATAATCTCTTTAATTTTATAATGCTTTGTAACTAGCATCCCTCCCTCACCTGTCGTCATATGCTTCACAGGATAAAATGAAAAACAGCCCACATCACCATGAAGCCCAGCATGATTTCCGGAAAAATAGCTCCCAATAGCAAGAGCACAATCTTCAACAACAAATAAATTATGTTTTTTTGCAATCCTATTTATTCTATTCATATCTACCGGCATACCTAAAAAATGAACTAATGAAATAGCCTTGGTCCTCGCTGTGATACTACCTTCAATAAGATCAATATTGATATTCCCCGTTTCCTCTTCTGAATCAATAAATACAGGTTTAGCACTACAAAATTCAACTGCATGGGCAGTTGCAGTATGTGTTTGCGCCGGGACAATCACCTCATCTCCCGGTCCAATCCCCAAATAAAAATATGACAGATGTAACGCTGCAGTGCAGGATGCAACTGCGAGAGAGTATCCATTCCCTATAAATTCGGTAAATTTCTTTTCGAACTCTTTTACCTTCGGACCATGTGTTAATATGTGACCGTTGAGTACATCTAAGACAGCAGATTTTTCCTGGTCTCCTATAATAGGTCGTCCAAATGGTATATTTTTCATATCCTCTCCTACAAATAATCTACTTTTATAGATCTGGACTTATTTATAGACTTTTCAATAGCAAAACAGACAGACATAGTATTAAAGATATCTTCCACCGTTACATCCGGTTGTCCTTCATATATTATTGAGTCTAAAAAATTGTAAATCAAATCTCCTTTTTCTACTCCCGGATAAGCCTCCGATATTACCCTTGCTGGCTTATTAGTATCCCGAGCTTCATATAGTCTCCCATTCTCCAAACTGTTTATGAAAGTAGCTTTTGTGCCGTAAATAGACAATGCATGAAAGTGTGGAAAAACACACCCAAAGTTACAGGCAACTTTGGCTATTTTACCACTTTGGAACTTCAATAGACTTACTACAAAATCATTATATCTGAACTGAGTATCTTTTGTTGAAATGTTGTTTCCGTAAGCATAAACCTCTTCAACAAGTTCATCACTTAACCATAGAAGTAGGTCTATGATATGGACACCGCCTCCATATACAACAGAATAAAAATCAATTTTCCCTCTCCACCCAGAAGTTATCTTATTTATCTTCCCATAGTTGTAATCACTTTCAAAATAATATATATCACCAAAAACTCCATCTTTAATCAACTTCTTCAGGCATAGGAAGCGGGGTGTCAACCTAAGAATTAAATTGCTCGAAAGTTTCAAGTTTGGATTATTTTTTAATTCCGCTCTGATTTCAATCGCTTCATTCTCAAATAAACAAAGTGGCTTTTCTACAAATACATTTTTTCCGTTTCTTAAGGCTTTCATTATCTGTTCATAATGGTAATTGTCATAGCTTGCAATTGATACAACATTTACTTCAGGATCGACCAAAATTTCATCTGCAACTTTAGTAAATTTTATATGGGAATATTTTTCTTTGCACATCTTCAATTTTTCTTCTGAAAAATCACATAATGCAACAACTTCGCACTTTGGATGTTTTAAGTATCCAGCGATATGCTTTTCTCCGACCCCTAATCCAATGATCCCAACTTTTAGAGTCTTATCTTTATTCATTATAAATACATAACCCTTATCTTCTTTTCCATCTCCTTTGCTATGATTTCATGCCCTCTCGGACTGATATGGGCATCGTGGGGCAATAGATAAAGCCTCTCAATTTGCTTGGTTCTCTCAAAATGTGGTGTCACATCAAGGTAATCTGCGCTGCATCGGAGGCACATATCCCCCAGGATATGATTTAAGGCCTGGAGTTCGGGGTGGTTCAACTGGGCCATATCGGGTATCAAGAGAACTAAGACTCGTGTGCCATGCGCTCTTGCTGTTTGAACAAGCTCTTTAAGGCGAAACTCAAATTTTTGATAGATTTCAGGATCGGCCTTCCCGCTCAAGAGGAGGTAATTCTTACTATTTAAGATAAACTTCCTTCTCTCCTCGATACTTTTAAGCCATGTGGCATTCAATAGGTAACGATATCGATACTTCAAGAGATCCAGGCAATTTCTACAAAAATTGACCAGGCGTATAGAACTGAATGACCGATATCTCTGCGTAGGCAATTTTTCATCCTTTTGTGAAGGGTCCCCATAAAAATCGTTAAAAAATATCCCCATGCTAATCAGATCAGGATTATACCGGTATCCATAATGTTTAAAATAAGTCAAATATTGCCACATATTATACCCGACCACTCCTGCATTGACCACATCCCACTCTTTTTTATCATTATTTAATAGGCCCTCCAGTTGTTTCAGGTAACAATCCTCCAAACTCACTTCGTACCCGAACGTAAAGCTGTCTCCAATTCCCAAAAGCCTCTTTATTCCTGCAGGCTTTATCCAGTCACGCTCCCTGTCTCTCAAACCATGGGAATTGGTCTGTATATTCCTGTCCCTTAATAAAGGGACTAAACGATAACCCAGCTCATCTGACTGTTGTGTAATATTTTTCAATACCGGCAAAGACATCGGGGAATTCAATACCCTCAGGGCCATTTCTACTAAAATGGCAGCAAAAAAAAGGGCCCCAATAAAGGTTAAACTGTTCTTTCCCCCTGCGGATAGGAAAAATCGAAACAAAACCAAAACGGATAAAACCAAAATGGGATTGAGCAGACCATTACAACTTATCCGTATCCCAAGGATATGAACATCAAAACCCCCTGTCCGGATAATCAAAACAATCAAAACAATAAAAACAGGCACAAGGGCATTAAGTGTAAGTTTCAACGATCGCATGGTATTTTCTATGAATTGTTTTGGGGGATTAAATTAAAACAGTGCGTAGATAAATGGCGCGACAGCACTCCCTTCAGTAAAGACAATCAGCATCCCCAAAAGAGACAACATGATTACTATCGGGAGCAGCCAATAGCGTTTTCTCACTTTCAAAAACTCCCAGAATTCACTTATAAGCGGTTGGTTGGACATTTTCGTTTTCCTCCCTAAAATTTGATGCTATCACATCAAATTTTAGATAACGCGGCTACGCCGCTCTAAAGAATGGTTTTCTAAAAATTGCCTGTAAGACCGTTTTATAAAATCTCGAAAGAGATTTTATGGTTAGTACCGTTTAATAAAACGTTCCTTGGGCTGTGCCAATTCCGGCCTGGTCACCCAATAGGATGAAGCATCTCTGTCTGGCCTAGTTGGCAACGGCCGGCCACCGAACACCCTTTTCAGCAATGCGGTAGGTGTGATGACGAGGTAATAGGCCAGGGCAAGAATGATCGCGGTTATGCACCGACCAATAAAATGAGCAATTGCCAACCATCCATTATAAAGGGGTCTTAAAGGGCCGGGTAAAACAAGAAAGCCTAACCCCAAGGCAGACAGAGTTCCAAATAGACAGCTTGCCAGGACCTTCTGACGCCAGAGCCCCAAGGCAAAGAGAGCCCCAAAAAAAAGAAATGCAATCGCCCCGAATTTTTTAATGTCTCTCAGGGTTTCGGGTTTTGGGTGATAGGTTTCAGACATTTTTCTCTTCATAAAATCGCTTCGCGGACTTCAGAGCGGCAAAGCCGCGTTTTATAAAATCCCGTCTTTAAGGGATTTTATCATCAGTCGAGAATCAGATCCTCTCGCCACTCTTTCCCTTCTTTCCATGGGGGTTGCTCTTCCTTGATGAGCATAAAGTCCTCAATAATCAAGACATCCATCTCTGTTCGCATAAAGCACCGGTATGCGTCTTCAGGAGTGCAAATAATAGGCTCCCCGCGCACATTAAAACTGGTGTTTACCACCACCGCACATCCGGTAAGTTTTTCAAACTCCGATATTACTTCGTAATAATCAGGCTTATCATTCTGATTCACGGTCTGAATCCTGGCCGAATAGTCAAGGTGGGTCACGGCAGGGATATCGCTTCTTCTGACTTTGAGGCGCTCCAATATACCTATTCCGTCTTGGGATGGTTGGGGAAAACGTCTTTCTTCTTTCACGTTGGCCACCAAGAGCATGTAAGGACTTGGTCTATCCATCTCAAAATATTCCGAGGCCTTATCCTCTAAAACCGTTGGAGCAAAAGGCCTGAAAGATTCGCGGTATTTTATCTTTAGATTCATCACACTCTGGATCTCTACCTGACGGGGATCACCTAAAATACTCCTGGCACCCAGTGCCCTAGGTCCAAACTCCATACGCCCTGCCATGTATCCCACAATCCTGCCCGCCGCGATCTGCTCGGCTATGTTCCTGGCCCTCGCTTCTGAGTTGAGTTGATGGTAGGGATAGCTGCGGCTTTTAAGAAATGCCCGCACCGTCTCATTTGAAAAGGCAGGACCAAGATAGGACCCCATTTGGCTATCACTGCCTTTAGAAACGTTCCTTTCCTTTCCCAGAAAACGATGCCACACCGAGAGTGCTGCCCCCAAGGCCCCGCCGGCATCGCCAGCCGCAGGCTGTATCCAGATCTCCTCAAAAGGACTTTCTCGCAAGATGCGACCATTGGCCACACAGTTCAGGGCCACCCCGCCCGCCATACAGAGATATTTCTTTCCTGTCTCTTTAAAGACATGGTTCACCATCTTCAAAACGATCTCTTCTGTTACGGCCTGGATGCTGGCTGCAATATCCATTTCTCTTTCAGTGATTTCCGTCTCCGGTTTTCTGGGAGGACCGCCAAAAAGTTTTTCAAAACGCCTGTTCGTCATGCGCAATCCACCAAGGAAATCAAAATAAGAGAGATCGAGGCGGAGGGATCCATCCTCTTTTACATCTACAAGCTCCGTTAGGATTATATCTTTGTAACATGGTTTTCCGTAGGGGGCGAGTCCCATAAGTTTGTATTCCCCCGAGTTGACTTTAAAACCGGTAAAGTACGTAAAAGCGGAATAGAGAAGTCCAAGGGAGTCGGGGAAGTGAAGCTCCTTAAAAAGGCTTACCTGGTTACCGCTCCCAAATCCATAGCTTGCCGTAGCCCATTCGCCGACACCGTCCATCGTTAAGATGGCAGCCTCCTCAAATGGTGATGGATAAAAGGCAGAGGCAGCATGGGATTCATGATGCTCCGTGAACAATACATCTCCCATGTAGCCTATTTCTTGTTGGATAACCTTGGGCACATGGAGCTTTCTCCCGAGCCACAGAGGCATGGCCTCTAACCAGGAACGCAGGCCCTTAGGAGCAACCGTCAAGTAGCTTAGAAGGAGACGTTCAAATGTCAAAAAAGGTTTGTCATAAAAGACAACGTAGTCTAACTGCTCCGGGGCAATTTTTGCCTCATGAAGACAATATTGGATTGCATTTTTGGGAAATCGAGGATCATGTTTTTTTCTCGTAAAACGCTCTTCCTGGGCCGCGGCCAAAATCCTCCCATCGCGCAATATGCATGCAGCGCTATCATGGTAAAAACAGGATATTCCCAGGATGTACATTTCACTTCACCTTATAAAATCACTTCTTAAGTTTTTCGGACAGCTTCATCAATCTCGCAGGAGCAGGTGTTCGAGGTGCTCGTGGACCTATGATGGCCTTGGAATAGAAAGCCTCAGCCTTTTCAAACTCTTCCAACTTTTCATAACAATCACCCAAATAAAAATATGCTAATCCTTTCCACCTGTTATTTGGAAATTCTTTATTTAATTCCTGGAGGGACTCAATGCATTTATCACACTCTCCCATATCCCAATAGGCCTGCCCTCTAAAAAACATGGCCTCAGCTTTTATAATCTCTTTTGTGGCCCCATTGAAATCGATAAGCAAAATGTCAGATTGTATAATATCCTTATTTCTTATAATATCAGTATAATCTTCAATGGCTGACTCATATCTAAAAGAGATATGTTTCAATCTTGCCTTCAAAAAAAGATCTATCCCTGCCGCCTTGAAATAGAGATCCTGAAATAGCACTAAGAAGGTATCACCAAATATATCATAATAATAATCTATATATTTAAGCCAGATCGGCGTTCTGGGTATATGTGTTTCCCATTTGTATCTAGGTTCGTATAATTTGAAGTAGTTGGAAACTCCATTCCCTGTGAAACTCTGTATCGCTTGAAATTGTTCCGATTTCAGAAGACCGGGCCTGTTTTGAATATCCTGCAAAGTGGCAATATCGCTGTCTTCCGTTAAAAACATATAGCCATTCATCGGGTCAAACATTCTATACTTACCCTCTATGTCCAACACACATACAGAATGATGTGAGACATCGTCATAACCGTAAAGAGCGACCCATCCCCCGTTAACAAAAAATCTCCTTGCCAAAACCGCCAAAGTGTCTGATTGTTGATCACACCAGGCAATATTTCTGACTAGCACATCCAGAATTGATTTGCCCGCCGGTTTACTTGAAGGCGGAGTGTAGAGATGTTGGTGTACATACCGGAATATTCTTAATGCCTTCTCCTTGTCAGATGTAATTCCATCGGTCAGCTTGCTGGCTATTACTTTATATGTCAGTTGTCTCAGGATACCTTCCCGTAACCGAGACGGGCCTATCAATGATATGAATGGAAACATGAACACTATGAGTAGAACAATCAACCATTTTTTCATCTTCAATATCCGTTTTATAATAACAGTCCTGCCACTAAGACACTAAGACACAAAGAAGGAATATGAAGTTTAAAAAAGACATCAAGAGAATCATATTATAACCTCACCCTCTGAAGAGAGTTGAGAAAACCCTTTCAGGGCCTTTACCCTCTTTTCATTTCGATTCCGGAGCAGTTCATTGTCCAGTCTATCTCTCTTTATATTTTTGGAAACCTTATGATAAAGATGGTATTGCAGGGCTGAAAACCAAAGATTTTTTAGTCTCACACCGCTATGAAACAGCCTGTAACAGATATCGGAATCCTCCCTTCCCCAGAGTTGAGCAACGGTTCCATCATATGCATCGATTTTTGTACAATCCTCTCTATGCATGGATAGATTGCAACCCCTTAAGGATGTCTGGAAGGTTTTGGATCTGGAAAGAAGCCTTCCAAGCCCCGGAGATCTAAATGCATTCTTTCTGTTTCCAAGTCCTGGTAGAAAAGGAGAAGGTTGGCTAAAAGAGCCGTTCTTTAAAATCTTTTTTGTATAATATTCGGGTAAAAAGCTACGTTTCCCTTGTAAAAAAATCCCATTTTCTGCAATGGAGAGATGGTCAACGATAAAGTCGGGGTGTAAGACCACATCATGGTCAATAAAAATCAGATAAGGTCCCAGGGAATATTTAACCGCCAGGTTTTTAATCCTGGCCTGCCGTATCCCCCTATCGTCGTGCCGCACATGGCGCCATCTCAAACCGGAAGGACTTAAAACGCCTTGAACGATTTTTGCCGTTTCCGGGCTGGAACCATCATCTGCCACAATGATCTCATCGGGATGAATAGATTGATCAAGAACAGAATGAAGGGTGGCTTTTAGCGCCTCAGGCCAATTATAGGTTGTTATGATAAGAGAGACATTCATGGGACGCAGATCCACACAGATAAACGCAGATTATTTCCTTATAGAATACTTCAATAATCTTCTCTGTGAGCTTTGTATGTTTAAAGTCCTGAAAATCTGCGTTCATCCGCGTCCTAATTTGTTTTTAAGGGGACGCTGATCTTCGCAGATAAAAACAGATTTAAATAAATAATGAAAGACCAGTGTTTCCTGCTTTTCACAATCCTGCCAATCTGCGTTCATCTGCGTCCTACCCTCT
>SDBU01002722.1_pt1 | contig 23130 bp, 16 predicted proteins | sample 2277071 | NCBI WGS metagenome assembly SDBU01 (sample SAMN10397929, study PRJNA504765) | marine sediment metagenome | isolation source: marine sediment core GS08_GC12, 126 cmbsf | place: Arctic Ocean: Gakkel Ridge, Loki's castle | collected 2008 | reverse complement strand
CAAAAATGCGTTATGAACATTTTTACTCATGTCATATTTTATTTCTATCTTATAACCTGAAGCAATAAATTCTTCTTCGGCAGTTTTCAGAATATTTTTGAAATCGTACTCTTTTGCTTTATAAGACAGGCTAAAATCCAGATTTTCAGAAAATCTTTTTATCTGGTAGAGAAACCTTAAAGCCGTTCCGCCAACAAAGACTAAATCTTTATAAAGCTTCTTTTTATAAAGAATGTAAAGCAAAAACTTCTGTATATATTCTCTTATCCGATTCCTATTATCCTGAAGAGAAAATTTCTCATCAACAATTTCTTTGATATAATCTTTCATTTCACAAACGCCTGTACCTGCCTTTTTCTTTTTTTACAAATTCAATCAAAACCTCAACAATTTTTCTTATTCTTTTATTGTATTTTAACCCATAACTCTCCAATAATTTTATATTTAAGACCTCTAAGTTCTGTAATCTAAGAGATTCTAATTCTGAAAAATCCCCTTGGAAATGATTATTTAAATAGAAATAATCAAGCAAAGCCTTCTCCGGCAGGGCAATAAAAAATTCCTGATTATTATCTATCTCCTTTTTAAATCCAAAAAATAAATCTTCCTTTATTGAACGATATTCAAAACTTCCCACTGAATTTTTAAAAATCTTAGTTTTTTTGGTAGTTACTGAGGTGATTACTGTAACCTTCTCAGGAATTATCTCATAAAAACCAAGAGCCTGCTCCAAACTCACATAAGAAGGTAAGACCAAAAAATTAGCCATAAATACGACAGAAGGCTGGATCTTGCGCCATTGACTACTAAAAATATATAATCCCCTTTTTAAGGGTATAAGGTAATCCTTTTTTACCCATTCTCTTACCTGGCGTCGCAGACTTTGAGGTTTTTCATTATATAAAGAGAAGGTGCTTGAATCTATTAAAGGCGCTTCCTGATAAATTTTAACAAACTCATTAAATTTCATTTCTTTGTATTGATATTTTTATCAATTTGCAGAAATAATATAACAAAATTCCAAAAAGTCAAATCTACCTACTATCTATTAAAATCCTTTAAACTCTTTTCTTCACTAACAAAGATCCTGAAGTCATCCTCTGCCATGACAAATCTTTGGACTAACACTTATCCTCTCAAGAAAATCAACTATCTTCTCCCACCCCTCTAATCCTTCCTCACACCCCTTCTCCTCTCCAGACAACCTTAACTGTCTTCAAAAGAATAATAAAGTCCAGCCAGAGGGACCAGTTACGCACATAATACTCCTCCAGCCCTAATCTATCCTCAAAGGTAAGCTCATTTTTCCCGCTCACCTGCCAGAGGCCAGCCATCCCAGGAAGAACCTTTAAAATGGTCTTTCTATATTCCCCCATATTTTTAGATTCCCGGGGAAGATAAGGACGAGGCCCCACCAGACTCATCTCTCCTTGAAACACATGTATTAGTTGAGGAAGCTCATCCAGGCAGTATCTTCTAAGCCATCTTCCAAACTTTGTCACCCTGGGGTCACCCGATTTTATCTTGGCAAACTTTTCCCATTCTTTCCTGGCCTGGGGATTCTCTTTTAAAAAGCGCTTTAGTCTTTCCTCCCCATCAAAATACATACTCCTGAACTTCAAAAAATCAAAAGTGCTTTCTCCTTTCCACACTCTTTTTTGACCAAAAATTGCTGGACCTTTAGAACCACGCCTTATCTTAATGCTAATAAAGAGCATTAAAGGAGAAAGAATACCTATAGCAAAAGAAGAAAGTATTATATCAACCACTCTTTTAATGAAGATATTGTGAGGCTTGGCCAGGTTCCACTCCATATCAAACAAAAGAATCCCATCTAGATCCTCAGCCTTAACCCCTGCCGTAGCCAGGCCAAACATATCAGGAATAACCCTTATCTCGTCCACCACCCCCTCACAAAGACTGACTACCTCCAGAAGTTTTTCTCCAGAGACTCCTGGCATAGCAATCACCACATCTCCCACTTTCTTTTCTTCCACCCAGCTCTTAATCTCAGAAAGCTTTCCCAACACCTTTACTCCGCCTATTGTCTTGTCTAACTTAGCCTCATCGTCGTCGAGAAAACCAACCGGCTCATATCCCATATTCTTATTTTTTTTAACCCTTCCCAGAACCATCTCTCCCGTTCTTCCCGCTCCTAAAATGAGCATGTTTCTCTGCCAACACCCTGCCTTATTCAATATTTTCTTCACCACCAGCCTGAAGACAGGCAAAAGGCATAAGCTCAAAGCCCAGGCAAGAACTATCACCGTACGGGAAACATCCATGGACAGACGAGCAGCAAAGGTCAAAGCCATTATGATAAGAAAAGAAATACTTGCTCCCTTCCAGAGGCGCTTTATCTCCTCTCCAACAGCAAATCTTTTCGTATAAAGCCTCTCGTAGGCAAGTATCAGTACCCACAACCCGAGAAAGTAAGGATAATTTACCAGGTAGGTGCTAAAGGGAAAGGTCCACATTCTGAAAGCAGGATAAACATAAAGAAGAATTTCTTTTCTTATCAGGTAAGCTAAAAACAGAGCTGAGAATAGAGCAGCAACATCAAAAGCAATTAAAGAAATCAGACATATCATTCTTTTAAACATTCTTCAACTCCCCTTGCCTAATTAAACCAGTCGAACCAATAAAACTAATTTCTAGACCTCTCTAGAAAGAATTTACCGGGAAACTGCTGAACTCCAGTTTAGCAAAACATCTACAATCCTTTGTGCTCCCTTTCCGTCCCCAAAAGGATTAGCTACCCTGGCCATCCTCTCATAGACCTCCCTATCATTTAATAGATTTTCTATGTTTTCTACAATATTATTGATTTCCGTTCCTACTAGCTTTGCTACTCCTACCTCTACACCCTCCAGACGTTCAGTCTTATCTCTCATTACTAAAACCGGTTTCCCCAAAGAAGGTGCCTCTTCTTGTACCCCTCCTGAATCGGTGAGGATAAGATAGGACCTAGTCATTAAATAGACGAAGTGGAGATAATCCAGAGGGGGAATCAAATAAATTCTCTCTGTATTCCCTAAAATCTTTCTAACCGTATTTCGGACATTAGGATTCGGATGTACAGGATAAACAACTATTGTACTTTTATCCCTTTCCACTATTTTCTTTAAGGCATAACAGATGTTTTTTAAGGGCTTACCAAAACTTTCTCTCCTGTGAGCGGTGACCAGAATTAATCTATTTGACCTGGATTCTAAAAACGAAAATGGCCAATCATAATCCTTTTTGTTTTTAACTTTTTTTAGCACATAAAACAATGCATCAACTACTGTATTTCCTGTCACAAAGATCCTCTCTTTGGCAATTCCTTCCCGAAGTAAATTTAATTTAGCTCTTTGAGTAGGTACAAAATGAAGATCTGTCATAACTGAAATCAACTGTCTATTTATCTCTTCAGGAAAAGGTTTATATTTATCGCTAGTCCTTAAACCCGCTTCTATATGTCCGAGGGGAATTTTCAAATAAAAACTGGCTAAGGAAACAGCAAAAGCAGTAGTGGTATCTCCCTGGACCAAAACCATGGCTGGTCTTTCAGCCTCTAAAATTCTCCTAATACCAAGTAGCCCTTTTGTAGTAACCTCGAAAATAGACTGGTTATCTTCCATAATTTTTAAGTCATAGTGAGGCGCAATTGCAAATAATTTTAGTACTTCATCTAACATCTCTCTATGCTGAGCAGTAACACAAATTAAGGGCTCAAATATGTTGGGATATTTCTGTAGCTCTTTTATTACCAGAGCCATCTTTATCGCTTCTGGCCTTGTTCCAAATATCACCGCTATTTTCTTTAATTTATTTACTTTGAGCATAAAAGTCTCTTACCGCTGAAGAAACACCCGGACCAAAGTGAGCACTTTTTTCAATATTGTGCCAATTTTCTTTAAACCACCCAATTGTATTTTTCACCCCTTCCTCAAAAGGAGTTTTTGGTTCATAGTTAATTAGTTTCTTTGCTTTATCAATTGAAGCCAGAAGTCTATCTTTTGTATCCCATTTTCTTCTTTCTCCAAATCTGAGGCCACTATTATTCCCTGTTAGTTTATTAATCAAATTGGCAAGATCAATAATTTTTGTTTCTTTGCCCGATGCAAGATTTATATCTTCACTAATTGCTTCTTCAAAATAGCCTGCCCTTAATAACCCATCAACTATGTCACCTACATAAGTAAAATCTCTTGTTTCTTCTCCAGTGCCTGTTATCGGTAAGGTCTGCTTCCTCATCGCCCAGTAGATAAAATTGGGAATTACATTCCTATATTGTCCCGGAATTTCTCCTGGTCCATAGGAATTAAAAAGTCTCGTTTTTACTACTGATAAGCCATAATGATGGTAGAAAAAATTACAATAAAGTTCACCGAGCATTTTTGTAATTTGATAAGGTGAACTCAGATGTAACGACATGAATTTTTCTCGAAGGGGCAGTGGTGATTGACTCCCGTATATAGAGCATCCTGATGAAGCATAAATAAATCGCTTCACTTTTACCAATTGTGAGTAGCGTAACACCTTTAACGTACCTAGCCCGTTTACAAGCAAATCTTGTTCTGGATGATCTAAGGAATTCTGATTGGCAAAAAAAGCAGCAAGATGAAATACGTATTTAGGCTCCTCAAAAAAAACTCTTTTAAGTTTTTCTTCATCAAGGACACTGCCTTCTACAAAAAGTAGATTTGGTAGTGAGGGCATATTCCACCTTTCCGAAGATGAAAGATCGTCCAGGACAATCACCATTGCTGCACCAGCCTCAGCCAATAGCTTTGTTAGATTAGCTCCAATTGCTCCCGCTCCGCCCGTCACCAATATTCTTTCTCCCTGGTAATTCTTTAGGTAATCTGGCATAATCCCTTCTCCCTTACTTTAATTTTATCTTGGAGAAAACTGAATCTATCAGCGTATAGACGCCAAGAAGCAGCTTCTTTACATCAGTTAAACTTTCAATGCTTTTTAGATATGAAATAATTATCCTCGGCCTCAGATAGAACTCCAGGAAGGCTTTCTTTCGATATTTTTCCAGTATTTTTTGGCTCAGGTCGTGAGGAACAAACACGGGAAACCACATGCTCATTTTTTTCCAGTCTCTATCGAAGGTACCGTAGCTATCAGCAATGCTATGGATTTCAGATCCGGGCAACGGTGTAAGAAATGTGGCGTGAAAGTCATCCAGAGGAAGTCTCTTCGCAAAATCAATGGTCTTACGCAGCGTCTGTTCTGTTTCAAGAAGATTACCCATCATGAAGAAACCCTTAGATCTTATTCCAGCTTCTTTGGTCCACTTTATGGCCCTTTCCATCTGCTCCAGTGTTTCATTCTTCCTATAAAAATTAAGTATCTCTTGTGATCCACTTTCCAACCCATAGGATATCCTCCAGCATCCTGCCGACTTCATAATCTTAAGAATTTCCTCAGTGACAGAATCAACTCTACTGTAGCAGCCCCAGGTCAGATCAAGTTTTTCCTTTTTGATCAAATCACAGAATTCAATCAGCCGTCTCCTGAGCATAACGAAATTATCATCATTTATGAATATATCTTTAATACCATATTTTCTCTGCAGGTACTTAATCATATCTACAAGATAACCCGCGCTATATCCTCTTACTTTTCTACCAAAGACCGAATTATCACAGAAACGACATTTAAAAGGACAACCTCTGGATGTTACCAGTGATGTAGTTGGCCATCGGCCCAGTTTATGGACTGATGACTTATATGAAAAGGGAAAATTAGGCAGAAGATCCCAAGCGTCCATTGGTAATGTGTCCAGATCTTGTATGAATTCTACCCTGCCTGTGTTGACTATTGTCTCTCCCTCCCTATAAACTATCCCCGGAACTTTGTTTAGCTGTTCTCTTGACTCCAATGCCTCAAGCAACGTTATAATTGTCCTTTCTCCTTCTCCTATTACGCCTATATCAAACTCGGGAAACATCCCCATTGTCTGTTCCGGGATAGCTGTCAGATGGGGTCCACCCAGCAATGTTATCATGTTGGAGCTTGTTTCTTTTATCATTCGTGCCACTTTTGCTGCGTTGTGAACAGAAACAGTGGATGCCGTTATCCCCACAAAATTCGGTTCTTCTTTCAGTATATCCCTGACAGTATCATTATAGGATAAATTCAATACAGCGGCATCTACTATACCAACAGGGATACTATTCCGCTTTATGACAGCAGCCAGTGTAGTCAAACCAAGAGGAGGCAGAGATGTCCCTCCCTTAGCCAATGTCCCGTATCTTTCTTCCAGGGTAAGCGGTGGGTTGACCAGCACGATCTTTTTCATATCAACTTCCTAGCTTGGTTGCAAAAACCTTTAAAGAACTCCTTCAGAACAAGCCAAATAAAGACGGGATTTGTTACTACATATCTTTTCCAGAGTCTACCTGGTTCCTGAATTAGCCTGTAAAGCCATTCCAGCCCCATTTTGCTTAGCCATTTTGGAGCTAACTTGCAGTACCCAGCGGCAACATCCACACTTCCACCAACACCTATTGATACTGGAACATTCATCTTCTTAAGATTTTTGCTTATAAACTTTTCTTTCAGCGGTGTGCTCATAGCGACAAAAAGCACATCTGGCTTAGCCTCCACTATCTTACTAACAACGGAAGAGTCATTTTTGAAGTTAAAATATCCATGATGCCATCCGACAACATTAAGATTTGGATATCTAGCTTCAAGGTTTTCAATAGCTTTCTTTAAAGTTTGCTCTCTGGAGCCCAGAAAATAAAGTCTGTAGCCTTTATTGGCCTTAAGTTCAAAAAATCTAAACATAAGCTGTACTGCGCTTACAGGCTCCCTGACAGGTTTTCCAAGCAGACGTGCCGCAAAATAGACGCCTGAGCTATCAATGGTAAGCAAATCTGAATTCAAATATATCCTTTTGAGTGTTTCATCCCAGTGCGCTCTGACTATAAGTTCAGCACCGGTAGTGAAAACCGTATGGGGTTTCTTCTTTTCTATAAATTGCTCTATTTTCGCTACTGCCTCATCAAGAGTCAAATTATCGAATCTTAGACCTAAAAATTCAATCTCATTTTGCAAGATATCTCCCCTTGAACACTACAATGGACTGCACCCTTGTGATTACTTATTATCATAATTTAAGCACTTTAACTCCTGCCTTAATTTTCCGTTTCAACTCATTAAAAGATCTTGTCTTGACTAAATTTTTCATTATGTAGGTAGGTCTGGTGTAGAAGCCTTTATATGCAAATACCAACAGTTCAACCAATTCATCCCTGGTAAAAAATTCTCCCCAGTGGGGTGGAATAAAATTGGGTGTTGGATTTTCTGAGAAAGCTTTCCAGTAGTCTCTTTTTATGACCCCCGATTCCAAACCATCAAGATATATCTTGGTAGCAGGAAAAGGGGTGAGTATGGTAATATGAACATAATCTGGATTCAACTCTTTCATAAGTTTGATAGTTTCGAAAATGTCTTCTCTTGTCTCCCCAGGATTTCCAACCATGAAGTATCCCAGGGTTGACATTTTGCTTTTTTTGGTTAGCGAGAATATCTCTTTTGTTCTGGAAATTGTAATCTTCTTATTTAAAACTTCCAGAATTTTTTCAGTTCCTGCTTCAACTCCATAATGTATCCCTCGACACCCAGCCATTTTTAATCTCTTCAACAACTGCTCGTTAACCGTATCAACTCGTGCTCTAATATCCCATTCAATATCGAGCTTCCTTTTTCTCAGCTCATCACAAATCTCAATCACTCGCCTCTTGTTCACTGTAAAAGTATCATCATAAACTAAAAACCCATATATCCCCATCTTTGTGCATTCTTCTATTTCGTCCACTACGTTTTCAGCTGACCTAGCTCTGAACTTTTTTCCCAAATGAGGTCTGGCACAAAAAGTACATTTATAGGGACACCCCCTGCTGGTGAAGGTAGTTGTAATTGGTGTCCTACTGAGAACTAGAGATCTATATTTTTTATACGGAACGAGATGTCGGGCAGGAAAAGGTAGAATGTCCAAATTCTCTATAAGCGGTCTATGACCGGTATTAACTATTCTTCCGTTTTCTTTAAAAATCAAGCCCTTAATACTTCTCAATTTTTTGTAATCATCCATGTAGTTGAGTAAATCTTTAAATACTTCTTCACCCTCCCCCAAAACAAGATAATCCACGTCTTCTAAATTAATTGTTTCGTTTGGAAAAATATAAACATGAGGACCTCCAACAACAACTTTAATATTCTTATTTACACTTTTAATAAGATTAACTGTCTTAATAACATCTATCAGAGTGAAGGTCATGGCTGTTATTCCTACCACGTCAGGTTGTTTTTCTTTAACTATATCCTCAATTTCTTGATAGCTCAACTCCTCCACCTGGGTATCTAAGACTTTTACAGAGTACTCAGCAAATTTTTCTAAATAACTAGCTATATATAGTAATCCAAGGGGTGGATTGTATCCCCGTTCTTCTTCAATGAAGGGTGGATTATTCCCTATTATCTCATTTTCTGAGGGAGGATTTATTAAAAGGACTTTCATTATCTAATCCTCTTGTTAATTAAATCAGCAACCATGGCAATAGCCAGCACCTGGATGGCCGACACAAAAAGTATGACTGTTGTTATATCCATAACCTTCGGAGTAAAGAAGTAACTGTACAAGAAAACCCCTATACTCATGAAAAATAACGCTAAGCTCAGAGGGATAAATACCTTTAATGGATTGAAATACATAACTGTCCTTACTATTAACTGGATAAAGTTGAGAGTATCTCTTATTGGCCTGATCTTTGACTGACCTATTCTTGAGTGGTAGTCCACCGGCACATATTTTATCTGGTAGCCATTCGTTAACATGGCAAGAGTTATGGTAGCTGTATATGAAAATTGATCCGGTAATAATCGAGTGAACTTATTCACTGTTGCTTTTTTCATCACTCTGAAACCAGAATTTAGATCAGGAATTTTCACTCCTGTTAAATAATTTGCTAATCGGTTAATTACCCATTTTGTCGGTCTTCTGATCCAAGGGATTTTGACACTAACTCCTGTCCTTGCTCCCACTACCATATCATAATCTTTCATATAACTGACTAACTCAGGAATTCGTTCATAGGGATAAGTGCCGTCCGCATCTGCTATTACAACGATTTCATGCTGGGCATTGCAGATCCCCGTCTTTAACGAGGCTCCATAGCCTCTATTGACTCTGTGATTAAACACTTTGATATTCGATCCGCTATTTCGCAAAACTTCCCTGGTTTTATCCGTAGACCCATCATTGACGACGAGAATCTCGTAATTTAAGCTACTGAGACTCATTACATCTTCAATCTCTTTTAACGCCGAGACAATAGACTTCTCCTCATTGTAGGCAGGTATGATTATACTAATCTTCAATCTCTAACTCTTTATAGTCCTTGTCCGTACCCTTCAACATAGAACTTCTTTCGGTTAAAAGGTTGCCAGATTTTATTCTACAGGTAGTATAACAAGTTCCTTGAGACTTACCAACAGCTTCAATGAAGTAAATAGAATATGGTGCTTAGCTATCTGCATTACTTTAAGTCCTGAAGAGAAACGTATTACGAATTAGGTTGCCCATCGACGGAAAATTACTGCTCCTCTGCATAGTAGAGGAGCAGAGTATCGTTCAGTAGAATTGTAAATTCCGCTTGAAAACTCCGCATTTTTCCGGCCATCTTTTTCTCTCTCAGTAATGGCATCCGCCCCCACAAGGAATGTGGCATGCGGAGACAATTTTTTACAACAGAATCAAAAGCTATGATAAGAGTTAGGCTTATTTCCTGAGTTCTGAAATAATGAATTTCCTTTTCCCACTTGAGTCTAAAGGAATGTTATCAACAATTTTCACAGAATTGACCATATCTGAGCCTATATACTCTTGTATTCTTTTATTTATGATCATCAAACCCCTAGTATCAAAATCGCGGTTCACAACTATCAACGTTTCTAGTTGGTTTTTTGATTTTTGACGAATTTGAAATTGCTTGACCGATGTAATGTGCCTAAAAAACATAGTAAAAAAATAAACGCTTAAATGCTTTTCACTCGGTGTAAAAATCACGTCCGGAATTCTTCCTTCGATGTGGTCTATCAGGTATGATGCTCGACCACATGAACATTTGATGTTCAAATATCTCCCCCGATCTCCTAATCTGTACCGAATAAACGGCATTGAAAAACTATTCAGACCTGTAACAACTATGTCGCCTATTCTACCATCTCTAATGACTTGGCCGTTTTCATCCACGAATTCCACAATCACATTTTCCATAGATACATGCAGTCCAATATGCTCGTCACATTCATGAGCTATCGAATTTATTTCGTGGCTGCCGTAATCATCATATACTCCACAACCAAATTGATGCTCCATCACTCTTCTTTGCCAATCAAAACATTTCTCACCGGTAATGACAACGCATCTCGGCCTGTGTATATTCAAGTCTTTCTCACTTAAATGGTCGGCCAAAACATAAACCGAAGAGGAATAACCTCTTATCATAACCGGTTTAAATTCGCTGATGAGGCTGACGAATTTATCTATGTTCTCATCCTTCATTTCAAATGCTGGGATGAAGAGCATATTGAATACACTTCTTTTGATTTTTTCTAACAACCTACCGCTTTTCCCAATTATCCCGGGATTCCCCACAATTCTGACGTTCCTGTCACCCAATCTATATCCTGCCCATTCAAATGCCCTGAACTTACAAGCCCAATTCCAACTGTCTGATATCTTATCTTTGTAAAACGACAAAGGTTCTCCCGTGGAGCCACTAGTACTCCAATGAATAAGTCTTTTTTTTGAAACATTTTGCGCCACAATTCTCCTATTATCAAAATTCTCCCTGATAAGTTCCTTTTCCAATATAGGAAGTTTTGCTAAGTCTTCGATCATGCGTATGTCCTCAGGCTTCAATCGCAATTTAGTAAACAATTCTTTATAATATGGTACATTTTCATACGAATGCTTCAGAAGGGCTCGAAGCTTTTTTTGTTGAAAGTGCCTCAATCGCTGCTCCGGCCACCATTGGGATTCTTCAAGAAAAGAGAGATATGGAATAAGCCTCGTACCGTATATTCTTTCGGCCAGTGGAAGCATTACCCTCCTTGATATCTGGTTATGTATGGACATACTGAATCCTTCAATGTTTCCTTATTTTTTCGGTGAATCGTCGAACCCTAACCCAGACGGCCTTAACCGTTCTTCTATATAACCTATATTTCAGGGCTTTGTTGTTTTCCCGCCCTTTGTGGTATTGAAAAGACCTTGATTACACCATACATCGAACAGCAGGGCGGGAATAGCTCCTATTTCTTACCGTGCCTTGAACAGATGGATTAACTTCCGAGCTATTTTAACTGATTCGTTATTTTCCCTAACGGTTTTTAGTCCGTTGACAATCAATTTGTTCCTAAGTTGGTGATCTTCTTTTATTCGTATGATAGCCCTAGCAAGCTCATTCGGATTAGCTTGTTCAACCAGCAAACCATTCTGTTCGTGCTTAATGGTATCCTTCAGTCCCCCAATATTGGATGCCACAACCGGTACTTTAGCTGCCATTGCTTCTAAGGGTACATTCGACAACGGCTCCTCGTAGTTTCTATATACTACAGATGGGATTACTACCACATCTGATATAGCGTAGTACCTCCCTATCTCGTTATGAGGAATAACCCCTAGCATTCTGACATAAGTATTCAATTTTCGCGTCTTCACATATCCAATAATCTTTTGCTCCTCCGGACCTCCCCCTACATATATCAACCTGAACTTCTCGTCAATTTCTAACAAAGTCTCGATGGCATACAAAGCCACCATAGGGCCCTTTCTTGTTGCCAGGCGACAGGGAAAAAGGATTACGAAATCATCATTTTGAATATTCAATTGCTGCCGTAAAGTTCGGTCGCTTTCCTTTCTGCATTCAAATACCTTTTCATCTACGGGATTGTATAAAATGTCCAAGACCTTAGCCTTGGGACAAATCGACAACACATAACCTCGACTCCAAGCTGAGCACGGAACAATACCATCTACCCCGGAATAGGCTTTAAATTCTTGCTTCTTCAAAAAGTCGACAACAATACTCCCATCCGTAATCTTTCCCTGGCAAAGCAAATCCTTAACGACTGTCGAGCATACCCGTAGAAACACTCTTACCTTATGTAATTTCTTGATAATCAAGGCAAGATTTGCTGCTGAAACATCGATAGCGTAGATTACATCGTATTGATTTTTAACATAACTCCTGTATAAGTGAAAAAACAATACCAGTTGGCTGATCTTGTAGGCAACATATGTTCGAAAATTACTTCCTTCTAAGAAAGCATCCGACTTTTTAACGAGATCCGGCCTGACTTCTCGATACTTAGATACACCAAAAATGGTAATCACATCCACCCTGTGTCCCAGCTCACGTAAAGGATCAACCACACAATTGATAAAGGTGGCCACACCACCTTCATGTGCTCTGCCATTTACACAAATTGCGATCTTCATAGTGCTCTTAACCACCAGTTTTTGCGGCGATGTTCTGGCAACATATACAATACTCCACCAATCAAACTTGACAGCACGCCTATAGTGAAAACAAGAAGACTAATGGAGACAGCCTTTTCCGGCGAGAGCCCCACCCCTCCAAAAAAAATAACAAACATCCCCTCTCTCAGTCCTATACCGTGCAGACTAAGGGGAAGTTTAATCACGACAGTGATAATAGGAATAAAAACCAAGTAATAGAGAAAAGCGACATCAATGCTCAAGGCTAACCCACTCAGGTAATACATGCTAGCGACTAGAAAGTATTGAATCACACTGATGGTGAGCAGGAGAATCAGTTTCTTGCGGACCTTCAGGAGAGACAATATCTCTTCAATCATCTCTTGAACTGGTTTTCTTAGTCTGCGGGTTTTGAGTATTCTTCTCAAAAACCAAGAAGTAAGTGAATTCCTAAAATAATAGCCTAAAGCAATAGCCGCCAGGAAAGCTAGTCCAATTGTCAAGAGCTCAAATCCTCCTACAGTTGAACGAATCAAGAAAAAAAGTAACGCCCAGACAGCACCAGCGAGAATTAGCCCTGCAGTGAAACTGGTTATTCTTTCAATAACGAGGGAGGAAACTACTGAAGTTCTCTTTTGTTTATTCTTAAACATGCTGTATCCACGCACCAAATCACTACCAAATCCGCCAGGCAGAAAATATCTAAAGAAACTCCCGATAAAATAGAGTTTTACCAGCCTCAAATATCCCGTACTAACATTAAAAAACCGTAGGACTACTCTCCACTTGTAAGCTAGAATCAAATTACAAAGATAGATTAAGCCAACGGCCCCGAAAACCAGCGAAAGTTTGATATCCTTAAAGGAAGCAAGAAGCTTGGCTATATCTATTCTGGTCACCAGGATATACACCAGAACTCCGCTTATCAATAATCTCCATAATATTGATAGCTTTCTATTCGTGAAAACCCTCAGGATGGTAGTCAACCTGGAGCCAGATTCATCACCTGGTTTTGCTCTCCTAGACTTCAAGTCTACCATAGGCCAAATAAATCCTCTCTCTAAGTCATAATTTCCTTAAGCAATTTAAAACCACAATGACAATTCTTCCAAAACTGGTAACCACGTCCTTGCCAGCTATCGCGAACCTTTGTTAATTAGATCTGCAATCATTTTGATAGCTAACATTCCTGCGTTGCGGCCAAGACATATAACTCCTGTGTTATCCATAATACGAGGAGTTAAGAAGTAGCTGTAAAGTCAAAGGTTACCAGAGTTTTATTTTAAAGATAGTGTAACAAATTACCTGAAACTTGGCAATAGCTCTTGGAAGGAAAATACATAGGTACTCAGCCATTTGCCTCACTTCTAACCATCGAGAGAAAAGTATTGCAGATTAGGGTGCCAATTGACTAAAATTCCTTTCGTATGTACAGTAGGAGCAGTATATAGTTCAATAGGATCGTCATAAAGATCAAACTACGCTGGTCTAAAAATGTTTAATAATCTAAAACTACTAGAAAAATTAATAAGATTAGAATTTGTCACCTTTTCTCTATTGAAATGTTGCTAACTTTACTGTCTTAGAGTTTTCTCATTTTGTCATATCTTTTTGGAATTTGTTTGGGATAGCAATGAGATACAGTAATTTACCCAGAAATAAAATAATTTTAACCGTAAGTTTGATTCTTATCATTTTACTGGTATTGTTCTGTTCTTACCAGTACGTGTATAAACCAGGATGGGTTAATTTTAAACAGTCGGTAATCAGAACTTATACTTCTACCTACACCTATTATAAGGAAATGACTTCAGAAGGAAAGCTAAGAAGGGGCAGTTTAGAGTATAGTTTTTTGAAGGACCTCTCTTTCGTTAGATATTTCCCGTCTCAAATAACTGCATTTTTTGAGAATATTCTTAATCGTAATTTTTACTTATCACTGGTGGGTATATTTTTCTTGCTCATAGTTTTTTCGCTTTTAGGCATACCAATTTATTCTAAGAAAATACCTGCGATATTCCTGCCTCTTTTGGGTTTTATTAATCTCGGTTGCATTTTGGTTTTTTTACTATTTTTTAAGGTAAGATACAGCTTTTATACATTTTTGCTCATAGCACTAAGCGTATCATCTTTGATAGTTATGGTGCGGTTGCTGTTCAACAAGGATTGTTACAAGACCCTGAATATACGACAGTTTGAAAGTAAGAAAGATTTTTATTACCCGGTTATTATATTTTTAATTGGATTATTTATTATAACTGGACATCTAGGACATCTGGATATCCCTCGTTCTTTTGATCATATGAGTTACTCTACTCTCGCTTCTCTGCTCAAAATAGAGGGAACATACCTTCGTTTTAATATTTATGCTTTCCCTTCTATGGTGTATAACAAAGTGCCTCCGGGGTGGACAGTAATGGTGAGTTTTATGTCGAGGTTATTAGGGTTTTCCGTGCCCAGAACCCAATTGACTTTAGTAATGCTGTTTTTCCCGTTCTTGGGAATCGGTGTGTATTATATTTCTCGAATGGTTTTCAAAGCTAAAGGCTGGGCTTTCAGCGCGGGGATTCTAGCTCTGGCAATGAGAATGAGCTCCAGAGCGCCCACCGATGGTGACATGCCTGAAGTTTTAGAATGGGCTTTAATCGCTTTTGCCTTATTTGCCTTGTTTTCCTATCTAAACAATAAAGACAAGCATTATCTTTTTTTCGCCAGTTTATCGTTTTTTGTATCATTCATCGTTCATATAACATTGACCATATATACCTTTGGAGGACTTTTGTTTTCCCTACCTTTTATATTATTATTGAAGCGTAATCTTAAAGAAACTCTCCGAATAGTCTTGACGTATATTACGCCTATGTTACTAGTATTTGCTCTTGCATTATCGTATATTCTATCCATTAAAGGAGGAAGTGGACTATTTTGGCCAGCCAATTTGTCTCTGATGGAATTCTTTGAAAATATGATATTTTACCACGGGTATCTATTAATTGCGGTCATTATTATAGGCATACCGTTCTTTATAAGAACGAAGAACACAATAATAATTTTTTGCTTTGCCTATTTGGTGATGTTTTTTCTTTATTTCGACCAATGGTTATTGTGGGATGTACTAAAGCCTCAATGGTATACAAAGACATTCTTTCCCTCTCCTACATTTTTTGGCGGAGTTGGTACCTACACTTCTTTTTTTCGTTTTGGATCGGTTTTTTCTCAGGTAATTGTCGGGTTTAACATTGTGTTGCCTATACTTTTTATGTATACCGCATATAAAATTATCTCCAGTAGAAATCTTAAATTATTTAGATTCCTAAGCAGCCACAAAATAGCCATAATAGTGTTCATTTTATTTTTAATTTATGAGTCAGGAATCAGGCCGGAGGTTCCCGTCCAACTCATCGGAAAAGCCGATTTACAGACTGCCCGATGGATAAGAGAGCAGACTGATAAGAACACTACTTTTGTAGCTAATATTGGCTCGAATGATGCGTATCTATGGAATATACCAGGGATAACCGAACGTAAATGTTTGAATTACAGAAAGGTTTCTTCTAACTACCTGGATGGCGATGATCCTCTGGAAGGTCTTGATTTTGAGGATATGTTGGAGAAGAATCCTGCCGACGCAGTTCGTTTGTTAAAGTACTATAAATTTACCCATCTTTTGATATCCGAGGAGTCCCAGTTAAAGAATAGAGATTTTAGTGATGTAACATCACTACACAAAGTATATGAATACGAGATTAATGGTAAAATAAGCAGGGTATTTACAATAATGTAGACATACCTATTGGATATAAATAGTTTACATAGAGAGAGAAGATGAGTATGGAAATGATCACTAAGTTCTTATAGGGCTTCACTCCACAATATCAGATAAGCTAATCATAATGGGCTCTCTTTTTCTAATAGAGTCAACAATCTTAAAAGTTGCCAACGTTGTTGAAACGATCTCTTTGAAATCTATAGGCATTTTACTGCCGGCTTTAACTGCCTCAATAAAAGCCATTACTTCACCCTTGTGCCCCATATCTCGTCCTATTTTCTTCATTTTGCTCTTCTTTCCTTTACGGACAAAGATTGCTTTTCTGAAATTGTCAACTACGGCCACAGATTCTTCACCAAATATTTCAAATCGCTCTCGAGGGAAAGATAAATCTCCAATTGCTGAGTAGGAAATGTTCCCAATGGAGCCGTCGCTAAGTTTGGCAATGATATGGACATTATCCTCGGGAGGGATATTTTCATTATAACGGCCAGCCGTCTCCGCATATACGCTAACCAAATCTGAACCTGCTAGATACTGAATCAAATCAACAAAATGACAGACCTCACCGATAATTCTACCACCACCTTCCTTAGGATCATGAAGCCAATGGTCTAGAGGAAGAGGCCCCGCACTCACCCGATAGTTAATAACCAAAGGACCTGTTCTATTTCCAAAGAATTCTTTTGCTCTTTGACTAAAAGGAGAAAATCTCCTATTAAATCCAACCATAAGCCGGCCTTGTGTCTCGGTCCAGGTCCTAATAATCTCTTTAAGTTCTTCTTCTGACAAAGCTAAAGGCTTTTCCACAAAAACAACTTTGTTTTTTCTTAACGCCTCAATAGCTAATTTTGCGTGCAGATTATGCCTGGTAGCGATCACCACGCAATGTATTTCTTCGTCATTTAAGATGTCACTGGAGTCAGAGGTACAGTATTGAAAATGAAACTTTCTGGCAACACTCTGTGAACTAATACCAGTAGCTGTAGCTACTCCCTTGAAATTAATTCCGGGAATTTTTTTAAAATTAGGTAATAAATAACCTTGCGCAAAACTTCCTGCCCCGATAAAGCCAATATTTATCACTCCCTTAGCTTCTCTTCCTTTTTTCTCGACAAGGTTAATTCGGGATGATAACTCTTTATCCCCTTCATATTTGAAAAGAATACCCAAAAAATCTTTCTTATTAGCCTTGATCATCTCATAAGCTTCGGGAGCCTCATCTATACTAAAGCGATGAGTCATAATCTTGTCTACATTAACTTTACCTCCCTTTAACAACTCCAAAAATTCCTCCATATTTCGTCTGGCTGTCCAGCGCACATAGCCGAAGGGATAATCAATTCCCTTCTCCTCAAACATTTTATCATATCGACCAGGACCAAAAGCCCGGGATATAACCAAACTAATTTCCTTTTCAAAATAGTTTTTGCGAGGAATGTCTAATTTTACTGCTCCAACTACGACCACCCTTCCTTTTTCTCGAGATATTCTTCCTGCCAGCTCTATGGGTTCATTGCTTAAAGTAGCAGCGGTAATGATCACAGCATCAACTCCGTATCCTTGAGAAAATCCCTCAATCAGTTTTTCTACATCATCTTTTCCACTTACTGCACCTATATCTGCACCCAGCTCCTTAGATAGTCTCACCTTATCTTTCTCCAGGTCAACGGCAAAGACACTGCAACCATTAGCCTTCAGAATCTGCACGGTTAGCTGCCCTAATAGGCCAAGCCCAATCACCGCTACCCTTTCTCCTAAAGTCAGATGGGCTTGCCGAACTCCCTGCAGAGCGATCGCCCCAACTCCGGTAAAAGCAGCTTGCTCCAGAGTCACCTCCTTGGGGACTCTAACACACATGTTTTTAGGAACGAAGATAACCTCTGAATGAGAGGCATAGCCCTCCCCGATACAAGCTACCCTATCACCAATTTCAAACTCCTCTGAGCCTTCTCCCACGGAGAGCACTACCCCGGCTGAACTATAACCTAAAGAGATAGGAGTATCCAATTTATTCATCGCTTTCTTGAAAGTACTGATTAAGCCTTCTTGCTTGATATTATTAACAACCAATTTGACTTGATCTGGCCTTGCTTTCGCCTTGCCCAGAATACTCTTCTGCGCCAAATTCACCTTTGTTTTTTCTGTGCCCACACTGATTAAAGAATAAGCATTTCTAACTAACACTCCTCCTGGTCTTAAAACAGGGTTCGGAACTTCTTCTACTTTGAGTTCCCCAGTTTTATAGTTTTGCATAACCTGTTTCATCTTCTCAATTTCTCCCAAAATGGAAACTCTTTGGAGACTTTTTTGGCTCCTGATAATCTGAACAACCAATTTCCATAAAAATACCCTTCATACACCTTCTCTTTTTAGAGTATGCTCAAACACCCTGATCATATTCTCAATATTTTTCTCCTGAGTATAATATTGCTCATACCTTTTCCTCCCCGCCCTTGCCATTTTTACCCTGAGCTGGGGATTCTCAATAAGTTTTATAATGGCTTCGGCAACAGCTTTGGGATTCTTTTTCTCTACTAAAATTCCCGTCTTACCGTTAATAACAGTCTCGGGGATGGCTCCTCCCGCATTCTTCGTTGAGATAACTGGACATCCTGCTGCCATTGCTTCTATAATCACAATACCTTGCCCCTCATACCAGGATGGGAAAACAAATATGTCTGTATTTACCAGGAACTTCTCTTTTTCATCGCCCAGGATTCTACCAATAAATTCAATCCTATTCTCAAGGTGATTTTCCCGAATAAACTTGAAGGCGCATTCCTTAGTCTCTTTTTCCTGCATAGCCCACGGCCCTGCAAACTTGAATCGCACATTAGGATGTTTGTCTGCCACAATCTTTGCCGCCTTTATTGTATCAAAGACTCCTTTACTCTTTGAGAGATTACTAAGGTAGGAAATAGTCAAAGTGTTTCTATTCCTTTGAAATTTATCGCCCAGCATAGGATTAAAGGGTGTTCCATTGGACACAACTTGTACATCCTCTACCCAACCATCAAAAATATACTTCAGGCAGTTCCCAAGAACTATAGCCGTGTCCACTTGTTTCATAGTAAAATCTACGAATTTCCTCATAAACCAGTTAGTATGATCATAAAATTCTCTGAAGCAACTGCCATGCAAATGAATTGCGATTTTCGCTTTACTCAATAATCCAGCGACAACAATAAACATTCCGTCTCTCAGGTAAGCAATATTTTGGGCTATGGGAAGATAGACTAAGTCCGGCTTTTTTTTGATACATAGCCTCATCAAATCCCAGAAGTTTCTAAACGCCAAGTGAATATTCTGCCAATCAATTCTACCCAAGTTATCTAAATTCCTTTTATCAGAAGTATCCACATGGTACACTCTGTAAACATCCGATATTTTTGAATTCAATAGATTCTCATTAAAGATGGTTACTCCATGATAAGGAGGTGGAAGACTACCAACAAAAAGCAAACTGTGCTTCCTCATCTATCATCCCCTTAGCCCTTCTGAAGTTTCAGTTTCTCTTCTCTTATAAATATTTTCTAACGCTACTATCAAACCCATGCTAATCCACAAAAAAGACCCCATATAAGGTCCCTCTAAAACTACCTCAAAAAAGGAAAGCACCAAAACGTTGACAAAACAAGTCAAAAGTGCTGCAATATATAATTTACTTTTATTATCTCCGCGCATATGAAGCAAAAACCGCATTGCTCTTTTGAAAAATCTCGTCATAATTAATAGAAAAATCAGATAGCCGATTATCCCTGCCTTATAGGCAATGTTCAAATGTGAATTATGAGGATCGATCCATCCTTCTTTCTCACCGTGTTCCCATCCCAGTGCTTCAAGAGTGGGTGAACGAAAAGGCCTTCCAAAACCCCATCCAAATAGTGGCTTTTTAGAAAGCTCTCTTAGCATATCTCTCCAGAGGAATAATCTCCAGCGAACATTATTGGCCGGCGCATTGTCCATCCGGGAAAAAAAGACCATAGAAAGTGCCTCCGTCTTGATCCTACTGAACAATATAGGCTTAGTTGAAGCAGTAAAAATTACCAGGGCTATACCCCCTGCCACAGCCAAAATGAAGAATTTTCTCATCCCGGCCTTTAGCTTCCTCATTCTGGAAGAAAGATATAGAAAGAAAAACATTGATACTAAAAGAGCAATCCAGGCCCCTCGAACCTCTCCAGTCAAAATGACCAATAATTGCAAGGCGATAATTAGAAGAAGTAAGATCTTATATACTCTCTTCTTTGAAGAGACAAAATAGAAAGACTCCACTATCACAGCTAAAGATAGGTATAAATAGTTGAAGCCTCCAAGTTCACCATAGACATTAAGTTGAGGATTTATCCCAAGTACGGTAGCTACTGAAATAACAATGGAAGCCACAAAAAACAACTTGAATAGCAATTCAATTCGCCTCAGCTTATTAAAAACAATGGGTATCAAGAAGTAAAAAATCGAATAATAAAACAGGGCTGAGTGACGAAGGGTAAGAACTGGCGCGTAGTAGATAAAACCCCTAATTAGAGCAATAAAGCCAATTAAATAGAAAAGAATAAACTCCTTTTTTAATGGAATATTCTTTAGATAATTAACCTTATCTCCTCCAATAAGTTCGTCCAGAAGCAAAATTGCCACAGTACTAAAAAGAACCGCCTCGGTAATATACAAGGGTAATCCACCCATTTCTATTCCCAGATGTGCAAAAGCCCGGGCAAAAAGCACAAATCCGAGGATAAGTAAAAGAATCAAGAAATATTTATGGTTAATTTGGAATAAGAATAGTATGGGAATCATTGCCGCTGGTAATATATATATATAGTAGAGGCGGAAATAACTGCACAAACTTCCCAATAAAATACTCAAGAGTATCGCAATAGTGTAATTCAACCCTTCACGTTTTGAGATATGCGTTATCATCATCTTAGAAATCGAGACTCACCAACTTTTCAGGAGTTTTCTTGACTTTATTTCTTCATATATACTGATTCGACCCCTTAATGTTTTTAGAGACTAAGCCGTCCTGGCTTCTCGCAGAGATATAGCCATCCAAATATTGATGGATTAAGTCCTAAGATTAATCGGAATCACACATAGCATCCCTGAAGTAACTTCGAATATATCCGTTTTATTCTATAGATTATATAAAGAAACTTAAGATAGAATACAAAACCTATCTCTGATTTTGGATGAAACCGAGTATATTTCTCTCTAAGAAATAAAGCCTCTTTTTTAGAGAGTGCAGTTTCATTCTGAGTCTTGCTGCCCTCATGAATCCTGAAATTAGCTAAGTAAGAAGGGATATGTTTAATATTATATTCTTTTGTCACCCTTAACCAATAGTCGTAATCCATTGCACACTCCAATCTAGTGTCCAAAAATCCTATTTCACTGAGAACCTCTCTTTTAAAAAAAACAGTGGGTTGCGGAATATACGAAAAGCCATATAACAAAACATTATAGTCAAATTCTATCTCTTTCTTATATTTGATTACGTCATCTTGAGGATCTATAAGGATATAATCTCCATAAACTAAGTAAACATCTGGATGATTACCAAAATAATCAACAACTTTTCTTAATGTTCCATCACAATATGTATCATCTGAATTTAAATAAGCAAATATTTTGCCTTTGAATGTCTTAAATCCCTTATTTATAGCATCTGCTTGTCCTTTATCTGGCTCACTTATCCAATATGCCAAACACTTTTCATATTTCTTAATTATCTCCACACTTCCATCTGTAGAACCGCCATCTATTATTACATATTCAAGGTTTGGGTAATTCTGGTTCAAAACTGAAAGGATAGTCCTTTCAAGAAATTTTGCTTGATTATATGATGGAGTTACTATGGAAACTTTGGGGTAATTTGCATCTTTAGCTAAAATAATCTCTTCATTGAACAAAGGTCTTGAGACAAATTCCTTAATCTCTCGTGAAGTATATTTTTTCATTTGTTTATTTTCTTCAAAGCCTCTTTAATAATCTTTTCCCACTGCTTGGCATAATTTTCAAGCGTTAAATCTTTTACTCTCTGGTATCCTTTCTTAATAAGTTCCTGCCTTAGGTTTTCACCTATCCAAATTCTATAAATCTTTTCCGCCATATCTTCTATGCTAAAGGGGTCAAATAGGAGCCCCGCGTCTCCTACCTGTTCCGGCATAGAGAATAAGTTTGAGCATAAAACAGGTGTTCCCAAAACCATAGCCTCAAGAGGAGGAATATTGGTTGGTCCGAATAACGATGGAAATACCAGGGTCGTAGCTTTCTTATACAGAGCTACTATCTCTTTGTCCGAGACATAACCTAAATGAATAACTTGATCCCCTATATTTAATTTTTTTATTAGATTTACAACTTTCCCATAGCCTCCTTTAGAAGAACCTACTAATATTAAGGGAATTTTAACTGCATGTCTCTGTTTAATTAGTTTTAGTGTTTTTATTAATCTTATATGGTTTTTGTGATACCAAAATTGCGCAGGATAAAAAAGAAACTTTTCTGGAAGACTATACTTTGCTAATATTTTTGTTGTCTCTTCCAATTCCATATCCTTGTACTTATACACATAACCCGGCGCTATATAGGGAATCACACGAACCTTCTCTTTTGGTATCTCCAGAAATCTATGCAGGTCTTCCAGCCCTTGTTGTGAATCAACCACATTTAAAACAGAGTACCTTGCAGAATACTTATATACAATATCTCGTGTTAACCTCTCTTTCAGCGAATATTCGGGGAAGTCGGGATAATATTTATGCATCAAGTCAGGTATGGAAGCTATATATGGTATGCCATTGCCAAAACCAAACAATGACGGAAACGGAATAATTAGAAAATCAAT
>SDBU01002721.1_pt1 | contig 23138 bp, 21 predicted proteins | sample 2277071 | NCBI WGS metagenome assembly SDBU01 (sample SAMN10397929, study PRJNA504765) | marine sediment metagenome | isolation source: marine sediment core GS08_GC12, 126 cmbsf | place: Arctic Ocean: Gakkel Ridge, Loki's castle | collected 2008 | reverse complement strand
GCACCGCCGTCAGCAGGCCGAACAACTCCTTGTCGGCCTCGCCGGGCGGCAGCGCCAGGAAGGCCATGACGAAGTCGGTTTCCCGGGCGACGAAGTCGGCCAGGCCCTGCAGGTGCGCCTGGTCGGTCGGCGCCGATGAGGCCCGCAGTGACAGCCGCACCGAGTGGCCTTCCTCGGCCGCGGCCCGGGCCACCGCCGCCGTCTGGTACGTCCACATCAGATCGTTCGGCCGCAGGGCGTGGGCGCGCTCCATGTGACCGAGGGCCTCGATGCAGCGCCCCTCGGCGGCATCGCAGAGGCCCAGGTAGTAGTGAGCGTCGGCACAGGCGCAGTCGCACTCGATCGCCCGGCGGAAGTGCTCGCGCGCCTCGCCGAGTTGCTCTTCCCGCGAGAAGGCCAGCCCCGCCTGCAGGTGCAGCTCCACCGAATCGGGGTGCTCCCGCAGGGCCGCCGTCAAGGTCAGCATCGCCTGATCGCGCCGCCCCGCGCGCCACTGCGTCAGCGCCAGTTGAGCGATCAGGCTCGGCTGTCCATGGCGGTCGGTCGCGGCCGACAGCTTCGCTTCGGCCCGCTCGTGTCGCCCGGCCTGCGTGTACACTCGCGCCAAGTACGCGCCCAGGTCCGCGTGTCGGCCAATCAGGCCGATCGCCCGCTGGAGGATCTCCTGGGCGGCCGACAGCGATCCCTCGCGCGCCAGCGCCAGGCCGATCTGGTGACAGGCCAGGCCCTGGTAGTAACGCCCAAGCCGGCCGATCAGCCCTTCCTCGGCGGCCACGGAGGCAAACACGCGTTCGGCCTCGGCGTAACGGCTGTGGTGGTACAGGGTGACGCCGCGACTGTACCGCTCTGCATGACCCATTGGCGTTCTCCTTTTGCGCAGCGGGAGAGACATTCCCGCCAAGTACTCATCGGTCCAACAGGCGTCCAAGTGAAATAGCCCCAACCACTTGCCTTCCAAAAGGACACGAAACGGGCGGCCCTCCCGCCAAGTGAGTCAACCAATTGAGATACAATAAGTTAGCGTCCGTTCCAGGAGAAAAGTTCCTTTTTTGTGCCAATGACGAAGCTTTTACTATTGCCTATATGGGACGCCTGGGTTAAAATGAAAGGAAGCTCAAGGAGGTGGCTGCTCAGATTCATTCTAGTCATGTTTGCTCAAGACTGTTGTCTTTGCTCAAAGCTCGATTGGCCGTTCTATGCTCGATAGTTTTGACTTCGTATCGTAGTTTATCAGCAGGAGCGCCCGCGTCCGCTCAGGCGCAGGCAGGTTGTAGACAGGTCCGTAAGGCGTGAGTTGCTCGCTCGCGTCTGCTCGATGGTAAGTGACGTTATCACTATTGGTTGGACCTTCGGACAAACAGTAAGGGGCATGAGTACTGCCCCGGTCCGAGGTAGAAGGAGGAGTTACTATGTCGGCTCAAGGTAAGGCTGTTGGGGCGTCGTCCTTTACGCGAAAACGCACCTTGCAACTTGGCAGCAGGGGACTTGCGGTGCTCCTGGCGTGCGTGGCGCTGTCCGCCGGATCAGCGGCAGCGGGCCCGGTCACCTACACGATCCCCGTCACCGCTCAAGGCTCCAACACCATCCTGGACGCCAACGGCGGCAGTCTCTACATTCCGCAGTTGCCCGGAACCAGCGGCAACCTCGGTGACCCGCTCGGCGGCGGGCTCCGGGTAGGCCTCGACAGGGACTCGGTCACCTTGTCCAAGGGCCAGATCAGCGAGGGATGGGTCTCGTTCGTCCTGACGTTCACCATCGGCTACCAGCCAACGGCGGTAGAGTCGGTGATCAGCGGGATCCTGGAGATCACGCTGCAGGATCTGGACTTCAAGCCCGTGGACTCGGTCGGCAGGAACTTCCGCGAGACCATGGAATTGACGTTCCTCCAGGACGCGACCGATGCCCCCGGTGCCGTGGACCTGCTCATCGACAGCAGCAACTACGGCAGCTTCGGCGACTTCGCCGTCGGCGATACGGTCAAGCAGACCAACGACCGCCGGACCACCTATTCAATGGACCTGGCCACCCACTTGAACGTGACCCCGGCGGACTTCGCCGACATGAAGACCGACCTGGAATTCGGCATCCTGATGACCGTGCGGTCCAGGACCGAGCGGACCGCTTCGGGCGGACGGAAGTACAACAACACCCTCGAGAAGCTCAACGAGGACATCGCCGGCCTGATCGTGTTCGGCCCCGAACCCGTCAGCGCCGCGCTGCTGGCCGTTGGCGCCCTGGGGCTGATCCGGCGGCGACGCCGAGCGTAAACGACGGCGACCCACCGTCTGACGTACAGGTCCGAGCGGGCTGGAGTACCCCTAACGGGGGAGCCGGCCCGCTCGGACCTTTTCTTTTTCCCTCCGCCAACGGCTACCGGGCAATGGTGACGACGGCATCGCCGACGTGCCGCCGCACCGCGGGTAACGCCGCCGCCGCCGCCGGGTACGTGCCGTACCGCCCCACCTGCACCGCCAGCAACACCGACGCCCGCCCCACCGCGGCAATTCGGACCGGGTAGCCCGCACGTCGGAGCAACTCCTTCTGCCGATCGGCGTTTGCCCGCCGGGCGAACGCGCCGGTCTGGATGGTCCACGCCCGCCCGCGGATTCGCTTGCCGGCCTCCGGGGCCCACCGGCCATTTCCGAAAAGGTACAACAACCGGTCCAGACGCCGGTCGGCCTCCGTCCACCGGCCCTCGTACTGGAGCAGGTACGCCAGGCGAAACAGCGCCGCGTCCGCCGGAGGGACTCGCTTGGGCAGGGCCTCGATGGCGGCCAGGTAATGCGCCTCGGCCACCTTGAGCTGCCCGGCCTGTTCGGTGAGTTGGGCCAGCGCCAAGTGCGATCGGCCGGCCACCTCGGGTCGGCGGGTGAGATCGATCGCCTGCCGGAAGTCCTGCCGGCCGCCGGAGAAGTTCCCCAGGCGACAGCGGGCCAGGCCGCGAATGTAACACGCCTCCCCCGTCTCCTGAGCCTTGGGGTGCAACTGGGAGAACCGGTTCATGCTGGCGATGGCCCCTCGATCGTTCCCCCGCCGGTACGCCTGGTGCCCCTCGTTCAGGATAGCCACCGAGCCCGGCGGCACCGGGCCGCCGCAACCGCCCGACAGCAGTGCCGCCCACACCAACACGGCCGGTACAATCGCTCGCCTGTCCATGCTCGCCTCCTGCTTCTCGCCAAACGGCCACTCCCCCTCGCCGCCGGTCGGGCCCCAGGGTACACCCCCGCCGCCTCCAGGGCAACCGTAATTGAGGGGACAGATACCGAAACTCGGTTGCGTGATGCGTTGGGGGCGGCAGGATGACGGCATACCGCGAATCGCACGAGTTGTGGTGCCGACGGGTCGTCCGTGCGGATCGGCTTCCTTCGTGAAGCAGTTGGCGTCCCTCCTCGGCCGCGTCCTCCCCCCCCCCGCAAACGCGGCCCAAAGCCGAAGAAGGGGCGAAAGCGAACATAGTTTAGGTATCTGTCCCCGTAATGAGATCCGCCCTGGGGCTTGCCAAGGGGGCCGGCTTCGGCTAGGCTTCGGGGATGATTCGCGTCGGGTTCGGCTATGACTGCCACAGGTTCGACCCGGGGAGGCCTCTGGTCCTTGCCGGGGTGCGTATCGACGGCGTGCCGGGCCTGGCCGGGCATAGCGATGCTGACGTGGTCATGCACGCGATCATCGACGCGCTGCTCGGGGCGGCCGCCCTGGCGGACATCGGTGAGCAGTTCCCCGACACCGACGACGCCTTCGAAGGTGCCGACTCCGGCGAGCTGCTGGGTCGCGTCTGCCGGCAGTTGGCCGAGGCGGGCTGGCGGCCGGTCAACTGTGACGTGACGATCGTCACCGAGCAGCCGAAGCTGTCGCCGTGGAAGCCGGCCATGCGGGCCAATATCGCCGGCCGACTCGGTGTCGACAGCGATGCCGTATCCGTCAAGGCCAAGACGCACGAAGGCATGGGCGCCATCGGCCGGGGCGAGGGCGCCGCCGCGATGGCCGTGACGCTGGTGGAAAAGCGATAACGCCCCCCCCGCGGCGCCGGCTCGACCCGCCGCGGACGGCTGTGGGATCAAATGATGACCGCGGGCCGGCCGGCACGCCCAGGTCGAGAAGCCGGAGAACGGACGGCCAAGCCATGTCTGTAAGAATCTACAACACGCTGACCCGGACCAAGGAACTGTTCGAGCCGTTACAGCCCGGGCGGGTGGGCATCTACCTGTGCGGCCCGACGGTTTACAAACCCAGCCACATCGGCCATGCGGTCGGACCGATCATCTTCGATACCGTCAAGCGGTACCTCGTTCACAAGGGCCACGACGTCAAGTTCATCGTCAACATCACCGACGTGGACGACAAGCTCATCGCCGAGGCCGCCGCCCAGGGCATCGAGATGGCCGAGCTGGCCTCCCGCGTGACGCAGAACTACTTCCAGTGCCTCAATGCCCTCGGCGTCAACAGTGTCGACGCGTTCCCCCGGGCCACCGAACACATGGACGCCATCATCGACCTGGTCGGCCGGCTGATCGATCGCGGCGCCGCCTATGTCGTCGACGGAGACGTGTACTTCGACCACACCCAGGCGAACGACTACGGCAAGCTCTCGGGGCGGAAGACCGCCGACGCCATGACCGGCACCCGAGACGTCGCCAGCAAGAGCCGCCACCCGGCCGACTTCGCCGTGTGGAAGGCGGGCAAACCCGGTGAGCCCACGTGGGAATCCCCCTGGGGGCCCGGCCGGCCCGGATGGCACATCGAGTGCTCGGCGATGAGCATGGCCCTGCTGGGGGAGACCTTCGACATCCACGGCGGCGGGGTGGACCTGATCTTTCCCCATCACGAGAACGAGATCGCCCAGAGCGAGTGCGCCACCGGCAAGCCGTTCGCCAAGTACTGGATGCACAACGGGCTCACCCGCATGCGCACCAAGGCCGGCGGCGGCGAGTGGGCCGACGAGAAAATGTCCAAGAGCCTCGGCAACATCCGCACGATCTCCGAACTGCTGGAACGGTACAGCGGCGAGACGATTCGGCTGTTCGTCCTCAGCACCCACTACCGCAGCCCGCTGGACTTCTCCGACGAGCAGTTGACCAACGCCGAGAAGGCCCTCTCCGGCTTCCACCGGCTGCTCGAACGAATCGAGCGCATCACCGGTGAGTCCGCCTACGAGCCCGGCGACACGGTCGACCGCCTGCCCCTGCCGGACTTGAGCGAATCGGCCGCGGCGTTCGTCCGGGAGGTGATGGACTTCCGCGTCCGCCTGTATAGGGCCATGGACGACGACTTCAATACCGCCAGCGCCGTGGCCGTTCTGCACGAGTTGGCCGGGGCGATCAACCGCCACACCGATGCCGCCAAGCTCGAGGCCAAAGCCACCGACGAAGACAAGACCGCCCTGGCCGCCGCGGGCCGGTCGCTGGTGCGAAACGCCCGCATCCTCGGCCTGCTGGAGACCCCCCCGCCCGACAAGGCCGCCGGCGAGCTGGAGGCGCCGCTGATGAAGCTGCTGGTCGACCTCCGTGCGTGGGCCCGCCAGGAGAAGCACTACGCCCTGGCCGACAAGATCCGCGACGGCCTGGCCGATTGCGGCATCGCCCTGGAAGACACCCCCGGCGGAACGGTCTGGCGGAAAGAGTAGCCGCGCCCGGCCGCCGAGAAGGAGCCGCTGATGCCCCGGATCGAGCACATCAACATTCGTAACTTTCGGGTCCTGCAGAATCTTCGGCTCGGCCCCTTGGAGCCTTTCTCCGTATTCCTGGGCCCCAACGGCGCGGGCAAGACGACCCTGTTCCGGGCGCTCGGCTTCCTGGCCAACTGCCTGCAATCGAACGTGCGGGTTGCCCTGGAAGGGGAAGGCCGGTTTGGCGAGGTCCTCTCCCGTAATCAAACCGGGCCCATCGAGATCGAGATCAAGTACCGGACCCGTCCGGATTTGCCCCTGCTAACCTATGCCTTGACGATCGAACTGGACGCAGAGACTCGCAAACCGGTGGTCGCCAGAGAAATCCTGAGGTGGCGCAGAGGGTCGGGAGGAAAGCCGTGGCATTTCCTGGATTTTCAGTATGGGCGTGGCTGGGCTGTCCCTGGTGCACTGGACGACCCCGACGCCGATCGCGTCGAGCAGCGTCTCGACAGTCCCGACATCCTGGCCGTGAAGGGGCTGGGGCAGATGTCCGACTATCCCATGGTGGCGGAGTTCAGGCGGTTCATCGAAGGTTGGCACCTGTCGTACTTCATGCCGACGAAGGCGAGAGAGATGCCCGACGCCGGCAATGTCGCCGCACACCTCTCCCAGACCGGCGACAACCTGGCCCTGGTCACTCAGTACCTCTACGAGAACCACCAAGACGTCTTCGAGAGCATCCTCAAGCGGCTCGCCCAGCGTATCCCCGGCCTCGACAGCGTCGAATCCACCGTCACCGAGGACTCTCGGGTACTTCTGAAATTCAAGGACAAGCCGTTCCAGGACCCGTTCGTGGCAAGGTTCGTCTCCGACGGCACCATCAAGATGTTCGCCTACCTGGTGCTCCTGAACGATCCGGAGCCGCCGCCGTTACTGTGCATCGAGGAACCGGAGAATCAACTTCATCCGAAACTCCTGAGCATTCTCGCCGAGGAGTTCCGCGCGCATGCCGCCAAGACCCAGGTGCTCGTCTCGTCCCATTCGCCCTACTTCGTCAATGCCCTGGAACCCAAGGAGCTATGGTGGCTGCAGCGAAACGCCAGAGGCTATGCCCAGGCCACGCGGGCGGATCGGTCCGAAGGCATCCCCGAGTTCCTGGCCGAGGGGCTTAGACTGGGGGACCTCTGGACCGCCGGTCACCTGGGAAGCGGGGCTGGGATATGAGGTTGGAGTTTCTGCTGGAAGAACAGAGCGCCGAAAAGGCCCTGCAGAATCTTCTTCCAAGACTACTCCCGGCCCGGGTCAACTGCTATCTCCACCCGCACAACGGTAGAGAGGACCTTCTGCGCCAACTGGGCGCGAAACTGAGAGCGTATTCGCGATGGCTCCCCCCCGACGCCTACGTCGTCGTGCTGTGCGACCAGCACTCGAAAGACTGCGTCGAGTTGAAGCGGTCCATCCTCAACGTGGCGGCGGCCTCTGGATTCGACCGGATTCTCGCCAGGATCGTGGTGGCGGAACTGGAGAGTTGGTTCCTCGGCGACCCGGCCGCCATCGAGGCGGCCTTCCCACGGCTTCCCGCCGCCCGCTGGGCGGGACGGAAGACTTACAGGCACCCGGACGGGCTCCTCAACGCATCCCAAGTGCTCGACCGGCTGTTGAAGGCCGCCGGATACAAGGGAGGATACCCGAAGGTCATCGGCGCCCGGCAGATCAGCGAGCACATGCAGCCGGACGTCAACAGATCTCATAGCTACCACGTCTTCCGTGACGGTCTGCGCAGAATATGTGGCGCGGAGTGTGCCAATGGCTGAGGCGGCTGGACTTCGGGTGCTGGGGCTGGACCCGGGGCTGAACATTACCGGGTACGCGGTGGTCGACTTCGCCGGCGGCAACCCGGCGGTGGCCGAGGCGGGCACGCTGCGAACCGACCCCAAGGCCCCCATGGCCGAACGCATTACCCAACTGTACGCCGACCTGACCGAACTGCTGGCCGATACGCGACCCGACCTGGTCGCCATCGAAAAGCTCTTCGCCCACTACAAGCACCCTCGCACGGCCATCCTCATGGGCCACGCCCGCGGGGTGCTCCTGCTGGCGGCCCAGCAGGCGGGCTGCGGGGTGGAGAGCCTCGCCGCCACGAACGTCAAGAAGGCCCTCACCGGCAACGGGCACGCGTCGAAACTGCAGGTCCAGCGGGCGATCCAGACGCTCTGCGGGCTGGCCGAACTGCCCCAGCCGCCCGACGTGGCCGACGCGATGGCCATCGCCCTGTGCGCCGGCCGGCACGCCGTCGGCCGCCGCTGAGAAGCCGGGTGCGATGTGAATTCACGGCGTCCCCCGGCCCCCACCGGGCTTGTCCCGGTGGAGCCTCAGATTCCCCACTACCCCGCGGCTTGTCGTTCTCTGTGTGCCCTGTGCCCTGTGTGCCCTGTGCGGTGCATTCGCAGTTGACGCCAACGCGGAGCAAGCTCCGCCGCTAAACGCTGCTGTGGATCCTTCTTCCTTGGCGTGGCCTCATCTACTGCTCCGCGAAGTAGCGTCGCTACGTAACACGAGTGCGTTTATCTGCGTTCATCTGTGGCTGATTCGGTTTGACCGACATCGCAACCGGCTCAATTCGTCTTGAGTTGCCGCCGGGCGGGAGAACCGCTATCATGGGCCGACGACAGGAGCGATGACCATGGCGGAAACCCGTTGCGATGAACTGTTTGAAGCCCTGGTGGATTCGATCGGGGTCAAGGCGTTCGCCGCCAACATAGGCCTCTCGGCCCGGCAGGTGCACCGCATGCTCAGCGGCACCCAGCCGAACCCGGTGACCCGCCTGTGCGAGGCCCTGGCCGCCGGCGACGGGTTCGCCGCCACCGCCACGCTGGATTACCTCTGCCAGCGCTGGGGCGGACACTTCGTCGAGTACGCCGACAACCTGGCCGTCGCCAACGTCAACGCCGTCAAGGAGGCCGCCGAGGCCATCATCGCCATCACCGAGGGCCGGTCCGTCCGCATGACGGTCAAGGAGATCCGCGAGGCGATCTCCGCCCTGGCCGCCCTGGAAGGATACCTCAGAGCCCAAGACCAAACCGAGGAGTGAACCGTGGAATGTAACATCACCGAGAACGCCGCCAACTGCACCTGCACGTACACCGACTGCAGCCGTCGAGGCGCGTGCTGCCAGTGCATTCAGTACCACCTGGCCAGCAAGCAACTGCCCGGGTGCTGCTTCCCCCCCGAGGCCGAGAAGACGTACGACCGCAGCTTCAAGAACTTCGCCGGCGCGTGGGGACTCACCTGATGGCGGAGATCGCTGCCCCCCCCGCCTTCGATCTCCGCGTGCTGGGCGGTGAAGTGCCCGTCGCCCCCCCGGCCTCGGCCTCGCTGGTGGCGCCGACGATCACCACGGTCGCCCGGCCGTTTGCGCTGCGGCTGGCCCTGGCCGACGCGCAGGGCTACCCCGCCGCCCCGGCCGACGGTGGGGTCACCATCCGGGCCCCCTTCGCCTCCCCGGCTGAAATCCACGTGCCCTTCGCCCCCGGCGCCCCGGCGGCGGTGACGATCACCGGCGTCACGATCGCCCGGGCCGGGCTGTACCGCTTTGCCGTCGAACTGAACGGGCGAACCTTCCACAGCAACCCCACCTGCTGCGGCGAGACCGAACGCCCGGGTATCTACTGGGGCGACCCCCACGTGCACACCGTCCTGAGCAACTGCCACGCCGACAAGTGCCGGTCGCTGGCGTTCTGCTACGCCGCGGCGCGGTACTTCTCGTGCCTCGACTGGGCCGCCGCGGCCGACCACGTGTCCAACGGGCGGTGCGAGCTGGCCCGGTGGAAGGAACAGGTCGCCCTGTGCAACGCCTATGACGACCCGCCCGCCTTCGTCACGCTGCCGGCGTACGAGGCGTCCTTCAAGGGCGGCGCCGGCGGCGACAATAACTTCTACATGCTGCGGCACCCGGACCTCTTCGTGGACGGCTACGACGACGGTACGGTCAAGACCGTGTGCGAGCAACTCGCCGAGACGCTCGACCCGGCCGAGTTCTTCGCCACCCCCCACCACACCACGCGGACAGGCAAACACGGGGAGATCGGCGATGACATCTACCCCGGGCCGGACTGGATGCCGGTGGTGGAGATCCACTCCAAGTGGGGCACCTCCGAGTACCGCGGCAACCCCAACCCGCTGAAGAAGATCCACCCCGGGCCCAGCTACGTGGTGGACCTGCTGAACCGCGGGCTCAAGCTCGGCTTCATCGGCGGCACCGACACTCACTCGACCATGCCGGCCGGGTACGGGGTCGAGAACCTCGACCGCCCGCCCGGCATGACGGCCGTGATCGCCGAGCAACTCACGCGCGACAGCGTCTACCACGGCATACGCGGCCGCCGCTGCTACGCGGCCAGCGCCGAGCGCATCTACCTCGACGCCACCGTCGCCGGCGCCGGCGGCGGGCAGACGCTCCGTGCGGCCGACGTCCCCGGCCCGCGACGGATCGCCGTCACGGCCGCCGGGCAAAGCGATATCGTCACCATCGACGTCGTCCGCAACGGCCAGACGATCCACAGCCACCCGGCCGAATCGTGGCAGGCGACCGCCGAATACACCGACGCCGACGACCTGGCGCCCCTGGCGCTCGAATCGCCCCACCTCGGCCGCTTCGTCTACTACTACACCCGCGTCACCTGCGCCTCCGGCGCCCAGGCGTGGTCCAGCCCGGTGTGGATTGTGATGGACTGACACACGGCGCACAGACTCATTGCGCCGGGTGCCATGGGTCTGCTGTTCTGCAGAAGCATGCGCGTACTTACCGCCTGCAACGCGCAGGCTCTTGCGGCAGATATCCCGCGTGCCGGAGGCCCGCCAACGTCTGCCATGTGGCGCGGCCTTCAGGACGTCGCCTCGATGGCTTTGTTCGGTGATTCAATCCTCACAATCAAACTTGGCGAGCTGAGATTCCGCTTTGCCCCTCGTCCCAACGTGGGGCGAGGGCGAGAGGCAAAGCTCAATGACCGGTCAAAGGGCCAAACGAAAAGGGCGAAAGATTCTGGACACTGCCGGACGAGACAAGTCCGAAAAGAGAATGCACATTGGGGGAACAAGGCGGGCCGACAAGCGTCAAACTTCCAGAGAGGATGATTCGCATCGCTGAGTTCCAGTACTTGAGAAAGGTCAGAGGAGTATGAGCGCGAAACAAGTTCAGCATGTAATGTCGGCATTGTTGGCCATGGCTTTGGCAGGGGCAACCGCCTGCTACGCGGATATAGCCACGCTAGTCAGCTATGAGACACTCAGAAAACAGGCAGATCTGATTGTTGTTGCAGCACCGACGAAAACAGAAAAGACGAAGGAAAGATCAGCTCTCTCCAACGTATCGCCAAGATTTGAAACGATTGGCATCAAGACCGTCTTTTCCGTGAAGACAGCCCTGAAAGGAAGCCTTGAAAGTAAGCAGATTACTCTTCATCACTACCAGCTCGCAAAACCTGCGATTCGGGCTGGAGGGTGGTTGGTCAGCTTTGATCCCAAGCGGAACGCTGAGTACCTTATGTTTCTGAAGAAGCGAAAGGATGGTCTCTACGTGGCAGTCACAGGGCAGGACCACCCAAGTCAGTCGATAAGAAGACTGAGCAGATAACTCTGTCACAAGAAGCAGGCAAGACGCCTTTGTAAGAAACAGGCACCCAACGGCCGAACCATGTGCTGGAGGATATCGGCACGATCGCGCCGAATCCTCAGTACGGACGTTAGAATGGAGAATGGAATGAAGAAGGTCATCCTTGCAGTGGCGTTTTGCCTCACGATCTCAAGTGTTGCCCGTGCAGAGACCATGGCCGCATCGTCCGTGGAATGGCTCTCCTGCAAATCTGAGGTCATTGTGGTTGGCAAGATAAAGGATATCACCATAACTAAAGGAGTCCATTCCGTAATATACGAAGACTGCACGGTTCAGATTCACGAAGTTCTCAAGGGCGACAGCAAAGCCAAAGATCTAGTTTTCTGCCTGCGCACCCATTCCTCCAAGCCGACAGCCAAGGACTTCATGAATTCCAAGGACGGAATTCTCTTCTTCCTCTCCAAGTCGAAGGATCATGGATCGGAACGTCATCTGGACAACAAATACGTTCCATCATCCATGCGGCTCCCTCTCTCGATTCTGGACCTCTCAGACATTCCAGACGAGGTGTATAGTAAGGAAATGAGAATCCTCACGGACAAGAAGATGATCCTGAACCTGGTCAGGACATGGTCGGATTCCACTATCTCACATTCCCTTCGGTCCGAGGTCCCATTTGGCTCCCCCATTTTCAAACATCTGTACGCCGGCAGTGCTTGTTACCTTGTTGTTCCTTCTGAGGAGAAATATCGTGCACAATTCTTGAAGATGGCTCGTTCGCAAAAGCCGCAAGAACGACAGAAAGCGGCCTCGGAACTCCACAAGTTTCCAGGTGAAGAGACGACGCGCGTTCTTCTCGAACTCCTCAACGACGACACGACGAATTTCTGGTATTTCTCCGCAGACACTGTCTCAAAAATCGAATTCGGTGTTCGCGCGGCAGCGTATAGAAGTCTCAAGGCTCTAGGTGAACCTGTTCCTGACAAGATCCAACTGGAGCGAAGACCTACAGAGACAGAGCAACGTTCGCTTCGCCAAAGCCACTGGCGGAAGTCCTTCACGGAAGCACTCCCAGAGGGCTGGAAGGTCATTTCGGTTGAGGACGGCAACACCCGCCAAGTCCAGGGGAGAGATGCGACTTCCGTCATCGTCACGTGTGGCAAAGGGGAATCGAGCTGCCGGCTCATGTTGATCCCGAAGGAATGGGACAAGAAAGACCTCCCCGCTGGGGGGACCCTCGGGATCAATGGTCGGAATAATCAGGGCGCCCGGCATTTCTTGTTCAAAGGAGCCATGCCCGAAGCAGTGAAGGAAGCGGTGGCCGAGTATTTTGGATTGGAGAGATTCTAACAAGAGCATTCAAGCGACTTGGTGTTCCGCGCGCGATGCGCGCTCCACACCATGCGCCTGATGCTCGCCGTTGGTAGTGTCCAGAACTTTCCGCACTTTCATTGACGGGTAGTCCATGTGCTGGCCTATCCAGCGTTGCTGCTGCGCAGGGAGCCCGCAGGGCGACCGGAGCAGCAGCAACGCGTCGCGCGTGAACCGGCCATGGCTGCTGCCTCCTTCCGTTGCTCTCGCAGGCGGTCCGTGTTCAGGTACCGCCGCAGGCCCCACTTCGTGCCCGCGATGTGCCGCAGGCGGGCCGCGACCAGCCGGGCGCCATGCTTCTGCTGTTCTGTAGAAGCATGGCACCCGGCGCTGCATGCCGCCGTGCGGGCACGGCGGCAAACGACGCGGTCGCGGCGGGGTGGCACCTTCAAGGGAGGTCGCGACGAAGTCGGGACCCACGCAGAGCGAGTTAGGTGCCACGCACAACTCCGTTGTGCGTGCCGTCTGGCGCCCGATATGCGGGAGACCACAGAACATGTCCCCTTTAGATGTATACCCGTCGTGGGCCGGGAAGGGGCGTGGTGGCCCCAAAGGGGACACACGCACAACGGAGTTGTGCGTGGCACCGAGCGCGCGTGGCACCCGCGGCCGCTCACTTTTCCTCGTCGCCGGCGCTGTTGAACAGGTCGGCTCCGGCGGTGGGAGGTGGCTTGATGCCCAGGTGCTCGTAGGCCTTGATGGTGGCGCTTCGGCCGCGGCGGGTGCGGGCGAGCAGGCCGGCCTGGAGCAGGAACGGCTCGACGACGTCCACGAGTGTGTCGGTCTCCTCCCCGAGGGTGGCGGCGACGGCCTCGATGCCGACCGGGCCGCCGTTGTAGATCTCGAAGATCACGCCGAGGAACTTGCGGTCCAACTCGTCCAGGCCGAGCTGATCGATGCCCTCCAGTTCCAGGGCCGCCTCGACGATCTCCGCGGTCAGCCGGCCGTCGCCCTTGACCTGGGCGTAATCCCGGCAGCGCCGCACCAGGCGGTTGGCGATTCGCGGCGTGCCGCGCGCCCGGCGGGCGATGCGGTCGATCGCGTTGTCGTCGTACGGCAGCTCGAGCATCCTGGCCGTCATCCGCACGCGGAGCGCCAGGTCGTCGGCCGACCAGAACTCCAGATGATGCTGGATGCCGAAACGCGTTCGCAGCGGCGGGCTCAGCAGCCCGGCCCGCGTGGTCGCGCCGATCAGCGTGAACGGTTTCAGCGGCAGGTTGATCGTCCGGCTGTGCATGCCCGAGTCGACCACGAAGTCGACCTTGAATTCCTCCATCGCCGGGTAGATGTACTCCTCCACGGCCGGGCTGAGGCGGTGGATCTCGTCGATGAACAGCACGTCGCCGGTCTCGATGTTGGTGAGGATGCCCACCAGGTCCCCCGGCCGGGTGAGGGCGGGGCCGGAGGTGACCTTGATCGTGGCGCCCATCTCGTTGGCGATCACGTACGCCAGCGTCGTCTTGCCAAGCCCCGGCGGCCCGTGGAGCATCACGTGCTCCATCGGCTCATCCCGCCGCCGCGCCGCCGTGATGGCGATCCGCAGCTTCTCCATCAGGTCCGCAGACCCGATACACTCCGCCAAGCTCCCCGGCCGCAACGCCGTGTTGAACTGCTCATCCTCCGACCCGGTGGACTCGCTGGTGATTATCTTTTCTCGTGACATAACAGAACTCGGAACGCGGAACTCGGAACGCGGAACATGGAACGCGGAACGCGGTACACGGAACATGGAACACGGAACGCGGAACGCGGTGCCTGGAGGCAGGTAGGCGGGAGACCTAAGCCTGATGCCGTCGGCCCGGCATTCTTCTTAACGTGTTGTCTCAGGTTTTACTCTTGGTCCTTCCGGTTCTTCCTGCCTTGCAGGTACCTTATGTAGCCGTTGAGCAACTGAAGCGTCCGCTCGGCATCGCTCTTCAGGTTAGCCAAGTGGTCCTCATCAGCATAGTCTTGGTCGACGCAGACGTTTATGTCGTCGACCAGTTCCATGAGCGATCCTCTCGACAGTCGGCAGAAACGACTGGTGTCCTGCCAGTTGAAGCGACCGTAGCCTTCGGCTATGTTGTTCGTGACGGATATCGCGGCCCGTCGCATCTGCTCGGCCAAGGCGAACTTCTCCGCCACAGGCAGCATACTCACAAGTTTGTACACGCGGTTCCGGAACGCCCGCGCCGCTTGGTATACTTCCAGGTCCTCAAAGCCAAACGAACTCTCTCCGTACTTCTGCGCCATCTCCCCACAGCCCTTCTCACCCAATCCGCTCCCAGTCCCAAGTTCCCAGGTCCGCGTTCCGCGTTCCGTGTTCCGCGTTCCGTGTTCCGTGTTCCGCGTTCCGTGTTCCGTGTTCCGCGTTCCGCGTTCCGTGTTCCGTGTTCCGCGTTCCGTGTTCCGTGTTCCGTGTTCCGCGTTCCGAGTTCCGTGTTCCTCCCTACTTACGTGCCCCCGCCTTCACCTTGTACGCGTGCTGGATAATCTGTTCGGCGGTGTCGGCGTCGGGGGCGACGGCGAGGACGCGTTCGATGAGGGCGATGGCGTCGGCGCGTTTTTCGCCGAGTTGGACGAGGACGGCGATGGCCTCGGAGGCGGCTTCAGACAGTTCGTCCTCCGCCCCGGCGGCGGCGATGGCGGGGCCGGCGAACTCCTCGACCTTGCCGTGCAGCTCGGCAATGATCTGCTCGGCCGTGCGCTTGCCGATCTCCGGCAGGGCGCAGAGGAACGTGGGGTCGCGCCCCGCGATGGCGGCGGCCACCTCGGTGATCGGGCGGGCCAACGCCCGCAGCGCCTTGCGGATGCCGATGCCCTTGACCGTCGTGAACAGTTTGAAGAACCGCCGGTCTTTCTCGCTGGGGAACCCCACCAGCCGCGGCGTCTGCGACCCTCGCGACGGGTCGCCATCGAGGTAATGAATCGTCGCCAGCACCACGTCCTGGCCCACTCGGCGGCTCAGCCGCTCCACCTCGCAGGCCGGGATCAGCACCTCATACCACAGCCCGTTGCCGGTATCGATCAGGCCGGCCCCATCGATGACCTGCTCCAGTCTGCCGGCGATTCTCGCGATCATGCCCGCGATTGTAGTCGCCCCGGGCGGGCAAGAGAAGGGGCAACGGGCTCCCGTCGCGTCGCCGGTCACGCGTCGTCGGCCCGGCGGCCGGGCGGGAGGATGACTCCCAGCAGCAGCAGCGCGATCCCGACGCCCGCGGGCAGCAGCCAGGCCCACAGCGGGCGGGGCAACCAGAAGGCCTCTCGGGCGGCGGCCGTGGAGTACGCCTGCGTCACGGGGAACAGGTGCCACAGCCAGCCAGGCGGCACGCCGGACCCGAACTCCCGGGCGAGGTAATTGGCGCCGGGCCCGCCCAGCACCACCAGCACCCCCGCCAGCACGGCCAGGCTCATCCCCCCGCCGCCTCGCCGGGCGAGCGAGGCCAGGCCCCAGACGGCGACGAAGACCGAGAGCGTCAGGCAGGTCACACGGACGGCGTCCTGGATCGTCGCGTCGGCCACGTAAGCGGCCGCGGCCAGAAAAGGCAGCGCCACCAGCAGCCAGATCGCCATTTCCCCCAGCCGATCGCCCCAGGTGGTGGGCCTCTTGGCCAGCAGCAGCGGCCCGGCCAGCAGCAGGAAGGCCACCTGCCCCACCGCCAGCGTGCGGAGCGTCGGCAGCGGGGCCGCGGCGTTCAGTTGCCAGGGGGAGACGATCCACTGGGGGAACATGCCCACCGCCAGCGCCGCCAAGTTGGCCACGGCCCACGCCAGTCCCGCCGGGCGCCACAGAGGCGCCGCCGGCCGGGGGGGCCGGGTGAGGTTATCGGAAAATGCGCTCACGGAGCCCAACCGCCATGACATCCCCTCGCTGGAAAGTGAGTTCCTTCCCCCGCAGCTCCACGTACCCGTCGGATTCGAGGTAGCGATGGTCTTGATGCTTGTACCACTGCTCGATGTAAGCCAGCCGGCGTGCGATGCTCACCTCCCCCACCGGCAGCGTGCCGTCGAGGGGCAGGTGCCCGAAGCAGAAACGCCTCGCCTGGCGTCCGGCCGCGGCCTTGAGGGTCACCAGCAGATCGTCGCCTTCGACGCCGATGCGTGTGAACCGCCGGCCGTCCGGATGGCCCCGCAGCAGTTCGGCCATGGCCAGCCCGGTGGCGATCTGCGGCCCGGGCCACTGCTGCCCGCGCCCGGGCGGCGGCACGGCGTTGGTGTCGATGTACGGCAGGCGCATCACGCGAGCGATCGGCATCGCCTCACGAGCCGGCAGGACGACGCCCTCGGCGTCCACACACGCCACGCGGTTTTCCAGCGGGCCGACCCACACCCCCACGGCCACCGGGCGCCGCCAGCGGGCGCGCAGGGTCACCCGCCCGGCCCGGCGGGACAGGTCGCCCTCGCGAGCGGGCACGCGATCCACACGAATCTCGTCCAGCTCGGCGATCCACGGGCACCGGCCGGCCGCCTGGCGAACGCGGTCCACCAGCGTCGGGTCGAAGGTTTTGTGCCCCCCGTCCCGCGGCGGCAGCAACTGGCGGCGAATCTCCTCGGCCAGCGTATCGCTCATCCACGACGGACGATCAGCCAACACCAACGTCGCGCGGCTGTTGGCGTATCGCGGCTGGTCCAACACGTAGCCGCGCAGTCGAATCAGGCCAAAGACCACCGCGACGGCGATCACGAGCACGCCCACGCACGCCAGCGCCACGCGGGCGGTCGAGCGCTTGTGCTCGCCGCTGCGGCCACGCCACCACCTCGTCAGCCGAGAAGGCTGAGAGGCCTTGGCGCGGCGCTGGGCCCGGGTTTTTCTGGCGGCTCTAACCATGGCAAAGCGGTTGCTGTCCTCGTTCAGTATCGGGTAACTCACCGGATTCCGCCACCCCTTTGCGGCCAAGTGCCATCCCCACAAGCGTTTCGCATAGTTGGCCGAAGCCGATGCCCACCCTCCCGGCGGCCTTGGGCAGCAGGGAATGGCCGGTGAAACCGGGGATTGTGTTGGTCTCCAGCAGCCACGCGCGGCCGTCGTCGTCGAGCAGGAAATCGCTGCGAGACATGTGCCGGCAGCCCAGCACGCGATGCGCCGCCAGGGCCGCCGTCTGCAGGGCGGTCACGACGGCGGCATCCAGGCCGTGGTCGAAGAGGAACTCGGTGGCGTCGTCGGCGTACTTGGCCTGGTAGTCGTAGAACCCGCGACCGGGGCGAATCTCGATCACCGGCAGCGCCCGCTCGCCCAGGATCCCCACGGTAAGCTCTCGCCCGCCAATGAATTGCTCGACCATCCCCCGGGTGTAGATGTCCAGCAGATCGGTCACCGCCGCGTCACGGGTTTCCGGGTCGGTGGCGATGATCACGTCCACGCTGGACCCGCCGTCGAGCGGCTTGACCACGCAGGGGATGCCGATCGACGCCACCTGCTCCGCCCGCCGGTCGATCGGGCCGGCCTCGTCGATGACGACCCAGTCCGGGGTGGCCAGGCCCGCCCGGCGGTAGGCCTGCTTGGCGGCGGCCTTGTCCATAGCCAACGCGCTGGCGTGCGGGTCCGAGCCCACGTACGGCAGGTCCCTCGCCTCGCACAGCCGCTGCACCTGCCCATCCTCGCCGAAGGCCCCGTGCAGCGCGATAAACACCACGTCAGGCGCCTCGCCGTCGAGGGCGCTCGTGTCGGCCGGGCTGATATCCGCGCGGCGGACGCGGTGACCGAGAGACTCCAGGGCGCCGGCCACGGCCTCCCCCGAGACCAGCGAGATGTCCCGCTCGCGCGACGGCCCGCCCATCAGGACGAGGATATCCAGGGGATTATCGAACGCACTTTCCGATCGTCCGGTCACACGGTACCTCCATGAACCGCCGCCGGCGCCGCCTCCAGTAAGGCGGCCTGCCGGGCTGCCGGGCTCACCAGACCTCGATTTCCAATTCGAGGTACACCTCGAACTTCTTGTACACCGCCTGGCGGACGGTGTTGATCAGCTTCAGCACGTCAGAGGCCCGCGCCTTCTCATCGCCCAGGATGAAGTTGGCGTGTTTCTCGCTGACCATCGCCCCGCCGACCCGATGGCCCTTCATGCCGGCCTGATCGATCAGCGCCCCGGCCGACATGCCTCGGGGGTTCTTGAAGATGCACCCGGCGTTGCGGTACCCGAGCGGCTGGGAATTCTTCTTGTAGATCCAGATTTCCTTCACCTGCCGCAGGATGCGGTGCGGGTCGTCCTCGGTGATGCGGAAGGCGGCGCCCAGAATGAAGGCCGAGGTGATATTCGTCGTCCGGTAGCCGAACACCAGGTCGTCCCGTGTGCGGGAGAAGGCCACGCCGTCGTGGCCCATCACGTCGACGGTTTCCACCACACCGCCCACGTCGCCGAAGACCCCCCCGGCGTTCATGCGGACGATCCCGCCGATGGTGCCGGGGATGCCGGTGAGGCATTCCAGCCCCGCCCAGCCTTGTCGCACGCACCGCAGCACCAGTTTGGGCAGGTCGCACCCGGCCCCCACCGTCAGCATGCCGTCGCCGTAGGACACCCGGCAGAATGCCTCGGCCGACAGGTGGATCACCGCCCCGGTCACGCCGGCGTCATCGATCAGCACGTTGGCCCCGCTGCCCAGCACGCGCATGGGGACGTCGTTGTCCCGGCAGCGGCGGACGACCTCCTTCAACTGCTCGACGTCGGTCGGCTCGACGAAATGCTCGGCCGGGCCGCCGAGGTGGAACCACGTGTGGGGCGCGAGGGGCTCGTTCTCCCTAACGACCGATTCCAAGCCACTGAACAATTTCATCGGCGATTTCCCAGACGTTGCCGGCCCCCATGGTAACCACCAGGTCACCGGGCGCCAGCGTGCGTTTCAGTCGTTCCGAAATCTGCTCGAACGTCTCGATGTACTCGGCCCGCCCGCCCTGGAGGCGAATCTGCGCGGCCAGGTCCTTCGAGCAAATATAGTCCATTTCCCGCACGTTGTCCCGAACGAAGTAGATGTCCGGCACGATAACCTCGTCGGCGGCGGAGAAACTGCGGGCGAAGTCCTTCAGCAGGAACCGCGTTCGCGAGTGCTGGTGGGGCTGGAAAACGCACACCAGCCGCTTGGGGGTGAAGCGGTCGCGAAGCGCCCGCAGCGTTACCTGCACCTCGGTCGGGTGGTGGGCGTAGTCGTCCACCACGGTGATCCCGCCCCGTTCGCCCTTGACGGTCATCCGCCGAAGCGTGCCCTCGAAGCGGCTCACCCCGGAGGCGATCTCCCGCGGCGCCAGCCCCGCGTGATGCAGAATCGCGCACGCCGCCAGGGCGTTGTACACGTTGTGCAGCCCCGCCTGCCGCAGCGAGATATCGCAGAACGCCCGCCCCGTAAGGTTGACGGTGAACCGGAAGCACCCCCGCTCGGGGTTCAGGTCGACCGCCTGCCACATGCACCCGTCCTGGGTGCCGAAGGTTTGCACCTCGCACGCGGCCCCTCGGACGGCCTGGGCGACGTTGCGGTCCTCCCCGTTCACCACGGCCACGCCGTCGACGGGCACCTTGGCCACGAAGCAGCGGAACGCCTCGATGATGCCCGCCAGGTCCTGGTAGCAGTCGAGGTGATCCTCCTCGACGTTCAGCACGGCCGCCAGCATGGGCTGGAGGTTCAGGAAGCTGCGGTCGAACTCGCACGCCTCGGCCACGAAGAACCTGCCGTTGCCGGCCCGGCTGGGCCCGCCCAGTTGCTCGGCGGTGGCCCCGATGATGTAGCTCGGCTCGCGACCCGCCTCGCTCAGGGCGTAGGCCACCATGGCGGCGGTGCTGCTCTTGCCGTGCGTGCCGGCCACCGCGATGCCGTACTGCCCGGTCATCAGCTCGCCCACCATGCGGCTGTACTTGACACACTCGATCCCCCGTTCGACGGCGGCGGCCATCTCGGGGTTCTCCTCGTGGATGGCGGCCGAGTAGACCACCTTGCGGCACTCGCTGGGAATATTCTCGGCCTGCTGGCCGATGTGGATCTCCGCCCCCGCCTCGGCCAGTCGCGCCGTCGCCCCGCTGGCCAGCAGGTCGCTGCCGGTGATCGTCGCCCCGCGCTGCATGAGCATCGCCGCCAGCGCCCGCATGCCGGCGCCGCCGATCCCGATCAGGTGAATCCGTTGGCCCAGAAAAACCTGTTCCACTGGCATCGGCCTCCGGTGGGTCTGAGGGGTCGCAAGGACGTCATGAGGCATGGTAGTTCCTTCCATGGACGAACGCAAACCTGCAGCACCGCCCGGACGCCACGGCCACAGGGCCATCGCCAGATGCGGCCGCGCAGACTGCCCATCTACTATGTCTATCGCCCAGCCGGCGAAAAGTTCTTTAACTCAGCCAACGAAAAGGCGATACAGCATGCGAAACAGGGGGACAGATACGAATGCCGCTAAGTTAAGGCGCAATCATTAAGTATTTCAGAACTTGGGATAGGCATGGAACCAGGCCCAGTAGCGAGGTCGTTTCCTGTCAGCGGGACTGTTGCAGGTCCGCAGGTATCGCCCATAGGACGGATATTGCCAGATACCCGGTGTAAGCCACTATAGGAACAACGATTGCGCCTTAACTTAGCGGCATTCGTTCCTGACCCCTTTGACCCCTCGTTACCGAGCCAAACAGCCGGATCGTACGCCCGATGAGGCCCAACGCAATAGGCGCAAGTCCTTTTCCCGAAAGGCGGACGGAGTTTTCGGGAGGGACAAGACGGCAAGTGCTGCCGCGAACCTGCCATGGGGCGCGTTTCAGTTCTCACTTTTCACGTCCGCCTTGCCGGTTTCGCCTTGACCAATTCGCAGGTTCTGGTGTATAATGCTGTTCAACGGTACGTTTCCTAGTGGAGAGGTGATTCGGGGCTTGCCGAAACGGAGGCAGTGATCCTGCGTATCAACCGACAGCTGGCTGGGCATTAGCCTTGCGCGCTTTTTATTGCGTAGGTATTGGCGAGCATCCGAGCCTGTTGATCGGCCGGGTGCTGTTTTTCTTACACGACGGTGGACTATGCGCTTGACATGCACTGCCTACGCCGATAGCTTGCCCTGCAACCCTGGGTCTGCCCGGCTGTTACGCAAAGCATGGCGGCGTGGTAGACTGGACGGATTCATATCCCCTCAGCGGGACAAAGGGGCAGAAGGGCATGTGGCAAAGGGCAAAGGCACAAACGCTGATCTTGCTCGCCTCGGCCGTTTTCACGGGCTTGGCAGCTTTCGCCTCAAAAGTCCTGCAGCCTTTGCTCTCCAAGAGGATGTCCTCACCGGTTGCTTGGTTGTGTGCGTTTGCGTTCATCTTTGTGGCGGGCGTGCTACTCCTTGCGATGCTACGTGGCTTGTGGTTGAGGCCCATCGAAGATATCAAGAGCTGGAAGTTCCTGGGACGGACCGTCGTAGGCCCAAAGGTCCGCTTGGATGAGGCTCTGTCCGGACTTCGGGAGGACTTCCACCCAACGTCCGAAAGCATTGACGACCACCGGGACAATCTTGAGCATTTCCTGGAGGACATGCATACGATACTAACGCGGGGTTGCCTCGAAGAGTTCCTGTACCAAGGTCGCCCCCTGGTAATTGCTACGGCTCTGCGCGGAATGGTAGTCGTCCTGCAGCGGGTTTACGACGGGCTTAACAGGACGCCAGAAAATGAGGCCGCCGCAGAGGCGATGAGAACGAGTGCGGTGCCAGTACTTGAGCAGATTGCTGAGAGACTTGAGGGCTACTGGCAGGAGATACTGACGAATCTCTCGCGTCGGGACGGTGAGTTCCTCACGTATCTGGTGCAAAAACGGCTCGTAGAGCCGAACAATGACACAGGAAAACACGTAGGAAAGCCGATAAAATGACTACTATGGACTGGCATCTGGTTGATAGAGAGACGGCGCTTCAGGCAAGCATGCCTCGCGTGGAGAGAGCGATCGACCGCGCGGAGAAGGTTTTGGCGCTGTTGCGAGAGAAGCCCGACGACTACCGGACCCAGGAATCCTACTGCCTATGCACACGGAAGGCTGAAGCCCTCCTTAGAGCAACGTGGGCGGATCGGGGGGGGCACTATCGCCTCGCCAGTGTGGAGCGCCTGGTCGAGCTCTTGGAGTCTGGGCTAGCCACCATTGGGGACCATCGAACTGTGTCTGAAGACGGCAAGTACAGTTCCCAGAAAATACTGGAAAGCATCGGTCGGCGACTAAAATGGGTCCGGAGCCTCATGCCCCGCGAAGAGGGAAGTTCCCGGTAAGAGGCCGATTACCAGCGATTTGGCCTGCCGGAGAGGCTGTTGGAGCAGGAAAGGCAGGCAAGGGGTCTGCAACGAATGGCACTACCGTCTGTAGCCCTATTATATGGGGGCGGTTATGTCATGCGAGTTCCTTCCGCAGTTGATCTCGGGGGCGGGTCAGCAGGGGGTAGGGGTGTCGCCGGCGTTTGAGGACGCGGAAACAGGGAGGAAACAGGGACAGATACCGTATTTCTCCTTGACAGGTCTGCTCGGATGTGTTTTGGTGTGAGGTATGCCCGGTACCATGGCCACGCAAGCGTGGTGGGCATGGCACCACGCAGAACTCCCGGACGGAGTATTACGCTTGCTCGATGAGCCATTGGGCGACGGC
>SDBU01002720.1_pt1 | contig 23141 bp, 20 predicted proteins | sample 2277071 | NCBI WGS metagenome assembly SDBU01 (sample SAMN10397929, study PRJNA504765) | marine sediment metagenome | isolation source: marine sediment core GS08_GC12, 126 cmbsf | place: Arctic Ocean: Gakkel Ridge, Loki's castle | collected 2008 | reverse complement strand
TGCTCATATTCATTATGCGGCTGACCTCACCTAAAAGCCAGTTACTGCCTAACTTGGCTTTCTCAGATTTTGACAGGTTGCCCGGTTTTCCTGTTTTCATAAAATCTTCCTCGTAGTCAGCCATTGTCTTGGAGCCAGTGAGCAAATTGGCATCATAAAGCGGCAGGCTGTATTCAGCCATAAAGCGGTTGCGTCTGGCTTCAGGCAGCTCGGGCAGTTTTGCCCTTATTGTCCTCACCCATTCTCGGTCCAACACCAAAGGGGGGAGGTCAGGCTCAGGGAAATAGCGGTAGTCGTGGGCATATTCTTTGCTTCGCTGGGAAACAGTTCTCCCCTTTTCTTCCACCCAACCCCTGGTCTCCTGGGCAAGGCTCCCGCCTTCAGCTATTGCCTTCCTCTGGCGCTTGGCTTCATACTCTAAAGCCCGGTAGACTGCTTTAAAGCTATTCATATTCTTGATCTCGACCTTAGCCAGAGAATCCCGGCTATTCTCAGGACGAATGCTGATATTGGCATCACATCTAAAGCTCCCCTCTTCCATGTTTCCCGTAGATACACCCAGGTAGCGGAGTATGCTGCGCAGCTTTATCAGATACTGCCTGGCTTCCTCTGCGGAGCGCAGATCTGGCTCACCGACAATCTCCATTAGCGGCACTCCAGCCCGATTAATATCCACTAGACTGTAGGATTCACCAGTGGGGGGGGTGCGGTGTATAAGCTTGGCTACATCCTCCTCAAGGTGAACGCGGGTTATGCCTACTCTCCGCTCCTGGCCATTAACTTCAATATTAAGCCAGCCCCCACGCCCAATAGGTGTATCATACTGTGAAATCTGATATCCCTTCATCAGGTCGGGGTAAGGGTAGTTCTTACGGTCAAACTTGGTATAATCAGAAACGGTGCAGTTAAGTGCCAACGCCGTCATTATGGTATACTCCACTGCTTGCCTGTTGATGGTGGGGAGAACACCGGGCATTCCCAGGCATACCGGACAGACATGGGTATTGGGAGAAGCACTGGCATAGTCAGCACTGCAGTGACAGTACATCTTGCTCTTAGTTAGTAGCTGGGCATGGACTTCCAGCCCAATAATAGTTTCGTAATTCATAACCAACACAACACTTCTGGCACATTTAGTATAGCAACATTGGCATTGGCTGGCAAGGAAGATATCTTATAGTAACCTCACCCCCTTTATCTCCCTCTCCTTTCAAGGAGAGGGAGATAAATAAAAAAGAGGGACTGGCATCCCTCTTAGACTTCCTGTTAGACCTAACCTCCCTCAGAATGGGAATTCTTCTATAAAGAGAGGCTTCACCTCCCTTAAACTCTCTCAGTATCTACCTTCCTTCTTTAAGCTACTCTTAATAAAACCTTATATATACAGTTTGGCTATCCTGGGGTCTTAGAGGGCGCTAGTCCCCCAGAAAAATTATCTTCCCCTTACTGAAGAGTTTGGTTACTTCAGGGAGTTTTAGAGGGGCAAAGCCCCTCTAAAAAACATCTTCCCCTTCCCCTTTATAAGGGAAAGGGGATACAGGGGATAGGGTTAATAAATAATTCCACATATGCTATAATTTTGAAGTGTAGTTTGGGGATATAGCTCAATAGGGAGAGCGCTGCGTTCGCATCGCAGAGGTCGGGGGTTCGAATCCCCCTATCTCCACCAGAAACTAAGCGATAGTAGAGTTTTTTTCCTACCTCATATCCATCCCCAGAACTATTGAGGTTTCAATCTGTCGCCGGGGAATGTCCCAGTAGGTTTGCAGAAGTTCATCCTTATTGGGTAGTAACCTGAAGCCACGCTTTTGGTAAAAGGCAATCGCCCCATGATTATCAGTCCATGTCCCTACCAGCAGGTGAGGAGCAGTAACCAAATTCTTAAGGTGGCCCAATAGTCTACTGCCTATTCCCTGTTTCTGCCACCGAGGTAACACATAGGCATGACGGATAAGGGTAACATCTTTAATTGGTTGAAACCCCATTATCCCGACCAGCTCTCTGCCTACCTCCCAACCGAAGAAGGTCATCTGCTTCATTTCCTGCTCCAGCTCACCCATAGTCATATAAGGCTGGTGATAGCAATCAGCCGGTATGACATCTTTATATACCCTGGCTGCCTCATTAATGATGAAATGTATCCTGTCTATATCACCAGGCTGGCACTCACGAATCACGAGGCTATTGTAACACACATTGTAGTTAGTAATTGAATGCGGTATAATTAACAACTGGCCAATTTGATTAACCTCCTGAGGTGGTAATATGCAGGATATTTTTGCCAAAGAGTTTAAGCCAAAAAGGATAATTGATAATCCCTCCGAGGAGAAACTCAGGGAGTGGGCCCTAGACCGGGGGGGTATCATAACCGAGTTCGGCAACCTTGCCGTGACGACCACGGTACGGAATAGAATAGCCAAGTTTACCGAGGTAGTGATGGGGGACCTCAGCCAAGAAGACAACCAGCTTGTCCATAAGGTTATGGCATATTTGCGGGATAAAGAAATGATAATGCTGGACAGGGTGATGTGTCAGAACCCGGGCTACAAAAGAAATTGCCGCGTGTATTTTACGGCTGCCTATGCCCGCATACCGCTAATGTGGGGTAATACCCTGTTTCCTCCAGAGGGAGGTGAGCCTGACTTTACCACCATCACCGTCGCCGAGTGGCCGGAAAAGAAAACCCTTGTTTTCCCTGATTCGGGCATGACGCTGATTCTGGGCAGTGACTACAAGGGTGAGAATAAGAAGGCAATGCTCCGTCAGGTGATGTACTGGGCCAAGAATAATGGAAACCTGGGGCTTCATGCGGCCAGTAAGATTTTAAGATTGTTTCGCGATGGGAAATTGAGGGATTTCGGGTTTCTCCTCTTTGGTCTTAGTGGCACCGGCAAGACGGCGCTCTCCTGCCATTCCCACTGGTTACGTCCTCCGGAGAGGGTGGTGATTCGCCAGGACGATGTGGTAATACTAAGGTCTGATGGCAGTGCCATTGGTACTGAGGAGTCTTTCTATCTGAAGACGGAAAATCTGGAGCCTAGCGCACAACCACTTCTCTACGCAGCTGCAATAAGCCCGAGGACTATACTGGAAAATGTCTGGGTAGAGCCGGAAACAGGTAGGGTAGACTTCTTTAATTCCACACTGACCTCCAACGGTCGGGGCATGGTCAAAAGACGAGATATCGCTTTTACTGATGATGAGATTGACCTGGAAAAAGTAAATTTTGTGATATTTATCACCCGGCGCTATGACATTATGCCCCCGGTAGTGCGGCTTACCCCGGAGTGGGCAGCGGCTGCCTTTATGTTGGGCGAGTCAATAGAGACCTCAGCCGGCGACCCTACCCAGGCAGGCAAAGCGCTGAGAGTGGTTGGCACTAATCCCTTTATAATTGGTGAGGAAGAGGAGGAAGGCAATATCTTTCTTAGCATCCTGAGGAACAATCCTGACATCCAATGTTTTATCCTCAATACGGGAATGGTAGGTGGGGCAGAGAGAGGACAAAAGATAACCCATCGGGACTCATTAAAGATTCTGGAGATGATAGCCCGTGATAAGATTGTATGGCAGAAGGACGAATTCTGGGGCTACGAGGTACCTGTCGAGATGCCTGGAGTAGACCTGAACCGCTTTGACCTGGGTACTTACTATTCTGAAGAGCAGATAAAGGATCTCTCGGACGAATTAAAGTCAGAAAGGCTTGAGTGGCTTTCTCAGTTTCGGGGTTTAGACCAGCACATTATTAATGCTATCAAGCCGTGAGACCTATAAACTAAGGTCCTAATGCCTGGACAAGATTGACTGCCTATTTACCACAATATCTCTACCCGATGGAAGGCCTCGGCTAGTTCGAATTTCTCCCCCTTGGCCATTTCCTTAGCCCGCTGTCGTAGCCAACCTTCCAGGTCAGGTGCCGGGTTATTCCCTACCTGGCTCTGGTGACAGCGCAGGGCCGCCAGTTTGATATCAAAGGTGTCGGTGATATCAGAGCGGTAATTAGGGTCCTCTGTCCCCCAGAGCAATACCTCCTTTACCTTATGAGGCTCAAGGCCTTCCTCCAGCAAGTCAGGGTAGGCAAGATGGTCCCTGGCATAGGGGAAAATGGCATCCAGGGTAACCCGTCCAGCGATGCGGTGGTCTCGATGCCAAAGATAGCGCCGGTAGGGGTCAGCAGTTACCACAGTCTCTGGCTGGTATATCCTTATCTGACGCACGATGTCTTTCCTGAACTCAGGCGTGTCTTCCAAAGTCTGGTCTGGATAGCGCAGGAAAGTGACCTCTTTCACCCCCAACAGTTTGGCGGCCGCCAGTTGTTCCTGCTCTCGAGTTTGCGCCACTTCTTCAGGCTTGACGCTGCGATCGCTGGTGCCTTTTTCACCACTGCTGCACACCACATATACTACTTCTTTCCCTTCGCGCATCCAGCGAGCTACGGTTCCGGCGACACCAAATTCCGCATCGTCCGGATGGGGGGTAACTACCATCGCCTGAACCTGTTTTGTTATCATACCTATTCCCCTCGATTCTATATACCCACTAGAAATTGTATCGCATCAATTAAGCTGATACAATTATAACCTAAAGATGTCTGTCATCCAAATGAGGAATATTTATACTATTAGAAATTATCGACCTGCGGATTTTGATAAGTACGTCCAGCTAAATATCGAGGTGGAAACACCAGAGCCGACCGGACGTTTTACTTCGCCACAGCTTCTCCGTGAGAGCTTATATCGGCCCAATTATTCCCCCGAGCAAAACTTGTTTATTGTTGAAACAGCCGGAAACATAGTCGGCTATATGGATGTTACACCGGAGGTGGAGATTGGACGGGTTATTCTCAATTGCTTAATACACCCAGACCATCGTAGGCGGGGCTTAGCTTCAAAACTTCTTCGTTACGCCATACACCGTGCCCAAGAATTGGGGGCAAAAGTAGCCCATGTAAATATACCACAGGACAATATAACCGCCAAAAGCGTGCTCTCCAGGCTAGGTTTCAGGTTTGTCCGACGGTTCCTTGAATTGAGACTGGACATTTCTAAGGTTCGATGGCAAGAAAGCGACCAATCTGCTGTAAAATACCGTAGTCTGAGACGTGGTGAGGAGGATAAGCTGGCTCAACTTCAGAATCGTTCCTTTGCTGGCACGTGGGGATACAACCCTAACACAGTAGAAGAAATAATCTACAGCACTAATTTAAGTGGCTGTTTCCCAGAGGATATAGTTCTAGCCTGTGAGGAAGATAAATTAATCGGCTATTGCTGGACGAGGATAGCGTGTAAGGCAGTCACGGACGAAAGAAAAGGGCAAATCTTTATGCTCGGGGTAGACCCGGATTACCGGGGTAGGGGGGTAGGTAAAGGAGTTCTATTGGCTGGATTGTCCTATTGCCAGAGTAAAGGTCTACAGGTTGCCGAACTAACCGTGGACAGCAGGAACAAAGCAGCTTGTTCCCTCTACCAGTCTGTTGGCTTTAAGGTTCGGACCAGCAGTTTGTTTTACGAAAAGGTGATAGATTAGTGCACCGGGGCAAAATAACTGGCCAGCACCCCCTGGCATGTCTCAATAAGCTCTTGAGCAATATTTGACCAGCTAAAGCGGGTTACCGAGGCTCGAATGGCGAGGGCAGACTTCATCTCAGAGCTTGGCTGTGAAAAGAGTAAATCTATTTTGTCGGCAAGGTGACGGGAAGCATTATCCGTTACTACATACCCCGTCTTTCCTTGCTGAATAATACCTTTGAGGTTCCCTACGTTACTAGCCACTACAGGCGTGCCGCAAGCTAAAGATTCCAGAGCAACCAGCCCGAAGCTTTCATAATAGGAGGGAACCACACAAACGTCAGCTGCACTGTAAAAATAGGGTAATCTCTCTTGCGGTATCAAGCCTAAGAAGGTTACCGAATCCTCGATACGGAGTTCCCTAGACAGCCACTGTAGTCTTTCTATTTCCCGTTGACTATTTTCATCGCCACCGATTATCACCAGTCTTGCCCCCTGCTCATTTGGCAGATAGGTCATAGCTCTTAGTAACCGGTCTATTCCCTTTAATGGCTCAATCCTGCCTACAAAGAGGATAACCTTATCGGCATCGAAGCCTAACTGCCGCTTTGCCGTCTCTTTGTCCATTGGCTGGAATAAATCCAGATTCACACCGCAAGGGATGACACTAATTTTCTCTGGCGTAGCACCGTAGTACAGAACGAGGTCACCTTTTTCTTTCTCCGTAGCGGTAATAATGTGGCGGCAATCTCTAACCAGTTGTCTTTCGGTCTCAATACGAAGTTCCGGCTCATCTTCTCCAATGCCAATAGTGTTCTTAACAGCACCTAGCGTATGGAACATCGTGATATGGGGAACATTCCACCAGCATCGTAGATATTCCCCCACACAACCGGAAAGCCAGTAATGGCTAAATACTAAATCATATCGGAGACCGTTATGTTTCCTGAAACTCTCCAAATCGCGTGCAAAGTCGGGAAGATGAGGGTACACGGCTAACTTATTTATGTCCTTAGTCTCACCGGCTCTAAGGTGAATAAGTCGGGCATTCTGCCCCAGTTTCACTATTTGAGGGTCTTTTGGGTCATGGACACGGGTATAGACGTCAACTTGAAGCCCCTGTTTTCCCATTTCACGGGCCACCTCTCGCACGTAAACACTCATGCCGCCGGTATCTTTCGCCCCCAGATTGCCAACAGGACAGCTATGCACACTGAGCATAGCTATTCTTAGTTGCTTGGCTGCCATCAGAGCTTTCTCCTCTCCTCGTGTTGGTTGACCATGAGACCGTTCTTGGTCGTACTCACTTAATTACTATCTGGCAGCTGTATAGGGGGATTTCTCTGCCACCTATGTGATATTTGTAAGGCTCTCCACCCTGCAGGAAGTCCCATTTTTTTCTACCCCAGCGAATGCTCTCTTTGACACAAAGGACTTTAGACAGCAGCCCCACACTCAAGTAGCTGTAGTCGGGGTCATAGGCACTATTGTAGAGGTACATCGCATCATTGTAGTCAAAGCCCATAATCATAGCCGCCGGTTGTGCATCTAGCTCAAGAATGCCAAACCTCAGTAGTCCAATCTCAGCCATAGCCTCGGCCAATGACCTGAAGAACGATTCCATCCGGGTAGTCATGAAGTTGGCTTTCTCTTCCCGACTTAACGAAAAGAGCTTCAAAAAGGTATCCGTTAAATCTCTAACTTCTCGGCTAACCTCAAGGCAGTGGTAATCTACGCTACCCCATTCCCATAATCGCCTTAGTTTGCGTCTTATTTCATGCCGCTGCTTCTTATTTAGCATCGTCAGATATTCATCCCAGGTAGAGGGTAAATCTAGCTCCACAGAAACTCCCTCCTGATGACAAAGAACGTCATACTTCCTCTTGCGGGCTATAGCTACCAAATCAGTGAGCACGGTGGCATCGGGCTTCAGTGCTCCCAGCTCCAGGCGATTAATACCCTGCTGCTTCAGGTCATCAAGCAGGGTAGTGAAGAAATCCTCCTCTCCTCCGGGAGTAACAATAAAGTCGAGGTAATCGCAGACATCGGCACTACCAATGATAGCCGCCGTCTCATCCCTAACAAAAAGAGGGGCAATGCCAATGATTTTCTCTCCTTGCCGCACTGCACGCAAATATAATTCAGCGCCAGAGCCAAATGCCTGCCACCATACCTGTAACCAGCCGGGCAGGACAAATATCGTGTCCCACCTTAAATTCTGTCTTGAATCGGTCCAGAAGGAAGCCAGACTGGCAAAACTCTCTTGCGTAATGGTATAGCCCATAGGTTATGTTCAGTGTAGCATTTTGTCGGGCTTCAATCAATGTAGAGCTTGTTGCGAAACTCGGAAATGAAGAAAATGTACTTGACTTAGACACTATTGAAGATGTATTGTCTGAGGAAGATATGGAGTGGACAAAACCAAAATATTCGCGAAAAGAAGTCAATTGGGCTGGGGTATACCTAGTCGGGGATAATTATGCCGACGAGAAGAAGCTTGATAGTGCTATAGACATTGTGAACAACTTCCGCACTGCTCACGCATTCCCATTAAACACACTCCAACTTTTCTTACGAACTCACGCCAAATCAATACACGAACGGAGTATCATAGCCCAACGCCTTAAGAGGTCTTCTTCTATTTGGGCAAAGCTTGAGAGGTTTGAGACGATGGAATTGTGGGATATGCAAGACATTGGTGGGTGTAGGGCTGTCGTTCGTAACCTTGATGGTGTGCAACGATTAGTAGAGGCTTTCAAATCAAGTAGAATCCGACACATTCTTTCGCATGAGGATGACTATATTCAACAGCCCAGAGACTCTGGTTATAGAAGTAGGCACTTAATCTATCGCTATTTTAGCGATAGAAATGAGGTATACAATGGGCTAAAGGTTGAAGTGCAAATTCGCACTCCTCTACAGCATGCTTGGGCTACAACTGTTGAGACGGTCGATGCCTTTACACAGCAGGCATTGAAGTCGAGTAGGGGCAGAAGAGATTGGGAACGGTTCTTCCAATTGATGGGTACTTGGATGGCATTCCGCGAGGGCACCTCCCCCGTATCTGGGACTCCTACTAATACGCAAGAGTTACGCCAAGAGTTGAAGGAATGTGCCCAAGAATTACAGGTAATAGCCAGTCTTGCTGGTTTCACTACTGCGTTTCGGATAACGCGTTATGCTTCTGCTAAAGATAAGAGTGCTGATTACTTCTTGCTTTCACTGGACAATATTGCGGAGCACCTGAGCGTTACTGGGTACAACCGTAGGGATTTGATGCGAGCAGCTAAAGCCTATGCCCAAAAAGAGAAACAAATCCGCAACATAAAAGGGAAGGACGCTGTACTTGTATCTGTTGATTCTATTCGCAATCTTCAGCGTGCGTACCCGAATTACTTTGCTGATACTCGCATGTTCGCAAGGGAATTAAATGCAGCACTTAGATAGATAAATAGGGCCTATGTAATAGCATACACACATTGTCTAACAGAAAATATTTGATTACTCATAGCACTATGCAAGGCTTGTGCCTGGTTGACACGCCTCTCTTAATTTTCAGGACTTCAGGTCACCCCTAATTCCGACGGTTACTTCTTCAAAGGGAACACAGTCTGAAATTGACATTTTGACTCAATCGAGAAGACGGCGTTCATTACTACTAACAGCAACCACAATCCACACACTAATCAAGGCTACGCTTTTTGGAGCCTTTATCTCTAACCAGACTAAAACATATTACTGCTCCTAGACTGGATGCTATGGTGCCTATCAAGAAGGTTGCTTGCGGTCCCCAAGCACTCCAAATAAATCCCCCCAAAGCTGCCCCGGCGATAATTCCTGTGTTCTCACAAATTCCTCCGTAAATCCCCATGGCTGTGCTTTGCCGTTGAAGTGGTACAGAGTCCGATATCAAACCCAATGCTGCGGGGCTAAACATCGTCAAGCCCAAACTGCTGGTAATAACGAAAACGATAAGCCAGTGGAAGCTTTCGGTAAAAGCTATTCCCGCCATAGTAGCGGCTGACACCAGAAGGCCGAGTATCATAAAAGTCTTTTTCCCCTTCCGGTCGGCCAGCATTCCCATAGGGATGCCTAGCACCATGGTACTGACTCCCATGATAGTAAAGAGGATACCAACCTCGGTGGCACCCACTCCCACCACCTGAGTGGCTAGAAGTGGTAGAAACGTCATCAAAACCCCTAATCCCAAAAATTGAAGGGCAGTTACTGAGCATTGAAAGCTGAGGTGGCGGTAATTAATGGCCTGGCCTGGAGACGGAAGCTCGTCAGTAGGGGAAGGTGAAACGGCTGGTTGTTCAGGCTTCACCGCCTGAGTTTTCCTTAAGCCTGCTACCACAACGATGCCACCCAGGATACTAATCCCGCAGGAGATGAGAAAGACCCAGTGGTATCCCCAGGTGTCAACCACAAGGCCGCTCGGGAGGGCTCCGATGCTTCTAGAAGCAGACATCATTACGGTGAACATGGCCATGAAGGTAGCCTTTTTCAATGCAGGTGCCTTGGTTGCAATATATCCCCGGCCTGGCCCAAAGAGTGCAGAACGTACTATTCCCCAAAAGAAGAAAATGGCAAAAATGGCGGGAACATTCTGGGTTAAGATGAGGAAAAGTACCGGTAGGGCGCAAATAAAGGTCCCGATAACCATGGGAATCTTAAGTCCCACCCTATCGGCTATCCATCCCCAAAAACTCTCACCAAAGACACTGCCTATCATTGCCACCGAAAACATCAAGCCCAATATTTCGGGGGTAACCCCGATGTCGGTTAGGTAAAGGGGAAGCATGGGCCGCAGGATGCTCATAGCAATAACGCCCATTCCTATGATAGTCATTACTGCTATCATCTCGCCGCTAACAATCCTATTCATTTAAGCTGGTATTTCTTTTTCTCCGTCTGATACAGGTTGACCTGCTCCACTATCATTTCCCTGATAGGAAGATGGTAGGGGCATCTTTCCTCGCAGTCGCCACATTCAGTGCAGTCTGCCGCCTTTTCCATGCCATCAGCAACAAATCCTGAGAATACCAGCTCTCGGGGCATGCGCTTGAGGACACTATCGAATATCACCACCAGTGATATTGGTATTTCCGCTGTACAGGGCTGGCAATAGTCACAGCGGCGGCAGAATCTGGTACCGAGTTCTTCTCTAAGCCGTTGCATCTCCGCCTGTTCTGCCTCAGTCATTTCCCATGGCCCCTCTAGCATCTGAACAATCTCCTCTACCTCGTGTACCTTTTCTATGCCCGGTATCGAGACGACGTCCGGAAACTGCAATAGATACTTGAAGGCAATAGTAGCATTGTCTATCATTCCTCCAGCCAGTGGCTTCATGGCGATGAAGCCGACATCATGCTCTCTGGCCAGCGGTAGAAGTTCGACAGCTGGTTCACGGGTAATGAAGTTGAAAGGGAACTGGACGGTTTCAAAGCGGTCAGACTCCACTGCCTTTTTGGCGACATCCATGTGATGTGAGGTAATACCGATATGCTTAATCTTTCCCGCCCTCTTGGCCTCCTCCAGCACAGCCATGGGTCCGTTAGGGGCGAGAATGATATCGAGGGTATCGAAGTCCATGACGGCGTGGAACTGGTACAGGTCTATGGATTCAACTCCGAGCTGTTTAAGGCTTTGTTGGAGTTGGCTGGCTATCTCGTCGCGGTTTCGGGCTTGGGACTTTGTCGCCAGAATAAGTCCCTCCCGCCGCCCTGATATCGCCTTGCCGATACGCTCCTCACTGGTAGTATACATACTGGCAGTATCGATGAAAGTGACACCGAGTTCCAGGCACCTCCTGACAACGGTGACCGCCTCATCTTCGGATACTCTCTGAATGGGGAGACCCCCGAAACCCAATCTGGATACCATCATGTTGGTCTTGCCCAGCCGTATCTTCTCCAAAGTACTTCCTTTCCGCCAGAAGCCCTATGTTTTACCGTTTATTGATTATGTTCTTGACTACTTCATAGCATTCTTCAGGCTCTTTATTCATTGATAATCTCTCCATGGGGCACATGTCTCCCCCACCGGGCTTTTGAATGTAGGGCACAGTTTCAGCAAGGTGATATTTAATACCATATTTGTCCAGTGTCTTGATGGCATGTTGACTGCCTAACGGACTGTAAGCCTCTTGGCAGGTAGCCTTGACACATAATAAAGCAGCGGCGTTCCCCATTATTTTGTCGAATATTACTACCTGCTGGTGATATGGAACAAACCTATCAATGTATTCCAGTAAGGGTAGCAGTCTGTCCTTATTTGATGCAAAGAGCAATTTGTCATCTTTATATACCCGAAGGGTATCACTGCTTATCAAAAATTCGTTGAATAAACGGCCGTACATCTAATACTAACCACCTCCATCCTTCCTGGTCATAAATTTGGAATTCTTCCGTATCAACTCTTCGTAGCCTGGCCCGGTAGTTATCAACCACTGGGTTGATGATAAACCCTTAATCTGTGGTTGTCAATTCTCCAGCGGCTCGCTTACGATTTGCCTGAGTTTTAGCATATCACAGCAAGAAATCTAAAATCTTTCCCATCTCACCGGCTGCTGCTCCCCCACTCAAGGCATGGTCATCTAAGCAGGCCTTGAATACCACCGGGTCGTTGGGAATAACTGCGATTACTTCTATATCTCTTTTCTTTCTACGAATTGTCTTATCCCTCTTTCGTTACCTCTTTTTCATAACAGACATTACAACCATTACCCAGCAAGGCGATGTAATGTGCAGCCAGATGGACAATCCGCCAACAAAGCTTGAGGCCCAACATATTGGCTTATTGTTGGATTTCCTCAACCCTGATGGCTATATTCCCCTTTGTGTATTCCACCCTTTACTACTTTTCTAAAACCCCTATAATTTAGCATAAACTAAAATTTGTGGCTCGTAGGGGGTCAGTGGAACGGTCATGCGCCTCTGATAAAACATCCATCCATAACATGAAACAACACCTTGAATCATAAGTCGGTGTGTTGAACATAGAAAACCATGTTATAATGCGTTTATCTGCCATATATAAACTACGGGTCTTTTATTATAGCTAATATGATATATGGCTGTGATTTCATATAGAATAAGGTACAAAAGATGAAATACAGGGACAAGACCAAAGGCCAACTTTTGCAGGAGTTAAACTCCTTAGAACGGCGTCTGGCAGAGATGGAGAAGTCAGAGACTGAGTGCAAGCATGCAGAGGAGGCTCTAAAGGAAAGTGAAGAATTTAGTTCCGGCCTGCTGCAAAAGTCTCCCAATCCAGTAATAGTCATAAATCCAGATACCTCCATAAGATACGTTAATCCAGCAATGGAAAATCTAACCGGTTACACGGCTGCGGAAATTATTGGTAAGAAACCTCCATATCCTTGGTGGAGAATGGAAACACCGGAAGCACTTAAGAAAGGCATCAGGGAATTGAGGTTTGGGATGCGCAAGGGAAGAGTTCGGATTGAGCAGCCAAAGTACCGTAGGGATGGCAAGAAATTCTGGGTTATGATAACCTCTGCACGAGTAGAACGAGACGGCGAGTTTAAGTATTACCTGTCAACCTGGACTGACATCACCAGGCGCAGGCGGGCTGAGGAGGCACTGAGGGAGAGTGAAGAACGTTATCGGCTGTTGTTCAATAAAATGGTCAGTAGCTCTACTCTTTGTGAGGTAGTCTGTGACGAAACCGGCAAACCGACCGACTTTGTTTTCTTGGAAGTGAACCCAGCTTGGGAGAAAACCACGGGGCTTAAAGCGAACGACGTTATAGGTAAGACAGGGCGTCAAGTGCTACCCCGTTTAGATTCAAGCGTGATTGAAATGTTTGGTAATGTTGCTTTGACCGGAGAACCCCTTTATTTAACGAACCTTTATTCCCCTATACTTGACAGACATTGGGAGACGACCGTTTACAGTCCAAGAAAAGGCCAATTTGCTGCCACATCTACTGACATCACCGAACGTAAGCAGGCAGAGGAAGAACTGAGGAAATATCGAGGGCATCTTGAGGAGTTAGTGGAAAAGCGCACCGCCGAACTACTAGCAGTCAATAAGAAGCTGGAACAGGAAATTACCAAGCGCAAGTGGATAGAGAAGGAACGGGAAGCGATTTATAAAAAGGAAAAAAAATGGCGACGTGAACTGGAAGTTCAAATGAAGCAAAGGATTGATTTTACCAGAGCTGTGGTGCACGAGCTAAAAACCCCGCTCACTGCGTTACTGGCGGCAAGCGACCTGCTAGTTGCCGATATTAAAGAAGAACCATATGCGACCTTGGTCAGCAATATTCAACAGGGCACCTTAAATCTCGACGCAAGGATTAATGAACTACTTGACCTAGCCAGAGGTGAGATGGGTATGCTGCAGCTAAAGTACAGACTGGTGGACCTGCTACAGCTGCTTCAGGAGATGGCCAACTATGTTACTCCGGAGGCTACTAAAAAACACCAATCTTTAATCTTGGACCTTCCTCCTTCTCTCCCTATTGTCCAGGCCGATCAAGAGCGCCTGCGGCAGGTTGTGCTTAATCTCCTTGACAATGCTTTCAAGTTCACTCCTGAGAGAGGCAGGATCACCTTGAAAGCCAGGCAAAAGGGTTCCAGCCTTATAGTTGAGGTTCAAGATACAGGTCGTGGTATAGCTAAGGAGAAGCAGGAACGGCTGTTTAAGCCTTATCATCGGCTAGAGAGTGATAGGGAGCAATTCAGTGGACTGGGATTGGGGCTAGCTCTGTGTAAGAATTTGGTAGAGCTTCACGGGGGCCGGATATGGGTGGAAAGCCATGAGGGTAATGGTAGTACCTTTAGTTTCTTTCTGCCAATCGAAAAGTCGTCAACATAAAGAGACGTCCAAAGAGGAGACCATGAAGATTCTTATTATAGAGGATGACCCGGCAATCGTAGAAACTGTTTCTTTAGCCTTCCAGATGCGCTGGCCTGAAGCTGAGTTGGTCACTACCAACCTGGGGGGGAAGGGTATAGAATTGGTGGAAACTGAATCTCCTGACGTAGTTATCCTTGATCTGGGGCTTCCTGATATAGATGGCTTTGATGTACTAAAGCAGGTTCGTCTCTTCTCCGAGGTACCTATTATTATCGTGACTGTCAGGGAGGAGGAAACCAACATAGTGAAGGGGCTGGAGTGGGGAGCCGATGAGTATATAGTCAAACCGTTTCGGCCACTTGTGTTTATGGCGCAGGTTCAAGCATTGGTACGAAGACAACATGTCCCAAGTGCAGACATGCCGTTGGTGTATGGGCCATTGCGTCTTGACCACTCTATGCGTAAACTTATCAATGCCAAAAGGGAGATAAATCTCACGAGCACAGAGGGTATTATCCTCTACCACCTTATGAGAAATGCAAATAAAGTGGTAACCTTACCCAGACTGGCAGAGGCTGTGTGGGGTGAAGAACATCCCAGTGCCGCTGATGCTATAAGGGTTTATATTCGGCGCCTGCGTGAAAAAATCGAAACTGACCCCAGCCACCCCCAATTTATCCACACTGAAACTGGTTTAGGATACACCTTAAAGAAACCAGGCTAGTTCTTACTCAATAGCACAGACTTTTTACGATGACCACAGTCGCTGCCTACCTCTTTTTCTTCGGAATACCTCTAATAGTTGGGAACTAACTTATCCTATGACTTCTCACCCTTTTCTCACTTGCAAAATGTCAAGCATTGCTAAATTGTAAGCTACTTCTAACTAATCTGTAATCTTTTTCAAGTTTTGTTAACACTCTTTGTAATCTTGGGGTTATACAATATAAAAAGTAAGGGCGGGCTCTGCCGGGGGAAACCAGGGTGCTGCAGGTATTTTATCCTTTTGACTCCTGGCAGCTTAATTGTTCTCCTTACCCCTCCGGTGTGGGGAGCCCTGACGGTAATCCGGCTTAGTGGTAGGGCCCGCCAATGAAGCTCGCTTGGAAAGGGATGAAATGCTGACCCGCGTAGCGATGATAAGAAAGGGGGAATAACATGAGTGTGATGAGCGGAGTAACTGATGATGTTGGCCAGAGGTATCGCGTGAGGGGCATAGGGCTCAGTAAGACCTTCGGCCGGGTGAAGGCGTTACAGGACGCCGACATAGAAATCAACACCGGGGAGGTGCTGGCTTTGGTTGGGGACAATGGGGCGGGTAAGACCACTCTGATCAAGATCCTGTGCGGTGTCCACCAGCCAGATAAAGGGCAGATTGAGATTGATGGCCACCCTGTTCGCCTCACCAGTCCCCAGCGAGCTGTCGCTCTGGGGATAGCTACTGTGTACCAGGACTTGGCCTTGGTTGATATCCGCGATGTGGCGAGCAATGTGTTCCTCGGCTATGAACCCACCCGATTCAAGTTCTTTCTTGATAGAGCCATGATGATTGAGAAGTCCCGAGCTATTTTGGATCAACTGGGGATTTCCATCCCATCTTTGTTTGAAGAGGTGGGCAAACTGTCCGGTGGTGAGCGCGGGGCCGTAGCCATTGGCCGGGCCCTCTCACGCAAGAGTCATACCGTGCTCATGGATGAGCCCACTGCCGCCTTGGGGGTCAAGGAAACACGCCAAGTGTTAGGCCTTATTCAGCAGCTTAAAGAGCAAGGTATTGGGGTAGTGGTCATCGCCCACAACTTACAGCACATCTTGCACATGGCCGACCGCATCATGGTTCTCAGGCACGGTCGGAATGTAGGTATCAAGAAGAAGAGCGAGACCACAATAGACGAAATCGAGAAGATGATTATCGGAGAATAGAATGATGATAAGTAGAACCATATAAGTAAGGAGGTGATGGCTTATGTGGAAGTAAGAGTTTATTGCTAGAACTAAAATAATTAGAAAGGATAAAAAATGCTACAGAATAAGTTAAGGATGTTGTTAATTTCTGTCATGGTAATCGGGGGCTTAATGGGCACTTTGATTCTTGGTGCCTGTGCCCCAGCGGAACCAGAAGCAAAGCAGTTCGTCGTCGCCTGGACCCCGCTTGGTGACCCGTATGGCGTCGGTCGCCAAAAAATAAATGATGGGATCTTCGAAGGCGTTGAGGCAGCTGGCGGTACGGTGATGTACGGCAGCCCGAGCGCGAAAGGTGGTGCCGCCGGCGACCCGGCTCTCCAGGCTGCCATTATGGATTCGTTCATAGCTGCCGGGGTTGACGCGATCATAATGTGGCCGGTCGACGTCGAGGGGTCGATCCCCTCGGTCAAGAAGGCGAACTTTGCTGGCATTCCGGTCTTCCCGTTTATGACTTCCTTTCCGGCGGACGCGAACATAGACATAATGCTGAGTGAGGCGAGCAATAACCGGCAAGGCGCTGTCGAAGCCGCCAGGGTGCTGATTGAAGCGTTGACTAAGAAGTACGGTGAGCCAAGAGGCGTGGTCCTTGAGGTAGCGGGAGTCCCCACCGCCTCTGACAATATTGAACGCAGCGGGTATTTCCACGATGTCATTGACCAATACACCGACATTGAAATCACTACCAAAAACACAGACTGGGGTAGCGCTGAGGCAGCCATAGCCATCGAGGATTGGTTTGGGGCCCATCCCGACACCGATGCCCTGTACCTGGTGACTGAGGATGCCTTTCTTCCCCCGGCTATACCGATCCTAGACCGGATAGGGCGATGGAAGAAAATCGGGGAGGAGGGTCATGTCATTATAGTTGGACATGATGCCCCTGGCGTACCGTTGTATGCCATTAAGCAGGGTTACGTGGAGTATACTTTTGACCAGGGTTTTTTGTATGCTTCTACTGTATTTGTTAAAGTAATCATGGAATACCTGCAGACAGGCATCGCTCCGCAACCAGGCGACAGATATGCAACGGGCAATCCCGACTTCCCGTGGGCTGAAGTAGTGACTAAGGAGGGATCCAAGGGGCCATTCCTTATGCTTGAGGGAATTTTTGTTACCATAGACAACTATGACATCCCAGCGCTGTACGGTAACGCTTTTATGGGCGAGCCGAACGGTCTCGGACCTGAGAGCGGCGCTGGGCTGTGGGAGGGTGATTAACCCTAACCAGTAGCCGAGAAGCTGACCTGTCAAGCCTGAGACAGAACCAATAGCTGAGGGTTAAGCGGCGGTAAGATGATTTCTGTCGCCGCTTAACCCTAGTTTTGGGGTGTATATTTTCAACGATAACAAGTTTGGAGGGAATGTGAAGTCTAAGTTCGGGAGCGTCCAAAAGCGTATCACCCCGTTTATCTATAATAACTTCGTCTGGGTCTTGGTGCTCATAATGGGGGTTGGGGCTGGGATAGTGAACCCTACCTTTCTATCTTCACAAAACCTGCTAGGCATTCTCAATGCAAATGCCTATCTCGGAGCTATGGTGGTGGGCATATCGCTCGTCCTCATCTCCAAAAACCTCGACATAAGCATAGAATCCAATTTGGTCTTCTCTTCACTTTTGGCCGCGAGGCTGATGATGAAACCCGCAGGTGAACCAAAAATCGTGCCCGGGATACCAACAGCTGTAAAAATTTTTGGGGGGGTGGGATTGTCATGGCCGCTGGGTCTGGCACTCGTGCTGGTCGTGTCGTCGTTGATTGGTTTAATTAATGGCCTCTTGGTGGTAAAGTGCCGTCTAAATTCGCTTATGGTGACCCTTGCCATGCTGATCTTACTGCTCGGAGGGACACTCCTGCTTAGCTCTGGCCTCTCGGTTGTGGTCCCGCCCACGGGGGCCCAGTATCTTGGGTCTACCTACATGGGCCCGATATCAGTGGCGGTGGTCTTCTTGGGCGTGGTGTTAGTCATCATGGGCGTGGTGCTGAGCCAGACTGTCTTCGGTTCGCACCTTTATGCCGTAGGAGGTAACCCCCGGGCAGCAAGGGCTGCGGGAATCAACGATGACCGGGTGACTATATTAGCCTTTGTGCTCTGCGGGTTCTTTCAGGGACTGGCGGGTATTTTCCTCATGGGGCGAATTGCGACAGCTGGGATGGGGATGTCGGCTAATGCACTCTTCCCGGTGATTGCGGCTGCGGTCATAGGGGGGGTAAGCATGTATGGCGGCCGTGGTGGGGTAGTAGGCATGCTGGGTGGCCTGCTGCTGATAGGGATGATCACAAACGCTCTGAACATCGCGGCTATCCCAGCGGAATACGTTAAGGTCGTAATCGGGCTCATCATCCTCATCGCGCTCGGGATCGACGCCTTTCGGAGACGTAGGGAGCTGAGGGAGTAACTGTGGTGCCGGGCCCAGAGTTTATATGAACGATAACAAGTTTGGAGGGAATGTGAAGTCTAAGTTCGGGAGCGTCCAAAAGCGTATCACCCCGTTTATCGGTAATAACTTCGTCTGGGTCTTGGTGCTCATAATGGGGGTTGGGGCTGGGATAGTGAACCCTACCTTCCTATCTTCACAAAACCTGCTAGGCATTCTCAATGCAAATGCCTATCTCGGATATCTGGTGGTGGGCGCATCGCTCGTCCTCATCTCCGGGAACATTGATATAAGCTTCGCAAACAATTTGATCTTCTCTTCAATTATGGGCGGGAGGCTGATGATGAAACCCGGAGTTGAATACCCAGGGGTGCCCGGGATACCAAGGCTGATACCTCCATGGGCGATTGGATTGTCATGGCCGCTGGCTCTGGTGGGCATGCTGGGCCTGTCGTCGCTCATTGGTTTAATTAATGGCTTCCTGGTGGTAAAGTGCCGTATGAATTCATTGGTGGTGACCATTGCCATAATGTTCTTCTTGCTCGGGTGGTCACTCGTGCTTGGCAGAGGTTACCGTGGCATGGTCCTGCCCGAGGGGTTCACGTATCTCGGCTCTGCCGAAATTGGCCCAATATCAGTGGCGGTGCTCTTCACGGTCGTGGTGTTAGCCATCATGGGCGTGGTGCTGAGCCGGACTACCTTCGGTTCGCACCTTTATGCCGTAGGAGGTAACCGCCGGGCAGCAAGGGCTGCGGGAATCAACGATGACCGGGTGACTATATTAGCCTTTGTGCTCTGCGGGTTCTCTTCTGGACTGGCGGGTTTTCTCCTCATGGGGCGATTGGCGACAGCTAGTGCTGGAATGTTATCGCAAACAGCACTCTTTCCGGCGATTGCGGCCGCGGTCATAGGGGGGGTAAGCATCTATGGCGGCCGTGGTGGGGTAGTAGGCATGGTGGGTGGCCTGCTGCTGATGGGGATGATCACAAACGCTCTGAGCTTCGCGGGTGTCTCATCGGAATTGGTTAATGTCGTAACCGGGGTCATCATCCTCATAGCGATCGGGATCGACGCCTTTCGGAGACGTAGGGAGCTCAGGGAGTAACTGTACAAATGACTGGAGATGCTCACGCTCATCTATTAGAAAGAATCCGCAAGTGTATAGTGGACCTGGAAATTAACAGCATGCGCGGTCTTGTGCAAGAGGCTGTGACAGCCGGTATACCCCCATATGTGGTGATTGTGGACGGCATGTCCAAAGGCATGGAGGTAGTCGGTCAAAAGTTTTCCGACCAGGAATACTTTCTATCAGAACTGCTAGCGGCTGGAGAGATTATGAATGAGGGAATGGAGTTATTGCAGCCCCTCTTAGAGGGTGTGAAGGTAGAGAGCATAGGTAGGGTTGTCCTTGGCACCGTGAGGGGTGATATGCACGATATTGGCAAAGAAATTGTCAAAATGCTCCTGACCGGAGCCATGTTCGAGGTTTTCGATCTCGGTGTAGATGTAGAGGCAAAAACATTCATTGAAAAAGTCAAAGAGACTGATGCCTCGATTCTGGCTATGTCAGCCATGCTGACCGTTACACTGCCCGAAATAAAGTCAGTTGTGGAGGAGCTAAAGCAATCGGGCATCCGAGACAGGGTAAAGGTCTTGATTGGCGGCGCACCGGTTACGGCAGATTTCGGCAGAAAAACCGGGGCTGACTTCGCCGCGGAGGATGCTCCACAGGGAGTTCGAGCCGCGGTACGGTGGATGGAGGAGAGCTAAGATGGCTAGAAAGGAAATGAACACGAGGGAACGCTTCCGGGCAGTAATGCACTTTAAGGAGCCCGACCGCCTGCCGTTTATTGAGTATCTCGGCATTGACACGGAAGCATCTATGCTCTGGCATGAGCAGGGCTTACCCATGGTGTGGGATGTAATCCCCTACGGGCCTAGCAATCCTGCACCGGCATCACTTGCCGCGAACAACCTTTTTGTAGCCGGCGAGTATGCTATGGATTATCGCAGCTACTTCGGCATTGAGCCGGCAGGCTATTATTTCGGGGAGAGCATTCCTATAGACCTAGGTCCTCTGCCCCGGTTTGTGGGGGAACCGCTGGAAGAGGATGATAGGTATAAAACGGTAAGGGACGAAGGAGGAACTATACAGAAGGTATTGCGGAGGAAGCCAAGCCTTTACGGCATGCCGATGTATATGGATCGGCCGGTGCACAATCGAGAGGACTGGGAGAAGATTAAGCAGCGCTATGACCCACATGACCCTCGGAGATATTTCCCAGCTTGGTGTAGTGACGAGCTTGTTGAATATTATAAACGCTTGGAGCGCCCAGTTTACTTGTTGGTAACCGGTTTCTATGCGATCGGCCGACAACTCATGGGTACCAAAAATTTCCCGTCCCTCTTTTATAGGGATCCGAAGTTTGCCCACGATATGATGGACTTTTGGGCTGATTTCCTGGTTGAAAGTCTTCGGAAGGCTGTTGAAACGCTGAAGTCCGGTATAGATTATGTAAATTGGAGCGAGGATATGTCGAATCGGCAGGGCCCCAACGTCTCGCCGAAAATCTTCCGCGAATTTATGCTTCCCGGCTACAAAAAGGTGACTGATTTCTTCAAACGTAACGGGATAGACACCATTATTCTGGATAGTGATGGAGACGTAAGACTACTCATACCCTTGTGGGTGGAAGGCGGAATTACGGGCAACCTCCCTCTAGAATGTACTCCAGGCCTGGACATTCATGACCTAAGGAAGGACTACCCGGAAGTGACGTGGATAGGCAACATAGACAAGAGGGCTTTAGCCCAGGGTAAAGAAGCCATAAAGAAAGAGATAGAATACAAGGTTCCTTTCATGAAGGAAACAGGGGGATGCATACCATGCCTTGACCACCAGGTACCATCTGATGTTTCCCTTGAGAACTACCAGTTCTACTGCGATTACATCAGAAAATTCCTGTAGTTTTGGCAGGATTAGGGATAAGGAGGAACTAAATGAGACTCGCTAATAAGGTGGCCCTTGTGACTGGGGGTGGCAGGGGAATCGGAAAGGGCCTGGCGCTGGAGCTTGGACGGGAAGGCGCTGATGTCGCCCTTACCTACCACGCCAGTGTGCGTGGTGCCGGCGAGGTCGTTGAGCAACTACATGCGCTGGGACGCCAGGCGATTGCTATTGAGGCCGATCTGGCTCGAGTGGCAGATGCTCGGCGGGCGGTGATGACAACAGTGGAAACCTTTGGCCGCTTGGATATCCTGGTCTACAACGCCGGCAATGTTAATGTCTACCCATTCTTCGAGATGACGGAGAAGCAGTATGATGAGACCCTTGACGTCAACCTGAAGGGGGCATTCTTCTGCGTTCAGGAAGCCGCCCGAGTGATGATCGAGCGTGGCATCACCGGCCGCATCATTACCATTAGTTCTGTTCAGGGTTTTCTCGGCTCTCCGACTTTCGCTCACTACGCTGCTTCCAAAGCCGGCTTGAACCGCTTCGTCCAGACAGTCGCCAACGAGTTGGCAACGTATGGCATCACGATAAACTCAGTTGAGCCAGGGGTGATTGAGATCGAGCGCCACTTTGAAAAATATGAGGGCTACGATCGCGTCATCTTTGGGTCGAGGATACCGTTAGGTCGTGTCGGTTATCCACATGATGTAGCCGGTGCGGTCATCTTTTTGGCGTCGTCCGACGCTGACTACATTACCGGAACAGTGGTCCGGGTGGATGGCGGGCTCATGACGCGGAACCCAACCTGGGAACCAGGACAGGTAACCATCTATCCCAATCGTCGCCCACACGAGATAAACCAAAGCTTATAAGCGAGCATTGAAGCCCCAGCGAGCTAGTGATTAAGACACTGGTGATTATTGCCTAATGAGGTGTTTAATAGAGGGCGTGCGTGGTAAACAGTGGCTGGCTATAGGGGCTAGCATATTGTTGGGTCTAGTTTTTATTGTCTCCGGCGTAGTCAAACTGCATCAAGGTGAATTTGTGGCTATTATCCTTTCTAAATCATTTCTTACTCTGTCGCAGGCTATCATCGTTGTTCGCTGGGTTCCCTGGGTAGAGCTAGTGCTTGGTTCGCTGTTAATCATTGGCATTGCTACTAAGATTATGGCAAGCTTCTCCGCAGCGCTTATCGTGGCTTTCATAGCCATCAATAGCTGGACTATTAATCATGGGCTAGGAGGCGGACCATGTGGCTGTTTTGGTGAAGGAAGTGCACTCTCCACTTATAGAAGCACTGTACCTGGATGTAGGCATGTTGGCTTTAGTCTTGATTATCTTATTCTTTCATCCAAGCAAATTTCTCACCATTCGTCCCTGGTTTTTTAGGAAGAGGTAAATGCGAAACAGAAATTTAAGGCGGGCTCTGCCAGGGGAAATCAGGGTGCTGCAGGTATTTTATCCTTTTGACTCCTGGCAGCTTAATTGTTCTCCTTACCCCTCCGGTGTGGGGAGCC
>SDBU01002719.1_pt1 | contig 23152 bp, 18 predicted proteins | sample 2277071 | NCBI WGS metagenome assembly SDBU01 (sample SAMN10397929, study PRJNA504765) | marine sediment metagenome | isolation source: marine sediment core GS08_GC12, 126 cmbsf | place: Arctic Ocean: Gakkel Ridge, Loki's castle | collected 2008 | reverse complement strand
GGCGGGGGGGGGGGGGGGACTCCCGATGTGCCCGATGTTGATTCGATTGAGCAACACCGCCGGCGGGTCGTGTCGGTGTCCCGGCATGCGCCTCCATTGCCCATCCTTCGCCGGGCGAAGAATGGGGAACCCGGCTTTGCGGTCCCTCCGCGCGGGTATTCAAAACGCTCTGCGTGATTCCAGGAGGATGCAGATCGGCCCGTCATTGGCGGCGTGCACCTTCATGTAATCACCGAACGAGCCGCGCTGGACATCAATCCCGGTCTTCCCCAATGCGTCGCAGAACTGCTGGTAGAGGGCGAGAGCCCGGCCGGGCTCGGCAGCGGCCGTAAGCGACGGCCGGCGGCCGCGACGGGCATCAGCCTGAACCGTAAACGCGCTGACCACAAGCACCTTGCCCCCGATCTGACCTACATCGAGGTTCATTCTCCCGGCATCGTCGGCGAAGATTCGCAGATGGCGGACCTTGTCAGCCAAGTACGCGACGTCCCCGTCGTGGTCCTTCTGGTCAACGCCGAGGTATACGAGCAGTCCCGCCTGGATCGAGCCGTAGACGCTCCCGTCGGTCACGACCGAAGCTTCACTGACGCGTTGAACCACCGCACGCATACAGAGATAACCGTCCCATGAAAACAGAGCAACTCAAAATACGAAGCACGAAATACGAAACAAGCTCGAATGACCAAAGAAGAAAGCCCAAAACTGGGGGTATTTCGAGACTGTAGCATCATTACAGAGCACTGCGCCGGTGGGCAACAGCCCGAGCGTCTCGGCACGGCCGCCCTCTCACCTGTGTCGGGCAGAGCCCGACCTACCCCGCTCCGCCGCGGCCGTTGGCCCCATAGTAAGAGCTCATTCGCTTGACGTGGCCGGCCACGATTTTCCGCAGCTCGGGGGGTTCCAACACCTGTGCCTGATCCCCATACCCGAGCACCCACCAGGCAATCTCACGCACGCCGTCAACGTCCACCTCGAAGAGCAACGAACCATCATCCTGGCAAACGGTCCGTTGGGTCTTGTGCCAAACGATCTCGTCAACGTTGGCCGCCACCTTCTTAAGGAACCTGATCTTCACGTGGTAGCGCTGGTCACCGCGAATCATGTTCCACGCGTAGCCCAGATAGTCGTCCAGGCTGAAGCGGCGATCCATGGTGAATCTCCTGGCGAGCTTCTTGATCTGGAGGAACCGCTCGACCTTGAACGTTCTTTTCTCTTGGTGCCGCTCGCTGAAGGCGATCAGGTACCATCCGCGGTGCATGTAGGCCAGCTGATACGGCTGAAGAACCAGATCGAGCACCTGACCTTCGTAGTAGGAGTCGTAGCGCGCTTCCACCACGGCCTGCTCCGCCAGAGCGGCCTGGAGCGTCTCGAACGCTCCGGCGATCGAGGCGTTGTCCGACGCCGGGCTCTGGCGGATCTCAACCCGCCGGGCCAGCAAGCCGCAGTGGTCCCGGATGGCCGCGGGCAGAGCGCTTTCGATCTTCATTCCGGCAGCCGCCGCCGCGGCGTGATCCGGAACGAATTGGGGCGCCGCATATCGAGTCGCCAACATCAGGGCGAGTGCTTCTGCATGGGTCAGGGCAACCGGTGGCAGCATCAAGGACTTCTCGACTGCGTAACGCCGAGTCGCCCGATCGAAGGACGTGGGCACTCCGACGTGGGCAAGGAGCCCAAGATCGCGAAAAACGGTCCGCCGGGATACACCCAGGAGCTTGGCGAGGTCGTCGGCCGTGCTCGGACGGCTCGACTGAAGCGCCCGGATCAATCTCAAAAGACGCTCTACACGTGCGGTTCTCACGGCCGGCGGCCTCCACCCCTCACCCCTCTACGTTAGCGAAACCGTCCGGCAAAGGGAAGCAGACGCATCACCAGAAAACCTGCCGCCAGAATCACCGCGAAGAGCGTCAAAATGTGAAACGTCATCCTCCGGAGCTTTCTCGAGCACCACAGCATCACCAGCAGCAGGAAGAGATTCGCGGCCAGGCCGATGACAACCCGTCCGAGATCGTCATCCATCGCGGCGATCGAGGGCAGCCTGGGCCACACCGCCAGAAGGGCCGCAACGATCAGAGCGAGTGCCGAGCTCAAGAAAGCGAAACGCTTGGTGTGCGGGACCAGGCGGCCGGTGGTGGTCGTGGGTCCGCACGTGTCGGCTTGACGGGCCCAGAAGATCGACAGCCAAGTCCACAAAGCCGTTGCCAAGGCCAGTCCGACGATCATCGCAGAGAAGAGAAGCGGATACCACTCGCCGAGGGAACCCGGGTGTGCCGGCACGAAGGCCAACGCCGCCCCGCACAGACTTAGCGTGGTGAGCCCCATGGCGGCCTCCGCCAGGCTGCGGCTCCAACTCCGGGCGAGCAGCAGGAAGCTCGCCACTGCGGCGATGGCCGCTGACCCGCTTGTTACGAACGTGCACAACCGAAACCCGCTCCCACCCATTTCGACCGGGATCACCAGATGGAAGCCGACAAGCAGAATCACCCCCGTTGCCAACACGGTGCATCCAGCGCGAAATCCCGGCCAAAAGTCCGCCGCCGCGCCCCGTTCCCGGTCGCCCCAGGCTGGCGAATGACCCGATCCCGGCTCGAAACGCTCGTAGATAACGCTCGCCAGCAGAAGCAAAACCGAGAGACTCGCCAGCAGGATCACGGTGCTGCCGGTCCGCTCGAGGCCGACGACGACGCTCGGACGGTAGGCCGGTGGTAGAAGGCACGCCCATGCCACCATCGCCCCCGCGCACCAGAGCTGCCAGGCAGGAAGTCGCGGGTCCCGGGTGGAACGCAACGCAAGAGCGCAGGACCCGAACAGAAAGCCAACCGACCACAGACCCTTAGCGTCGAACCCGTAGCTCGGCGCGCCCATCCACGGGTCACCGCTTACGAGGTCGAACGCCACGCAGATCATCCGCATTACCAGAATGGTGGTCAGAATTATTGCCGAGGGCACTGCGAACGCGAGAGCTGCGCGATGGGCGACGTGTGCGAACATCGAGCGCTGTGCGATTTCTGCCGGCGGGCGGCTCTTCAACCGACCGGCGGCGCAGATCGAACAGAACAATGAAAGTGCGGAGCAAGCCCAGGCGATAAATGCCACCGCCCCATGCGGCGCCGCTTCGAGCAACGGTTCCCACGACACGCTCATCACCTCGTCGGTCTATCCATTAGCCAGGATTGTTCATACCGCCAAGAGCACAGAGAACGCAGAGTATTCTCAGAAAAGAAGTTAAGAGCCGCCAACAGAACCGGTGGCACCGGTTTCCAACCGCTGAAAAGCACGGGTTGGAAACCCGTGCCACACTTTTTGGGATAGGTTCTAATCCACTTCGACACTTCGCGTGGGCCACGCGGGGCCTTCAGGATGCGAAATCCACGCCTATCGGTGACAGTTCGATGATGCCGAAGAGCATGTCGGTCTCATTAAACTCCACATCGATAACAGAGTCCGGATCGAGTGCCACTGACACCACGCTTGCCCTTTCGTCGGAGCGGATCTCAAGATCAAGTTGGTCAGGGGGACCCGCAAATGGAAACCGCGGCCCGACGAACATGAAACTGCATGTGAAAAAGCGATCTGTTGGGACAAAAAGTATGAACTCTCCGTCGTTGTTAGCCGATGAGGACACCATTTCGGGTTTCTCAAGCGGCGAATCCAACGGGGTGTTGAACTCCGTGGTGTACACAATGGTGGTGGTGGAGACCGTCGCGCCCTGTATTGCGTCGCCCGTCAAAACGTCGACGATTCTCCCGCGCAGCTCGTACCCTCCCGTTACTTCGCCGCAGCAGCCGGAGATGCCCGTCAAGCACGCGGAAGCGACTGCAACTGCGGAAATCAACATTCGATCTGGGGCTGCAGCATCACCTTGCATATTCTGCTCCCTAACGTCGATTGGACCGACAGGGCCCCGGTCGGGCCCCCGTGTTTTTCACGGTCCCCCCTTCTGGTTGACTCGAAGGGCGGACTGTAACGCCTACGCTTTTGACTTTGCAAGTCAGATAAGGGGGTCAGACCTCATTCCATCTATAGGCAAAACTCTCTTCTTTCCTTTTCTTTCCTCTCCTCTTCTTTTTCTCTGCGGTCTCTGCGTGCTCCGCGGTTAGTTATCCGGCTTAGCGGCGCCGCCCGACCGGGACCGGCGAGGGGCGGGCTATCGCGAGGCGATTTTCGGAGCGCGCTTGTCACCCTTATAGGCCGAAAGCACCGGCTGCCTGGCGTCAATCCGCTCGCGCAGAAACTTGGCAACGCCGGGTAGAACAGCCTGCGGTTCCGGGAGCGATTTGACCCACGTCCTGGGCCACTCGAACACGAGGTAGCGGTCGCAAAGAACGCCTCGAAGCAGCTCGATCAGGCGCTCGATCTCCACGCTGCCTTCACCGAGCGGCTTGTATTCGAGCAATATTCCCCGGTCATCAAAGTCGGCATCGCAGACGTGCACCATACCGATCTTCTCCGCCAGACGAGGGATTGAACCGGTCGGGCGTTCACCGACAACCATCGCGTTGCACTGGTTCCAACAGCAGCGCAGGGCGGGGTGGGCGACGGCATCGACCACAAACCAGAGCTCTCGGCTGCCGGAAAAGTCCCCGCCGTTTTCTACCAGGAGGGTGACGTCGAATCTGGCAGCGACGTCGGCCAGAGAGCCCAGCGCTTCGGCGACGCGCCCCAGAGTCGACTGACGATCGCCGCCCCGCTGGGCTCCGCCCAGGAAGATCCGCACGTAGGGGCAGGCAAGCTTGCCCGCCAGCTCAATAAACTCGGTAATCGTGGCTTTTTGCCCGCCGGCCTGCTTGGGGCTCGGTGAGTCCACGGTGGCGGAAGTGCCCAACGCGACCAGCTCGACGCCACGATCCGCAAAGAGTTTCCGGACACCGGGTGGATCGCCGGCCAAAGCCGGGACCAGCGGCAGGTTAAGCTCACCCACCAGTCCGCGCAGCTCCACACCGTCGAACCCCATCGCCGAGGCGTTCTCGATGATCGTTGGAAGATCCCATTCCGGGCAGACGAGCGAGCTGAACCCTATCTTCATAACTGGGACCGAGCCCCTTAGGGGGTGAAGGACCGCCGACAGTGCTGGCCCTTCGAGTAACTGTTAAACGGTAGGTCGGGCTCCGCCCGACTGTCGCGGAGATCGCTCTTCCACCTGTGTCGGGCGGAGCCCGACCTACATGCTTCAAACCTTCGACCTTCAGACCTTCAGACCTTCAGACCCTCAAGCCTTCGACCCTGTCTATCGGTACGAGCCGGCAACCGCAGGGTAGCACATCAGCGGGGCGAATCAACCGTGCCGGCCGATCCTCGTGGGGGTGGACAATGGACGTGCGAATACAGTCGTAGTCGAATTCCCGCGGGAACAACCCAAGAAAAGGGGGAGTGTGTCGTGGAATGTTGGGAACCCGGGAACTACCTGGAACGTCCCAAAGCATAGACCTGACGAAGGGTGCTGAATTGCGGATATTTGTTGCGTTACGCGGGCAGAATGGGGCCGCTCGAGGTTCCAGGGAGGCAATCGTCATGGCTGAAAAGAAGCGACAGAAAGTGCTGCTGACCGTGCTTGCGGTTTGCGTGCTTGGAGCCGGTGGTGCTTGGGTTGCGGTGCACGGCTGGGGCGGGTCCGACAGCGGCCGGACGAGACCAAATTCCGTCCAACGGAAGATACGTGAGACTCCGCCAAAGGGACGAGTTGAGCGGCCGGGCAGGGATAACCCGAAAGGAAGGGTAGCGGACGCTAACAGGAAGACGCGCGAGCTTGCCCACCGAGACCCGACCGGGAGAAAGGAGAGGCCGGGAAGACGAAGCGGAAGTGGAACCAAGAAGAAGGAGATCGTGCCGGTCTCTTAACGGCTCGCCCACAAGAGCCTCCTGCTCGTTAAAGGTTGGAAGGTCGCAACGTCGCAACCTTGCAGACTTTTCATAATAATTCTAGTTAATTCCTGCCGTTCGCCGATATCCTCTCTGATGGTCACAGTGGTCAAGGAGGATCGTGATGAGACCGGCACTGCGAGTCGACGAATCGCTCACCGCGGCGGAATTGGCGAAGTTGGCTAAACGGGAGGGTGATGCACGAGTACGGGGGAGGATCATGGCCGTTCGCTACCTGCGTTTGGGGAACACCGTGCCGGAAGCGGCCAACGCCCTGGGCATGAGCGAGCGTCAGCTTCGAAACTGGGTGCATCGTTACAATGCCGAAGGCGTCGCCGGACTGCGAGACCGGCCGCGTCCGGGGCAGCCGCCGCATCTTGCGGCCGATCAAGTGGAGAGGTTCAAGGAGCGTATTCGCAAGGGCGCTCGCTTTGAGGATCGGGTTTGCGCGTTACGCGGAATGGATGTGCGGCGCATCCTTCAAGAAGAATTTGCGGCCCGGTACTCTCTGCCGGGGGTCTATTTTCTGCTGCATCGCCTTGAGTTTTCGAGTTTGGTTCCGCGTCCGAAGCATGAACAGGCAGATGAGAAGGTCCAAGCAGCTTTTAAAAAAACTTCGCCAACCGTTTTCAAGAGGTCCAGGCGGAACATCCCGACAAGAGGGTCGAGGTCTGGGTCCAAGGCGAAGCCCGTTTCCCCCAGCAAGGGACACTGACGCGAGTGTGGGCCGATCGGGGGAGCTGTCCACGAGCCGTTCGTCAGACTCAACACCAGTGGATCTACCTGTTTGGGGCGGTATGTCCTGCCACCGGGGGCCCCAACGGCTGATTCTCTCGCAAAAACCCCTCTCGAGTCTGGCTTGGCGGCGGCGGGTGGCACGGGCAAGCGCGTACGTGTCTAGCGGTTTCACGGTGGATTCAGAGCCCGGAGCGCGAGCGACGGGTACGCCGAACCACCCCGCCCTGGCGCTTGGGGCTCGGAAACAGCCTGCGGACCGCGAGACTTAGCCTCGAAACACGCTAAACACGTACCAAGCGCAGCCTGCCCGTGTCTGGGGCAGATAGAGCACGGGCAAACAAGTTTGCCCATGCCACGCCACCGCTCCCTCACGGTCGCGGGGCTGAGCGGTTCGGCAAAGCGCGATGCACAACCCACGTGCGCAGCTTACCGATGGATGGTCAACTTCGGTAACGCTCGTTTGAGCGCGGCCACCTGCTCGTCGCTGACCTGCGTGCCCCTGAGGATGATGTACTGCAAACTGGTGAGGTCCTTGAGAGGTTCGAGGCTGCTGACCTGCGTGCCTTCGAGCCCGAGGTACTCCAAGCTCGTGAGGCCCTTGACCGGTCTGAGGTCGCTGACCTGGGTGCTTTTAAGGTAGAGCCCCTTCAAACTGGTGAGTCCCTTGATCGGTTCGAGGTCGCTGACCTGCGTGCCCACGAGCCCGAGCCGCTCCAAACTCATGAGGCCCTTGACCGGTTCGAGCTCGCTGACCTGCGTGTTTACCAGGATGAGGACCTTCAAACTGGTGAGGCCCTTGATCGGTTCGAGGTCGCTGACCTGGGTGCCTGAGACGTCGAGTTGCTGCAAACTGGTGAGTCCCTTGATCGGTTCGAGGTCGCTGACCTGCGTGCCTTCGAGGCGGAGCCACTCCAAGGCGGTGAGGCCCTTGATCGGTTCGAGGTCGCTGATATCCGGCCCGGTGAGATCGAGCCTGATGATCTTGGCGATTTCCTCTTTCGTGGGGTTTGCCGGATCGGCGACCTTGTGCTGGCGGGCGATGGCTTCGCGGATCAGGCCCTCCGGGAGGGCGGCGCCGGCGGCCTTACCGATCAGCGAGGTGTCCTTGGGATACTCGATCCGCATGAGCTCGCCGAGCTCGTCATTACCAAGGATGTGGAGCAGGCTGCCGAACTCCGTCACCTCGATCAGCTCGCGGTACTCCTCCGGAGACCCGCTCGATGGGCGCGGTCGCGGCGCCATGAATACACTTTTTGCCCCTTCGGACCTGCGCTCGGGTTCTTCCTCGGCTTCCGGCAGACCTCGCTCTCCCCGCTTGACGGGCTCGGTGAAGGCGTCGATCGACCGCTTGAAGCCTTCCTCGCCCTCGTGCTCGCGGACGATCTTCGACCAGGCGCCGAAGAAGCGATCGCCGCGGGGGGCGCCGACCAGCGACGCGTACGTGAAACGCTCCTCGAGAATCTTGCGCACGAAGAAGAGCTGCAGGCCCTGGGCGAACGTGAACGGCGGGCGGGCGTCGCCGTCCCCGGCCAGGTTCAGCGCACCGGTGCCGCCGATCAGCGCACTGTTGAGCAGCCGCTTGACCTCGCGCGGGTTGCGACCGGCCAGCTCGAGTATCACGCGCCGGAAGACACCCTGCTCCATTTCGCCAAGCTCGTCCTTCCAGTAGGGCAAGTCCCTAAGCTGTTCCTCCAGGAACGCCTCAACCTGCCCTTCGCTCGGATCGAGCGTCACCTCGACCTGGAACATCTTGGCCAGGTAGTTTTCGCTCTTGTCCGCTCCGAGTCCGAGCTTTGTGTAATGCTCTGCCACCAGCTTGTCGATCACCTCCCGATCGACGCCGACGACGAAGATGAGGTTTTCGATGTTGAGGTAGAGCTTGAGGGCTTCGAGGACCTGCAGGGCGACCTCCGGCATGCAGCGGTCCAGGTCATCGATGAAGATGATCATGCGGTCGCTTTCGCCCAGCGAGTCTTTCACCCATGAGCGAAGCGTGTTCTCGAACTCGTTGAGGTACGCCTTCTCGGGGTGACTGGCTTCGCGGTACTCCGCGAGGATGTCTTTGATGCTCGACAGGGTCAGCTCAGCCCCAACCTTGAGACCGACGGCGTCCGGCGTTTCGACCTTTACCGTCAAGCCTGCAAGAGCGTGCACGAAGCTGCGCCCCAGGAACAGGCCGAATCGCTTGGCAGCGTTGACCACCTTGGGCACGGTCACCTCATCGATGCTGAGGCTTTTGATGATGACCTCGGCCACCAGCCCGCGCCAGACGTCCTCCTTGGTCTGGTACTTCCAGGGGTAGAACCAGACGGGGGTGACGCGGATCGCGTCTTTGCCTTCCTTCTCTTTGTTCCAGATTTCGATGAGAGCGTGCAGCCACTTCATGGCCGTCGTCTTGCCGGCGCCCCAGGTGCCGTAGACCGCTACGGCCAGCGGGGTTCGCGTAGCCGGGTGGCGGACGACGTCGAAGACGGGCCCCATGCGGAAGTTAAGGGCGAAGCTTTCGCGGTAGGCTTCCCGCGGGGCGAGCGGGTGGTCGGTCAGGACGGTGATGCGCGGCTCTTGAAGGGCGAGGAACCGGTGTCGCTCCTGCCGTTTGTCAGGCTCAGGTTTTGCCTTGGCCATCAGAACCGCCCTCTGGGGTCCAGGGTTTGGGTTACCAGAGATTATGGGGGACGGGACGGCTGGGATCAAGCCGCCAGAGGGCAAGTGTACCGCGCAGGATGACGTCCTCGGGCAGTTTGGGTCAGGCTGTTCCGCGCCTCTACGTCCGCCACGGGGGGGTCCCGGCGCGCCGGGACTACACGAGAACGTACACTGCTCCAGCCGGCTACGAGTGTTCGGACGGGGGCTCCTTTTGGGCACCGGTTCCCAGGTGGGGGCCTGGCAAAGCCAGCTTGCTGGTGCCCGGGCTATAAAGAGAACGCCCGGGGTGATCGCCGCGAGCTGGGGAAGGGTAAATCGTTCGCTTGGAACCATGCACTGCTTAGGGGCAGTCGCTGATGATCTTGGGCAAGCACAGGAACATATCTTGTGCTCGGGGAGGGTCTTGACTAACCTATCTTCCCGTGCTGCGGGGAGCGCTTGGGTCAGGGTTTGGTTCCATGAGCGCCGAGAATCCCATCTTCATTTCACACACAACCGCGGACGACGCGATCGTCGCGAGAATCCGCAAAGCGCTCGAAGGCCAGGGTCTGAGCGTCTGGGTCGACTCGCGCGAACTCTCCGGCGGCGACGACCTTAACGATGAACTCTTCGAGCGAGTCGAACAGGCCCGCCACTTCATGGTTGTGCTCAGCCCGGGCGTCATCAACTCGACCTGGGTCGCCAGGAGATCAACCACGCCCTGGATCACCTCGAGAGTCGCTAGAGGTTCCCGCGGGGGCGCCTGGTTGTCCGCGAGCGGAGACAAGAGGGCCAAACGTGCGACGGACCTCCCTACGCCGTCTTGTCTGTGGCAGCACGTGCAGGAGGTTTCGATTGCGCAATTCAACCGCGAGAAACCGGGCTTGTGGATAAGTGCCGCTCGCAGAGCAGAGGAGTTTGACCGATGACACCCAGGCCTGCGTCCACCCGCTACGGCAGAGCCTTGCGACAAGTCGTGCCGGCGTTTGGCTTTCTCGTGGTGGTCACCTTGTTGATGATGTGGCTCGCGGGTACTTTCGAACCCAAAGTTGGGCCGTTCGGGGACCGGTACGGTGGAGACGTCGCATCTCGGGAGCGACGGGTGGGAGACGCCCCGCTTGCCACCATCCGCACAATCCTCGTCCCGCGAGTTGAGTCAGCGGTAGGCAGCATCCGCGCGGTCTACGAGACTTCCATTGCCTCCAAACTGCTTGCCAAGGTGGTGGAGATGAAAGTCACCGCCGGCAAGCGGGTAGCCACGGATGACGTACTGGTTCGACTGGACGACGCGGAGCTGCGCGCCCGTCTGCGGCGGAACCAAGCGACGGCGGACGGGGCGCGGGCTGTGCGTGATCAGGCCAAGATCGAGGTTGAACGCGTGCGCCTTCTATTCGCGCAAGGCTCGGCCGCCCGGATCGAGCTCGATCGGGAGGACACCGCCTTGAAGGCGGCCGAGGCCCGGGTCAGATACGCCGAGCAGGCGGTGAACGAGTCACAAACCATACTTGATTACGCCACGATCGCATCGCCCCTTGACGGGATTGTGGTGGACAAGCTGGTCGAAGAGGGAGATACCGTCACACCGGGGCAGCTTCTGCTCACGCTGTACGATCCCACGCGGATGCAACTGGTGGCCAGCGTTCGCGAGTCGCTCACCCGCCGGCTGAGGGTGGGCCAGTCCCTCGAGGTGCAAGTCGATGCCCTCGGTAAGACGTGCCAGGGTCGTGTCAGTGAGATCGTGCCGGAAGCGCATTCCGCCAGCCGTACGTTTTCAGTGAAGGTTACAGGCCCATGTCCTGCCGGGATCTACTCCGGCATGTTCGGACGGCTCCTGATCCCGCTGGATGAGGAAGAGGTTCTGGTGGTTCCGGCCTCGGCCGTGCGGCGGGTCGGCCAGTTGGATCTGGTGGACGTCGCCGACGGTTCGGTCTTGCGTCGTCGGCTGGTTCGGCTTGGCCGATCGTACGGAGACGACGTGGAGGTGTTATCCGGCCTGCGCGCCGGGGAGCAGGTGGTCGTGGCTCGAATCGCCCCAAGTGAAGGCACGGGAGAGTGAAAGTGTCGGGCGACGGGTTCAACAACTGCGGGCGGGACGGCCTGACCACCGGAATAATACGTGCGTTTCTGGAGTCGAACCTCTCGCTGGTGCTGCTCTTGCTGGCGGTTGCGGTAGGCGTAGCGGCACTGCTGCTCACTCCGCGCGAGGAGGATCCCCAGATCGTCGTGCCGCTCGCCGACGTGCACGTCAGCTTCCCCGGACACACCGCCGCGGAAGTCGAGCAACTCGTAGCCACACCGTTGGAGAAGCTCTTGTACCAGATCGACGGAGTCGAGTACGTCTACTCCATGTCGCGTGAGGGGCGGGCGATCATCACGGTGCGCTACTACGTCGGCGAGGACCGCGAGCGCAGCCTGGTGAAAACCTACAAGCGAATCGACGAGAACGTCGACATCGTCCCACCAGGGGTTACCGGGTGGGTGGTCAAGCCCGTGGAGATCGACGACGTTCCGATCGTGACGCTTACGCTTGCCGGTTCCGACTACGATGGCTATGCCCTTCGTCGTGTGGCCGAGGAGCTAGTGGAACGCCTGGCGAGTGTTGATAACCTCTCGCGTGCCTACATCATCGGCGGACAGTCCCGCACCGTGCGCGTGCAGCTCGACTCCGATCGAATGCGGGCCTACTCGGTCGCCCCGCTCGACGTGGAGCGGGCAATTTCGGGGGCCAACGTCACACGTATGGTCGGCGATTTCACGCGTGAGGATTCTGTCGTGCGTGTTGAGGCGGGCCGGGCCCTGGTCCGCCCCGACGAGCTGGACGCTCTTGTCGTCGGTGTTTCCAAGGGCAGACCCGTTTACCTGAAAGACGTGGCCGACGTGATCGACGGTCCCGAGGAGGTCAGCAACTACGTGCGGCACGGCTGGGGCTCCGCCCGAGGGTTCGAGCTTGGGGCGGGCGTGCCCGGAACCACGATTGGTCCGTCGGCGGATGACGGGGCGCAGAGCGAGCCGCGACCGGCGGTCACCATTGCGCTTTCCAAGAAGAGAGGGACCAACGCGGTCTGGGTCGCTCAGGACATCCTCGCCGCCGCCGAGAAACTCAAACGCGAAGTAATTCCCGATGGCATGGAGTTGATCATCACGCGGAACTACGGCCTGACCGCCGACGAGAAGGTCAACGAGTTGGTGGAGGCCTTGGGCGTAGCGGTGTTTATCGTGATTGCTCTGCTCACCCTGGGGCTGGGTTGGCGTGAGGCTCTGATCGTAGCCGTCGCCGTCCCGGTGGTGTTCGGGCTCACGTTGAGCATCAACCTGCTGGCCGGGTACACCATCAACCGAGTCACGCTGTTCGCCCTGATCCTGTCGCTGGGACTTCTGGTCGACGACCCCATCGTTGACGTGGAGAACATAGCCCGACATTTCCTCATGCGGGGCAAGGCCACGCGGGCCATCGTGCTCGAGGCGGTGCTGGAGATTCGCCCACCCCTTATCACCGCGACGCTGGCGGTGATCGTTTCCTTTCTGCCCTTGTTTTTCATAACCGGGTTGATGGGGCCGTACATGCAACCAATGGCCCTCAACGTCCCGGTGGCGATGGTAATATCGATGCTGGTGGCGTTCACCATCACGCCCTGGCTTGCCTATCACTTGCTGCGAAAGCGATATACCGGCGTTTCGCCCGAGGGAAGTTCAATAGGCGGGCAAGACCCCGACGACCTCGCGGGTGTCCAGCAGACTTTCCTCTACCGGATGTTCTATCCGCTGATGGCGCCGCTGCTGGGCTCGCGCAGAAAGGCGTGGGTCTTCCTCCTGGCGATCGGAGCCGCCACCGGACTTGCGGCGGTGTTCGCAGCCACAAGGCACGTGCCGCTTAAGATGTTGCCCTTCGACAACAAGAACGAGCTTCTGTTCGTGCTCGACCTGGATGAGGGCACTACGCTGGAGAGGACGGACGCGGCGGCGCGCGAAATCGAGGAGTACCTGCAAACGATACTGGAAGTTACCGACTTCACCACATACATCGGCCTGGCCTCGCCCATGGACTTTAACGGCCTCGTGCGCCACTACTACCTTCGGAAAGGCGAGAACGTCGCTGAGATCCGCGTCAACCTCGTTGGCAAGCACAACCGCAGGCAGCAGAGCCACGCGATCGGCCTGCGAATCCGCGACGACTTGACCGGTATCGCCGAAAAGCACAACGCGCGATTCAAGATCGTCGAAGCTCCCCCCGGCCCTCCGGTTATCGCCGGGATCGTGGCGGAGGTCTATGGCAGGGCGGACCACACCTATGCTGACATTGTGGACGCGGCACGGACCGTCAGAGCTCGTCTTGCAGTCGAGCCGGGCGTGGTGGAGGTGGATGACACGATCGAGGCTGGGCAAACGAAGCTGATCTTTGTCACCGACAGGGAGAAGGCTGCCCTGCACGGCGTGACAGTGGCTGACATCGTACGCACTATCAGGATGGCTCTGGACGGTGCCAGTCCGGGTCTGGCTCACGTCCCCGGTGAGCGCAGACCCCTGGGCATCGAGCTGCGCTTGGCTCGCCCACTGCGATCCAGCCCCGCCGATCTCGCCGGTATCCACGTCAAGGGTCGATCCGGCGAACTGGCCGCGCTTGCCGAACTGGGACGCTGGGAACAGGGGATCGTTGACCAGACCATATATCACAAGAATCTGAGCCGAGTGGTGTACGTCTTCGCCGAGACCGCGGGTCGCCCGCCGGTTGACTGTGTGGTGGACATCGAAGCGGATCGAGTGGCGGCGGGGTCCCGCGTCCCACACGGTACTATGGTCTCGCCGGATGGCACCCCCGCGCACGCCGGTGGAGGTTGGGTCGCAGATGCCCGGCCGCGACCCGTGGAAACACGTACGTTTCTCTCCAGCGGCGGCGGTGTCTCCTGGCAGGTTCCTGAGGGCATTCGCGTTGACTTCGCCGGGGAGGGTGAGTGGAAGATCACCCTGGACGTTTTCCGTGATCTAGGGTTGGCGTTCGCTGCGGCGCTTCTGGGCATTTACATATTGCTGGTGGGGCAGACGCGTTCGTTCGCTCTTCCGGTGGTCATCATGCTGGCGATTCCCCTGACGATTCTGGGGATCATGCCGGGATTCTGGCTGCTTAACGCCATCGCCGCCGGCGACGTAGCCGGTTACGCCGACCCGATCCTCTTCACCGCGACCGGGATGATCGGGATGATCGCCCTGGCGGGCATCGTCACGCGGGACTCGATCATTCTGGTGGATTTCATCCGCCTGTCGCTGAATCGCGGGCGAACGCTGTTCGACGCGATTATGGAAAGCCGCGTCGTTCGCCTTCGGCCGATACTGCTGACCGCGGGCACAGCCATGCTCTCGGCCATGCCGATCACCATGGACCCGATCTTCTCGGGTCTGGCGTGGTCGCTGATCTTCGGTCTGTTCGCCTCGACCGGGTTTACCCTCTTCGTAATCCCGATCGCTTATTGGCTGCTCTACGCCCAGACCTCCGCTCGCCCGCTGGAACGCCCTCCATGTTGACTATCAGCGGGGTAGGGCAAGTGGAGCGCAGCCACACCTCCCGGGAATGGGCGGCAGGTCTTGTACCTCGACCTGCCCTTCGGGCACGCGGCCCAGCCGTGGCTGACCTGGGGCATTCTCTGTGAGCTGGAGCGCGCGGTCGGCCATGCGGACGCCGCCGCCGAGGCACGGCACAAGGCCGTCGAGGCCTAGCTCGCCCACCGCCGCGCCGGTGGCGAGAACCACGTTCGCGGCGGGCCACCCTGCGCCGCTGCCGCCCGGGCGATCGCCGAGGGCAAGACCGACAAGCTCCGCGCCGAACTCGCCCAGCTTCTCGAACACCCCGACCTGCCCGCGTGGGCAAAGGTGCTCATCCCGATGCTCCAGGCCATCCTGGACGGCTCCCGCGACGCCGCCCTGGCCGACAACCCGGGCCTCCGTTACACAGACGCGGCCGAAGTCCGCTTGCTCCTCGAGACGGTGGCGGACCGGGCTTAGAGCGGTTCTCGTTTTCGTATTCCGGGTCAAACGCCATGTGCAGCCCATCGTCAGATGTGCGGCGATCATCGCAATCGAGACGTAGCAGAGAGCGCCGGCGCCCATGGTGTTCGGCGAACCGAACGGAAACAGCACGCTGGAAGCCGAGCTCACTGCCACGTCGGCAGATCATGCCCAACGGATGCGTGTCATCCTGCCGGATGCCGACCAGCTTGCCATCGTCAAGGCCAAGCTCCACCCAACAGGCTGCCGGGCAGACACCGCAGAGGCCGCGCTTCCATCTGACCGACTCCTTCCTGGTTTCAGCAGAGGTGGCAGCGCGCGTCTCCTTCACGAGTCCGGCCATGACAGTCTACCGCTCCATCGACCCAGCAAGATCTCGGCGGAACAGATCACCGCAGATCAGAGCAACATGCCTTCGCTGACGTCGCGCCGTTTGTTTCCGACGATTGCGACGTATGGAATGGGCTGGCGGTTGGTTCCGATGCGGTGCTGGTAGTGCTGCGTTTCCCTAACCTCGAGCGTCTTGTCGGCCATCATCGATCGGATGAGCCGTGCGAAGCCGCTCTTGTCATCCTCGTGAAGGAACGTAGCCTTGATGTTGAAAGCGATCCAGCCACCGGGCTCGATCAGATTGTAAGCGGCGGCGAACGCCTTCGTGGGAATGTCCCCGAAGCCAATAGCCGCGACGCAGGTCAGACAGTTGAGACCATACCCTGCGAGTTCACGTCGATCGCTCTGACTCAATCGCGTCATATCCACGACGTGGTAGTTTGCGTAGATTCCCGGGCGATCACGTTGTGTGGCCTCGGCAGCCGCCTCGATGATGTCTACGCCGACGATGAACTCAACGCCCATGTCGGCGAGCTCCTCGCCAACCATGCCGTTTCCGGCACCGATATCAAGCGCTCGCAGCGTGCCTGCCCGTGTGCCACTAGCGGCCAGCTCGGCCGCAAAGAGCTTCCGAACCCTGACGGGAGAGTCGCACTTCAGGATGTCGTAAATGAGGCGTTCGTACAGACCGGGCACGGAGAACAGTTCATCGTAGTCATGGAGCCGAATCTCACGCCACTGGCCGTTCAGCCGGACTACGCACCACTCCTCGTCCTGCGTCAGCAAGAGATCGGCCGGGGGCAGCGCGATTCGAAGGTCGTTGTGCAGCGTGCTTCGTTGTCCAATACGCGTGCTCGTCGCCACGGTCATGCAAACACTCCTTCCGGGTTCGTCAGGCTACTGTTGAGGTGTGCCCAGCAACCGCCTTCGAGTCGTCGCCTTCGCAAGCAGGCTCGGGCGGAAGCGCCACTGGCGCTGCGCTCTGGGTAGTCGCATTCAATGGGCCGGGTACCAGCACCGGAGACGCATCAAGCGACTCCGCGTCCATCATCGCCGCGATGCGCTGCAACATGGCCAGGATCATGGTCTGCTCCCACTCCTCCAACCTGACCAGCTCGCGGCGGAACCGGTCTTGCAAGAGCGACGGAGCAGCGGCGAGGACTTCGGCCCCACTGCGAGTGAGGGTCACTGTAACGCTACGCCGATCCTGGCCGCTTCGGGTTCGCTCGATCAACTCTCTTCTCGCGAGGCGATCCAGGATACCCGTCACGGTTGGCCCGCTGAGGTGGACCGCTCGGGCCAGCGCCCCGGTCGAGGCCTCGCCCAGGCGGGCCGCCGCTTGCAGCGTGGCGAGCTGCGGTCCGGTGAGTCCGTGCTCCTCGGCAAGATGCCGTGAGTGCAGATCGACGGCGCGCATGATCCGGCGAATCGCAGCCACGATCTGGTTTTCGATGCTGAGTGAAGTTCCCATCCCAAGCCCTCTCGTGCAAACCGCCAGCGCCGACGACTACGGTCCAACATGCTAGGGTCCAATGCGGTCTCTGTCAACGACAGGGCTCTATGCCCCGCGGCGTGGGGCGCAAGCTTTTGTGTGACAAAGAGTTACTGAGCATGGGCGCTCTGCGGTGGACGGGACCCCGACTGGCTATTTCATTCCTGTGCGAAATATCCTCGAATGGTTGTTCCGGCTACCTGGGCTTGAACGTGTTGGGTGCGTATGAACGGGAAGCCAACGCCGGTCGGGAAGTAACCGGCATGTCCTCTCATGCTGATCTTGTCAATCTTATCGGAGCCGGGTATTTCCACGGGGAGTGAGTTGGAGGATAGACGGATTCCCGCGAGATTTCCCCGAGCCTTCTTTCTGGATGCGGCCATCTTTTGGGCGATCGCCGTCGGGTGGTTGTTCTGGCTTGACGACCCGGTGCGTCGGGTCATGCCCGTAGCCCTGGACACGTATCGTGACACCGCCTACGTCGAGAACGTGCTGGAAGGGCGTTTTTTCGATGACCCGTCGATGTCCGGTTTTTCCTATTGGTACGCTCCGGGGGGGCCGTTTCTCTATGCGGCGGCAAGCAAACTGACCGGCATCGAACCGCTCGGCCTCTACAGCCTGAGCGTGCTGTGGGTGAACATGTGGATCCCCGCGGGGTTCTATATTGTCGTGCGACTGTTCTCGGACCGTACGACCGCCCTCATCGCTCTCCTTATGATATGGCTGGGGTCACGCTGGTGGCAGACCCACCTGGCCATGCCCATGCCCTCGATTCAGGGGATGGTCTTCGTGCTCGGCTCGCTGGCGGTGTGGCGGGCGGCTATTGGAGGCAGGCTCGGCTGGTCGATCCTGTTGGGCGTGGTGCTGGCGGTCTGCGCCTGGCATCATATCCTCTCCGCGATCGTGGTGAGCGGTGCCATCGGCTGTCACGCCCTGCTCTTGACCAGGGATCATCGCGACCCTCGACGACTTTTCGCCCTGAAGCGAGCGGCCGTCGCCGCTGCCGTCTGCGCCGTGCTGATAATGCCGCTGGCGTGGCACCTGGTGACCATACCGTTTAACAACGCCGCCCCCATGCGCTACTTCAGCAGGTATCTCAATCATCCCGTGTACGCCCTGCACAGCGGCACGCCTCTGCTGATTCCACTGGCTATCCTCGGCCTGGTTATCGTCGCCAGGAAATCGCACGCCCCGCTTTCCTGGGTGCTCGGATATCTCGGTGTGGGGCTCGTCGGGCAAGGGTTCGGATACCTGCATCGGTGGTTCGGTTTGCCCTTACCTGTCTTCCTGCCCCATGAATTCCAGTGGCATGGTCAGTTCGCGGTCGGCATCCTCGCGGCGGTCGGGATTGTTGCCCTGTCTCGCCGGGTGGCCCGGCGGGCAGAGAGCGAATCACTCCGGCGGCTCACGACCGCCCTGGCTGCTACGGCACTGGTCGTCGTGGTGGCAGCCCCGGTCGCAGGGCGGGCGCTGGATCGAATCGACGACCCCTGGCACACCACCGTATGTTCGCCGGACATAGCGGCAACGGCGCAGTGGATCAAGAAGAATACTGCCATCACCGACGTGTTCGTCTGCCGATACCCACCCGGCTACTACGAAATAGCCGGGCGGACCGGCCGCAAGCTGATCCTCATGCCCGAAGCCCGGGCGAACATCGCCGCCGACGTGCGGCAGCGCCGGCGCGATCTGCATCGACTCGAAACCGTGCAGGACCCGGACGAGTTTCTGGCAATCGCCGTTGACCGGTACGGCGCCCGTTTCGCCTACCTTACCGACCGCAACAAGAACCTGTTGGAGCGATGGTCTGGTTGGGGGATCTTCGAGACGGCTTACCGCAGTCCCAATGGCGAGCGTACGATACTGCGGCTCCTTGATCGCCGACGAGCCCGGCCGTGACGCCCGGCGGGCCTGCATCCTTGAACCTGGGATGATTGGGCCCGGCGTCATTCACTTCCGGCAAAGGCCACCCAGTCGCCAATCACAGAAACCCCGAGGTTGCCCTGGCCAAGCCGTGGGACATATGTCAAAATGGTCGCCGTGCACCTATCGCACCCCGAATGAGTCCACGGACCTGACCGCCATGCCCCCGCCCAACGACGCTCCTCTGGCCCCCTACGCGATTCTCTCCGACCAGTCGGGCGGGCGGGAGCATCCGGAGCCGGACGATCCGTTGCGAAGTCCGTTCGAACTCGATCGCCACCGGATCATCGAGAGCACCGCTTTTCGTCGGCTCGTAGGCAAGACGCAGGTCTTTGTCGCATCGCAGCACGACCACTTCCGAACCCGGCTCACCCACACGCTGGAGGCAGCCGAGATCGCCCGGTCGCTGGCGGTCGGGCTGGCGGTTAACGAGCAATTGAGCGAGGCGATCACCCTCGCCCACGATCTGGGACATCCCCCGTTCGGGCACGCCGGGGAGGCTGCTCTAAACGAGGAGATGGCCGCCCACGGCGGTAGGTGCGAGAAGGGATTCACCCACCAGCGCTGCGGGTTCAACCACAACGCACATTCCCTACGGGTGGTCGAGTATCTCGAGCATCCGTTTCCCGCCTTTCGCGGGCTGAATCTGACGGCCCAGACGCTTGCGGGCCTGGCGGCACACGCGACCCGCTACGATACGCCCGAGCCGGGCGGGCACGGCGTAAAGGGCATCCGGACCGCCCCGTCGGTCGAGGCTCAGGCTGCCTCGGTGGCCGATCGGGTCGCCTATAACTGTCACGATCTGGAAGACGCCATAGGGGCGGGGTTCGTTTCTCTGGAAGACCTCGAAGAGGTTGCCCTGTGGCAGGAAGCTCTTGGGGCGGCTGCTTCCTGGATGCCCGACGTAAGGGATCAGGTCGGGCGGACGAGTGACGTCCGTATCCATGCCATCCGCCGCGTGGTGCTAGACGCCCTTCTGGACCGGTTGCTTACGGACCTCATCACCACGTCGAAGGCCCAGCTTGCGGGCATCAACTCGCCCAAAGCCGCCCGCATGGCCCCCGAGCCGCTGGTCGGCTTCTCGGGGGAGGTTGAGACTAAGTTGGAACAGCTTGAGAAGTTCCTGCACAAGCGCCTCTATCGGCGACCCCAAGTGGTCGACACGGACACAGAGGGCAGGCGGATGGTACGGCACCTTTTTGCTGCCTACCGGAAAGAGCCCAGTGCCCTGCCCCCGCGGTTCGCCGCCCGAATCGCCGACCAGGGCCCGGAACGCGTCATCTGTGACTACCTCGCCGGCATGACCGATCATTTCTGCCGGAACCTGTTCAAGACGGGCGTTGGTCGAAGCGGGTCCGGCGGCGCAGACCAGTAGCGCAGGCGCCGGGGGTGCATCCCCTTCCAGAGACCAGACACTGGAAACTGGAACTCAGGTACTCTCTAGAGCATTTCTCGTTTCTGTGTTCCGAGCCGCGGGCTTGGGCCCGCGCGGTCTCTCGCTGTTCGATGTGCCGCGAAGGGTGGTGGACCCGGCATACGAAAACGGGAAATGCTCTAGTTTCCGGCGTCTGGCCTCTGGGATGACGAGTGGCGGCTTGGGTCGCATGTCCGCCTCTTTGGAGGGCATGAGGTCTTGTGACTATCGACATGGCCGCTTTGAAGAGCGGCCATGCCACCCAATATCGGCGAATCGCCTTCCTTTTCGGAATGCACCGGCGCCGCGGTCCCGTGCGGAAACGCCTGTGGCCAGCGGCAGACACTTCCGTTATCATATGTGGTTTCTGCGCCCCGGGGTCGGGCTCGCGGCTCTTTGGAGCACGGACCCGACTGGAACATAAGCCTAACAAATGCAGGAGTGACCGATGGCCGGCAACCAACCCGATCAGTTTCGCAACGTCGCACTCGTAGGCCATAGCGGCTGCGGCAAGACCTCGCTGGCCGAGGCGTTGCTGTTTAAGGCCGGGGTCACCAACCGGCTGGGGAGCGTGCAGGACAAGACCTCCATTCTGGACCACACCGAGGAGGAAAAGGAGAAGCTCTCCTCGTTCGACTCAGCCATCTGCCACCTGACCCACAAGGGCGTCCACGTCAACATCATCGACACCCCCGGCAGCGCGAGTTTTTGCGGCAGCGCGATCGCCGCGCTCGCGGCTGCGGACTGCGCGGTTGTGGTCATCTCCGCCGGCGCCGGCATTCAGGTGAACACGCGTAAGCTCTTGGAGCGAGCCCGGGAGTACGGAATCGGGGTCTGGATCGTGGTCAACCACATCGACGCCCAAAACATCGACCTTCCCGGGCTTGTGAGCGAGATTCAGGAATCCTTCGGGCCTCAATGCGTTCCTTTGAATCTTCCCTCCCACTCGGCCAAGAGCGTTGTGGACTGTCTGGCAAACGAATCCGGCGAGGTGGATTTCTCCGACGTAGGCAAGGCCCACACTGCGGTCATCGAGGCGGTCGTCGGGGCGAATGACGAACTTATGGAGAAGTACCTCGGGGGCGAACTCACCGACGAGGAGGCCCGGGCTGCCACGGCCGATGCGGTGGCTGCCGGCGAGTTCGTGCCCATCCTGTTTACCGGGGCGCGCGCCGATATCGGCGTAACCGAGTTTCTCGAAGCTCTTCTCACCTGCTGCCCCAGCCCGGTCGTGGGCAAGAAGCGCGTCCTTATCGACGGCGAGACCGAGACTGAAATTCAGCCGGCAACGGACGGTCCCTTCGTCGGTCAGGTGTTCAAGATCAGCACCGATCCCAAGACGCATATCAAGTACCTGGGAATCCGGGTCCACTCGGGCAGGCTTACCTCGGATATGAACATCAAGACCGTCTTGGAAACCAAGGGCTCCCGACCGGGACACGTGCTGCGCTCGCTGGGAGCGGAAATGTCGGAGATCGAGGCGGCCGAGGCGGGGGACATCGTCTCGCTGGCCAAACTCGACCTCAACATCGGCGACGTCGTCTTTACCGGCAAGGGCGGAACGATCGCCATGCCCAAGTTCCCCCAGCCGATGTTCTCCCTCGCCCTGGAGTCCAAGTCGCGCGGGGATGAGGACAAGATAAGCGTCGCCCTCAAGCGCTTCGCCGAAGAGGATCCCTGCTTCGTCTCGGAGCGCGGCACCGGCGGAGAGCTGGTCATTCGCGGGATGGGCGACGCCCAGCTCAGGACCTACCTGGCCCGCATGGCCAAGCACTACAAGCTCGAGGTCGACACCAGACCGCCCAAGATCCCCTACCGTGAAACGGCCACCGCCGGCGTAAGCAACGTCGAGTACACCCACAAGAAGCAAACCGGCGGAGCCGGGCAGTTCGCCCGCGTCTTTGTCAACCTGCTTCCCGCCCAGCGCGGCGAGGGGTACGAGTTTGTCGATAAGATCTTCGGCGGGGCGATCGACCAGAGCTTCAGGCCCAGCGTCGATAAGGGGATCCGCAAACAAATGGAGGAGGGGGTGATCGCCGGCTTTCCCGTCGTGGACGTCAAGGTCGAGCTGACCGACGGCAAGACCCATCCGGTGGACAGCAAGGACATCGCCTTCCAGATCGCCGGCCGGGGGGTCTTCAAGGACGCATTCTTACAGGCCAAGCCCGTTCTACTCGAACCCATCGTCAATTTGGAGGTGACCGTCCCGGCGGACAACGTCGGCGATATCCAGGGCGACCTTGCCTCGCGGCGCGGGCGGCCCCAGGGGCAGGACATGCTCCCCGGTCAAATGGCCATGATCCGGGCCACCGTGCCCCTTGCGGAGATCGCCGACTATAACTCGCGCATATCCAGCATCACCGCCGGGCAGGGCAGCTACGCCATGGAGTTCTCCCACTACGAAATCGTCCCCGCAAACGTCCAGCAGCAGATCATCGACGCCAACAAATAGGGGAAAACAGGGCTCAGGGCCAATACTGTTCGGCACGGGAACTGTATGTCGTCCCGTCCCTCCGGGACGTCGGGTGGCCCATGTCCTTTGGACATGGGGGAGACGATGATTGACGCTCAGGTCGCGTTCGGCAGCTCGTTTCGAGGTGCCGGACGCGATGATCCACACCTCAACGCCGGACCTTGTCGTATCATCCACCCCCTTACCTTCAGAGAAGGTGAGCCACCCGCCCACGATCATCGCCTCCCCCACCTCCAAAGGAGGTGATTCCATGAAAGAGGGTTCTCCTGCAGAATTCGTTGGACGGCGTATCCGCGGGGGATCG
>SDBU01002718.1_pt1 | contig 23170 bp, 27 predicted proteins | sample 2277071 | NCBI WGS metagenome assembly SDBU01 (sample SAMN10397929, study PRJNA504765) | marine sediment metagenome | isolation source: marine sediment core GS08_GC12, 126 cmbsf | place: Arctic Ocean: Gakkel Ridge, Loki's castle | collected 2008 | reverse complement strand
CCCGACTGGTGTGGCCCTCAGCGATCAGCTTAAGTATCTCCCGCTCTCTTGCCGTTAGCTGGTCATAGGGCTCTACTTCAGCCTGTTGCCGGTAGCCCTCGATTAGGGCTCTGGCTGCAGAAGGATATAAAAAGGAGTTCCCCTGGTGCACGGCGCCTATGGCTGATACCAGGTCTGAACCCAGTGCTTTCTTGGGTACGTAACCATCAGCTCCTGCTTTGATAGCCGATAATATGTACTCTCTATTGTCGTACTGAGTTAAAACCAGAACTTTCACCGTCGGGTTTTTCTTCTTGATACGGCGGGTGGCTTCCAGACCATCCATTCCAGGCATAGCAATGTCCATAACGACCACATCAGGCGCGAGCTCTCGTACTTTCACAATGGCCTCTTGTCCTTGGGACGCTTCTCCCACTACCTCGATGTCACCACAGGCATCAAGCAAAGCACGAATGCCATCTCGCATTATGGTGTGGTCATCTACTACCAGTATCTTTATCTTGTCCATTGGAAGCCTCGTGATTCAGGGGAATTTCCTTTAACGCCTTTTTCAGTGAGTCGATCTCCCTTCGCAGCTGTCTCTGTCTGTTGAACAAAAGAAGTACGTAGCCGAAAACTGATGCCCAGACAATACTAAACGCAGCAAATAGATAGCCAGCATTCTCCATTCTTGTTTGCCTCCTTAATTGTACGCTTAACTTGAAAATTCCTTCAGTCTCTCTATCTCGTTTTTGTCATTCTTCATTGAAACCTTCTGCATCAAGAGAAGAGAATATAAAGTAGTGAAGGCAGCTATGCTGACCAAGAGGGTTAAAAGCATAGACGGGGCGAGGCCGCCTTGGAAAATCACCGGTCCGGGATGCATTCCACGCCACAGGGTGGTTGCCAGAGCGACAATGGGTATGTCAATGAAGCCTATAATGCCCACTACTGCGGCGAATCTGGCACCCCGAGATTCCTCAGTGGCGAAGGAGCGCACCATGAAATAGGCGAGATAGAGCAACCAGAGAACAAGGGTAGCCGTCAAGCGGGGCTCCCAGGTCCACCATACCCCCCAAATAGGCTTGGCCCAGATAGCACCGGTGATCAAAGCCAGGGTGGTAAAGACGATTCCCACCTCAGCGGCGGAGTGGGCGAGGATGTCCCACTTGCCTTCCCTCTTTGCCAGATAGAGGATGCTGCCAATAAAGATAACGAAGAAGGACAGTAAAGACAGCCATCCCACGGGCACCATAAGGTAGAATATCCTCTGCACAATCCCCATCTCCTTCTCGGTAGGGACATAGAAGAAGACAAGATACAGGGCAATCACCATCAGCACGAAACTCAGCCCGAGGAGGATATTCTTTTTCATAAGCCTCTCTCTTTCATTGATGCTCTCTTTTCTATTCTTCAATAACGAAGGCAAAGATTAGGAACGACACCACCAAGAAAATGGCGTCAAAAGCCACTATTATCTGGAGCCAGGAGGATAGGTCACTCCAGGGTTTGCCGGCAAGTGCTAGCCCTGAAGCCATAACGGCACTGATGATTATAGGGACAACGATGGGCAGGAAGAGGATGGGCAGTACCATCTCTCGCGCCTTGGTATTAACTGCCAGGGCTGAAAATAGCGTGCCGACCGCAACAAACCCTATTGTGGTCAAAACGGTGATGGCAACGAGCTGGGGTGAGAGAACCAGATTAAACAGGAAAGCGAAGATGGGCAGCGCTATGGCTTCGATAATCAGCATAAAAAGCAGACTCCCCAGCATCTTGCCCACATAGATAACCTCTCGGCTTATCGGGCATACCATTAATCCTTCAAGGCAACCCTCCTCCTTCTCCATGATAAAGGAGCGGTTCAGGCTCAACACCCCGGCAAAAGCGAAGGTGACCCACAGCATACCGGGGGCGACCAGTTCTATTGTCTGCTGACTCGTTCCAAAAGCGAAATTGAAGATTACTATCACCAGGAGAGTAAAAACCAGCACGGAAAAAACGACCTCTTTGGCTCGCATCTCGGACAGAATGTCCTTCCAGGTGATGGCTATGACCTTATACCAGAATCTCATGCTCCTGCCCTCGTGCTATGCTGGTAGACCTGCTTCAGGTCCGCCAGGTCAAGCGCTTTGGTTGACTCCTGGTAAACAATCTTTCCCTGGTCCAAAATCAGCAGACGGTCACACAGTTCGAGCCCTCGCTCCAGATTATGGGTGGTAAGGACAGTGGTGCGTTTTTGCCCTCCTTCTGTTTGCAGTGCCGTCCACAGCATGGAGGTAGCCTGCTGGTCTAATCCGGTTTCCGGCTCATCCAGCAGCATTACCGTTGGCCTGTGAAGTAGGGCACGCGCAATGGATAGCCGTTGCTGCATACCCCGGGAGAGGGTGCCGACCCGATCATGAAGACGAGAGGTCATCCCCACCATAGCTAACACTTCGTGAACTCTCTCCCTGGCTCCGGGTATCTCGTACATACGGCTGTAGAATTCCAGGTTTTCGTAGGCGGTGAGATTACTGTAGAGGAAAGTCTGGTGGGTAACGACGCCAATCTGGCGGCGGACCTCTTCCGCATTATTCTTAAGGTCCAAGCCATCAATAAGGACTCTTCCTGAGGAGGGATTCATGATGGTGGCCAGCACCTTGATCAAGGTGGTCTTCCCTGCCCCATTAGGGCCAAAGATGGCTACCGTCTCTCCGGGCCTCACCTGAAGATCTATTCCTCTTAAAGCAAGGTGATTGCCAAATGACTTAGTGAGTCCCTGGACCTCAATGGCCCAAGCCTGGGGAGCAGAACCGTTTCCCTCCATTATTTATTAACACCCTCCTCTTTTGACCTTTGCATTAACCCCACCAACTGCGCCTTCCTTGTCGTGCGCAGCCTGCGGTAGACCTCCTCAGCGATTTTCCCAGCCTCAAAATCATCGTCTAGCTGCGCCAGTTCAGCAATTAGGTTGTGTCTCCTTTGGGCAAGACTGACCCCAGCACTAACCGTTTGAACCCGCTTCTTTCTCATCAGGTAAATAAAGACAAAACCGCCAGCAAGTATGGTCAGCGTCAGGACTACCCACTTGACCGCTCCCTGGGTATTGGTTTCAGGTAGACCGGAAAGTTGGGCCACCAGGATTTCACCCGGGGCCAAATCCCGGCCCGAAAAATGTTTAAATGGTCTGCCCTTAATATCCACCAGACCTTTTGCCGCCAGCTGGTCACTGCTAACCTCAATGCCTTCACCCTGAATCAGCAGGTCGTACCTGAGCGTTGGGTACTCCAACCTTCGAGAGAAGGTGTATTTCCCGGAGCTAGGCTCAATTCTGTACGAATAGGCTATCTCTTTGGTTCCAGGCAAGACCGCCATGGTGTCAACAAAGCCATCTGGGCCAGCGACGATACAACACCCCATCAGCCCGAGCAGATATTGCGGTTCGAATGCCTCCTCGGGCAGGGGGAACCTCAGTGTCTCTCTTTTTCCGTCGGTGGTGATTTCTTCTGCCCCAATATAAGTATGGCCAGACTCGTTTGCAAAGAGGTAATACTCCTCTACCTGCAAGCTATCTGGGCCAGCATATATGACGATGTGTGCCATTACCACCTTGACAGCCTTATCGCTGGTGGTGGCGTTATAGACCGTAACCTCGATGAATTTGGCAGTTTCTCCATCGTGGAAGTTGAGCCAGTCGCTATAGTACTCCGCCTCCTCGAAAATGGTTGTTATTTGATAGCTATAGCCGGGCTCAGTTGACAGACTATTGAAGGTGAATTTACCGTCAGCATTGGTTTTAGCAGTTGTTGAGCCTACCTCACTGTTGTCCAGGTAAGTCTTCAGGGTAACGTCTATAGCGGCTACGCTGCTGCCACCTTCAGTCCCATTGACCAGCTGCCCTTCAACTATTCCCTGGCCCGGCTCAGCCGCCAAGGCTGGTATCGACAGGCTCAGCGTAAGCATCGTCACCAGCAGAGCAATACGCTTAATCAACCCGCCCTCCTTGGCTCAGACTGGCGCCACAATGAGAACAAAAGCGGTCATCCTCCCGACTTCCCGCTCCACATTGAGGGCAGAACAGACCCTTGCTCTGGCGCTGCGCCAGAACCTGCCTTTCTATTTCCTCGTCTATACCGGTACCCCTTTCCCGCTCATCAATACCTTTGAGGATGGAAATGGCTTTCCCTTTGTACCTTGCCTCAAGGTCGCGGTAGTCCTCCTCAGTTAATACGCCTGATTGGAAGTCAAACTCCAGTTCCTTGAGCATGGAGTAAGTGGTGTCCCGTTGGGAGTGCAATTCTTGCAGTTTCTCGTCCTCAAGCGGCTCAACGGTACGCGACCTCTGCCTAAAGAATGGGTAGACAACGAAGGCAAAGGTAAACGCGGCTAATACCAAGGCAGCAACAACGGTCATCTGAAACCCCTCTCCGTGAACTCCTCTAGGTCCTTCTCAAGCCGGTGCCGGTATTCCTCGTTGGTTTCCTGAGCCATCGGGATAGTCTGAGAACTCTTGCCTCGCCTCAGCCATTGCTTTAGCGCCACGTAGATTACTCCTGAACCAAGCAGCAACGCAGCAATGGGTGATAGCCAGGCTGTCAGGTTGAAGCCCCGCTTGGGGGGTGACGCCAGCACCTGCTCCCCGTACTGGGCAACAAAGTACTGGATAATCTGTTCCTCTGATTGACCTTGAGCCAGCTTTTGCTCTATCAACGTGCCCATCGCTTCCTGTGTATCACACACGTGGCTATTCAGAATCCTGCCGCAGCCACACTGGCAGATAAGCTCTTTGGATATGCTACTCACCGTAGCCGAGTCAGCCATGACCGGGGAGGCTGAAAGTGTAGCCAGGAAAAAGGCAACGCCAAGGGTAATGCCAAGATTCTTCAGCTTCATCTCTATCCCCTCCTTGTCCTGGCTTGCCCTGAGACTGGCCGCTTCTGCCGGTCAGGCCAGAAAGCAATTAGTCCCCCCAGAACCAGGACACCTCCCCCAATCCATATCCAGATAACCAGCGGGTTGACCAGAACCTTGAAGGATGCGGTGCCGTCCTCATCCCAGCCGACCAGAATGACATACAGGTCTTCGATGGGGGTGGTGCGGATGGCCACCTCAGTCACCGGCTGCTCGTGGTTCCGGTGAAAGTATTTCTCCGGGACTAACTTGCCCTTCAGTTTCCCCTCGTTGTGAACCGAGAGGGTAGCCGAAACCACCAGCTTGCTCTGGGTCTCATAACGGTCCATATTCTCATAAGTGAGGGTGTAGTTCTTGATAGTCATCGACTCCCCTGGCGCAAGTACCGCTTCCTTCTCTACATCGTAGAAAGAAGAGCCGATGATGCCGATGGCGATAAGGAGAATACCGATGTGAACGAGATAGCCACCATAGCGAGGCTGGTTAGCCTGAAGCAAGCCCCAGAAGGCCTTCAGATAATTGTCTGCCTTTACCCGGTGGCGGGCTCTTATCTCTCGGAGCCACTGATAGAGTATGGTAAAGAGGACGAATCCCGAGACTAAGAATGCAACAAGGGCGTACCACTCCCTGACCCCCATAAGGAAAAGACCTGTTCCGAGAATTACCGTCCCCACCAGGGGCCAGAGAAAACTGCGTAGCAGGTTCTTGATTGATGCTCGCCGCCAGCCAATGAGGGCACAAACCCCGGTAAGTAGAATAACAGCCAGGAAAATGGGGCCATTCACCTGGTTAAAGAAAGGCGCCCCAACACTAATCTTGACCCCGCGTACTGCCTCAGATATCACCGGAAAAATTGTCCCCAGCAAGATGGTAAAGGCAGCGCCGACAAAAAGCAGGTTATTCAGCAGGAAAGTACTTTCTCTGGAGACAAGGGATTCCATCTCTGCCTCACTCTCTAGCTCGTCACTCCGATAGTAGAGTAAGCCAAATGAGCCAAGCAGGGTGATACCAATGAAAACTAAGAAGAAAGGTCCTAGGCCAGACTCAGAAAAAGTATGAACTGAGGATAGGATGCCACTTCGAGTCAGGAAAGTGCCAAATATCGCCAGACTGAAGGTTAGTATTATCAGCACCATGTTCCAGACCTTGAGCATGCCTCTCCTTCTTTGCATCATGATAGAGTGAAGGAAGGCGGTTGCTACCAGCCAGGGCATCAAACCTGCGTTCTCCACCGGGTCCCAAGCCCAGTAGCCCCCCCAGCCAAGCTCCACGTATGCCCACCAGGCGCCGATAATATTGCCAACCCCAAGGAGGAGCCAGGCCAGCAGTATCCACCTTCTTATAGCTATTATCCAATCGTCACCCAGCCTCCTGGTCAGCAGGGCGGCAATGGCGAAGGCAAAGGGGATGGTAAAGCCGACATAGCCAGCCAGTACCACTGGCGGGTGAAATACCATCCCCGGATTCTCCAGCATGGGATTGAGCCCTATCCCATCGGCGGGGGTAAAGGCGAGTTTATGGAAAGGGTTTGATATAAAGAGCAACAGAATGAGGAAGAAAGCCTCGGTAGCCATGATAATCGCCGAGGCGTAGGGCACTAACTCCTTACCGACATCTCGCTTCTGAAGTACCACTACGGTGGCAAATAGAGAGAGGAGCCATGCCCAGAGTAGTAGCGAGCCGGCATTGCCTGCCCACAAAGCGCTTAAGAGGTAAAGCAGGGAAGTATCATGGCTACTGTATGAGGCGACATATTCTATCCGGAAATCATGAGTGACCAGGGCGTAGACTAGAATGGCTACTGATATAGAAACCAGCCCGGAGACAGCAAGGAGGCCGTTTCTGGCACTATCCCTCACCCCCGGATGTCTTCCCCTCGCCCCAAATATGAAGGCGATAGCCGAGTAAATTGCGGCTACCAGCGCCAGAAGTAGAGCGATATAACCGATATTTGCCATACATTACTTTCCCTCGAGGGGTCTCACCTCTCCGGTACATACTTAGACGGACACTTTGTCAAAATGGTGTTCGCCTGAAAGACGCCGTCCGAATTGAGATAACCTTCAACGGCAACTTCATTGCCCACCTTGAAGGTGTCAGGAACTACCCCCTGATAGACCACTGGCAGGCTCTCATTTCCCTCAGAAACGGTGAATCTCAATATGAGGCCCCCCTGCTCCTGTTCCACGGAGCCGGGAGCAACCAACCCGTTCACCCGTACGTTCTCACCGTAGACCGAGCTTCCCTGGTCCATGATTTCAGTTACTGTATAGTAATAGGTTGCCGAAGCCTGAAAACCGGTATAGCCTAAATAGCCTATAGCAACAAATACAATAAGTCCGCCTAAAAGGAACCTTCTTTTCTTTAGCACTGTTCACTCCCATCTGGCCATTTAAGCGTACCGAGGAGGTACGCCCCACATATCTGCCGCCTCTAATCGGCTCACTTTCAAACCCACCATATCACGCCGCCGGTTTATGGCACGTGGCGCAGGTGTCATTGGTACGTCCATCATGGTCTGCGGGAATCGCAGATGCCTCGCCCACCCCGGTCTTGTGGCACAGCAGGCAGTCATCGCGTCCCTCCAACGTGTGCGGTGTGGCGGTCGGTGTTGCCGTTGGTGTTGGTGCCGGAGCCGGTTTAGGCGCTGGTGCCGGAGCCGGTTTAGGTGCTGGTGCCGGTGTTGGCTTGGGTGCTGGGGTTGGCGCAGGTTTTTGGGTCGGCTCGGGTGCTGGTGCTGAAGACGGTTGACTGGCGCATGAGGTAAGTAGTGGCACTATTACCAGTAATGCCACCACTAAAAGCAGTAACATGAATTTGCTCTTCATATCAGTTGTCTCCTTATTCCGTTAAGGCATACTTTTTTGCAAAGTGAAAAAGGGAACTGGAATAACTAAGTATTCCCCCGCACTTATTTCAATTTCTTCCCGTGATACTGGCTTGGGATTCTTTGTCTTGCCACCGCCGAAGTAAGCTTCAAGCATCCTTTGCCGTCAGGCCCGCCATGTGGGCCAGACCACTTTTTATAGCCTGTTAAGCATTATTAGGGCTACTTCAGAGCTTCTAGTGTAGGTGTCCAACACCCCGTTGATAAAGGCGGGGTTTGTGGACGCCTACACTACCCATCGCCGTGAATCAGGAAGTAGTTCCAGCTGACTTTGCCCCGAGTGTCGCTGGCTGGAATCGCCTGCGTCATCCCATCGGTAGTAATGTCGCGCAGCTGGACCTCTGCCTCGGCAAGCTTACTGGCCTTTTATTTCAGCGCATCAATGCCAGTTTGTAGGAGCGCCTTGGTAAATTGAGGATTGTGAATCCCAAGGCTTCGGTCCTCTGTTATTGTTTTATAGTTCCAAAGAGCCCCGACTTGTGCCGACGTGAATGTCCCTGTTATGCCAGAGCCACTCTCGGTAATTAGACCTTCAGCAACCAGGAGGGCTTTCAGCTCATCAACCAAACCTTGAACCTCCGTCTGAAGTCCGTTGTGGTCAAAACCTTCAATATCACTATGGCATGATTCACAACCGGCCACATTAGCTATCTCGTTGCCATGATATTCATATGCCATGGTCATGGTGTGGCCACCTGCCTGCTTTCCGTAAGCGTCAGCCATATGACATGTTGTACAGGCATCAGGTACAGCTGCGTGGACGCTGGTTCCCTTAAATTCACCATATCCCCCTATCCCCATGAGCATTGTGGACTGTGGGCCATGGTGGGGACCAAAGCGTGTCGAAGTAATCTCAACATCACCACCACCTACCGTTGGTATTTCATAACTCCACCTTGGCTGATGGCAACTAGTGCACAGATTACCTTTGCCCAGGTCAATGGTGTCTCCAGTAAGCTCTATTTTCACTGGCTTATCAGTTGTCAAGGCCCAATCAGCCTCGGTGTAAGTGTCGTGAATCTCATGGCAGGTACGGCAGTTTACCGGTGATGGGTTTTCTATGTCCCCGGCAATTTCAACTGAACCCGTTGCCACACGCTCCGTGAAGCCTTCACTGGTATGGCAAATAGCACAATCGGCGCCACTTCTTTCAAAAGTGAACCCCGACCCATGAAGTGAATTTGCGTACTGTACCTGCCTCGCCAGAACTAATGTAGTGTCGTTGTGACAGTCAGAACAGGCAGCCATTGCCACTGGACCTGCTGGACCGGCTGGACCTGCTGGACCAGAGGACCCGGCGGGCCCCGTTTCTCCGGGCGAACCCTGGCAACCAATCACCAAGAGTATCAGGGATAGCACCGCCACCAACGTAATCGTCCCACACCACCTCAGGATTTCCTTTACGCTCTTACGCATCTCCATCCTCCTTTCTCAATTTGATTGTGGAGCACTTGTGGTATACTTTAAGAAATTTTCCGCAGTGATTTACTGATGACTTGGTGAATAACAGCTATAACTCGCAACTGGCCCTCGAACTACATCAGCAACGTTCCTTCGTCAGATAGTATCATAATCTTAGCTTCGTCCACCGTAAGCATTTGTACCTATTTTTCTGACAAAAACACCCCATTTATTGCAATTTAAAGTAATGGCATGATTCGCAGGTAGCGTCGATGGCCTTACCTTTTTGGTCACCGGTTGTCGCCACCAGCTTGCCATGACACCTGAGGCACCCTGGGAATTCCTGGTGAGCTATATTGTCGGGATACGTTTTCCAGCTTACCTTCATATCAGGAAAGGTAGTAAGCCTGGCAATCTCCTTCAACCCCCTTAGTGTTTTATCAATCGCCTGCTCTTTCTCCTCATAAATCTGCGGGTAAGAAATGCGGTAGAACTCTTTGATAGTTTCTACCTTGGTGATGGCTTGAGCCAGAGTGGGGTTGGGAGGGTCTAGAGCGTTAAGTCCCTCTCTCTTGATGAACGGAAGGCTGCTATCTATCTTACCCTGGGCAAGTGCCATGTCAATGAGTTCCTCGGGCGAGCGGAAGATATGAGTTGCCCGGTTATGGCAATCCATACAGTCCATGAGACGTTTCTCGTTCTCTATGCGCTCGGAGCTAATTTCAGCCGCCCTATCCAGGTCAACATATTCACTGAGTTTGCCATTGCTATCCTCAACGCCTACCCAGCCGATTTCCTGGCGTTTCTCATCTATGGCTAGATACCAAACCTTGGCGGCGATATGCCAGTGGATGTCACGGGCAACCTCGGCCTCTCCACCTCCAACCCTGAGCACCCTGGTGTCAACCTGCTCCGTGTTCGCCTCATCTGTTGCGTAGGTGGTGTGGACACGGACAAGGTCGCCGGCAAACCTCTCCGGGCGGTGGCACTGCTCGCAGGTCTCGCGAGCGGGGCGGAGGTTCTCCACCGGGGTTGGAATGGGACGCTCATAAGTAGAGAAAAGAACCGCGGTAAACTGAGGTATGCCGCTGAGCTTTGACTTCACCAGGTAGCCGGCCCCGGAACCAACGTGGCATTCCGAGCAGGTCACCCGAGAATGAGGGGAGGCTTGATAAGCAGTATATTCTGGGTACATCACCTCGTGGCACAGACGACCACAGAACGCGTCCGAATCGGTGAATTCCATAAGTTGATAGCCACCGATGACCAGCAATATTATTCCTATTGCTCCAGCGAACATGAGGAAAAGCAATTTCTCGCGGTGCCGTTTACGATACTCCATCATTACCTCGGTCACTATACTTCAAGATAGCCAGGACAAAAACCACTCCCCCGGCGATAAACAGAATTGGCACCATGGAAAAGTTGAACACCCCAAACAGGGGATATTTTTCGGGGAGGTCAGAGTAAATATTAAATATAACTAGTGCCACAATGAGCACCAGGATTATGCCGGCGGCTCTGGTCAGCCAATCGTCAAAGACCCCACGCAGGTAGTTCACTTACCCTCCTTACTCCCTTCAGTTCCTTGCAATCTCTCGTATTCCAAGGGATGCTCCCGGCGGTATCGCTCTTTGGGCACCTTTCCGGTAAATATAGAGGTATTAATGGGGAATATCCCTGGAACAAAATGGTTAAAGAAGATGTGCACCACAAAAATCCAGGTTAACGCCAACATTGCCTCATCACTGTGAGCAACCAGGGCCGTCGGAACAACCCAGCCAGGAAGGTACTTGGTGACAAGGATGGGATACATCAGAATGAAGCCCGAGCCGGCCATGATGGGCATTCCCCAGAAAATAGCCCAGTAGTCAAACTTCTCTCTCCAGTTAAAGCGGTCATACCGGGGCCTCTCCTTTCTCAGTCCAAGAAAGTAACCCAGTTCCTGAAAGAACTTTACGAAGTCCTGACCACCGGGTATCATCTTTACCGGGAAAGGTCTTTTAAGAATGAGGGTTGAATGGAGGATATAGAATAGGTGATAAAAGCAAACAATGACCATTACCCAGGCAGCAAAATGGTGAACCGAGCGGGTGACTTCAATCCCTCCCCATGCCCCCATCCACCACTGGCTGATTGCCCAGTCGTGGAATTTCAGGGGCATGCCGGTGATCACCAGCAGGACAAAGCTTACCATCAGTACCGCGTGCTGAATTATTTGATGAATATCAAAACGACTTATCCTTTCACCCAAGCCTTTTTCAGTGATAACGGTTTTAGTCACTCCGACCATGCTTATTCCCTCCACCTATTGGCGGTAAATCGTATAATGGCGGCTAGCACTACCAAGGCACCAAAAGCAAGAACGGATGTCAGTAGAATAGTGAAAAGCTTTTCCGTGTAATATGCTACCGGAATATTTTCCGGCGATGCCTCCTGGTGCCCCAGGAAGCCACTGGCAAACTTAACCCCGGCGCCAGGGTGACACTGCTCACAGGTCTTGGCCAGCTGTTCTAAACCGGCTACCGGGGAGGTTGGGTCAGTCACACTTTTTATATCGTGGACACCGTGACAATTAGTGCAGGTGGCCTTATCCAGTTGAGTTATTTCGTAGGTGCCCAGCTGCATTGCCTTACCATGAAAGCCGCGCATATACGACTCGTAGACTTTTTCCACAATGCCATAGTCTGCCATCAACTCCTCGTTACTGTGGCACTTGGCGCAGGTCTGGGCAATGTTCTTCTTATAGGCGGGGGCACTATATTCCAGTACCCGTATTACGCTATGGGGATTAACCTCGGGGCTGTGGCAATCAACACAGGTAGCCACATCAGGGTTACCCTGAACTAATTGCTGGCCGTGGACGCTCTCCAGGTGTAGCTTATATTCATACTGGTGGCAACTGCCGCACTTTTGTGCCAGAGACAGCTTAGTTAGGGGTGTAGCAATCTTGTGCGGCTCAGCGGTATGGCAGGTAGTGCAATCTATAAACCGGTGAGCCGCCGTATTGACTGCCTTTTCGCTAACATACAGAGAAACCTCACCTCCGGGGGTGGTTGTAATAAGGTTCGGGTTGCCATGACATGATAGACAGTTATTCTCATCAAGGGCATAAGTCTTGATAGAGTTGCCACCCAGGCACAGACCTATCACTACCAGCCCCATAGCTAGAAATAGGAAGAATCCTCTCATTTCCACTCCTACTTGCCTGCCGGCTTTGCACAGACCTGCCTTCTTCCTTAAATTGTCAAATAGTTACCTGCTTACTCCGGCACCTTATTGGGAGAAAAGACTGGTCTCATCAATCTGGTACCTTGCCAAATCCATGAACAAGGGGAAAACGATAAAGGCCAAATACCTCCCGGCTCCGTAAAAAACCGATAAAGATGATTACGATTCCTAGTAACTCGAAGACGTAGAAAAGCGGGAGAGTTCCTCCTAATCTCATGTGTGTTCCACCCACAGCCGGTAATATGGCCCCTACCGCGATGAGCATGTTGGATACCACTCGATGCCGCATGAGCCTGCGCTTCCAGAAGACCCAGGCGCTGTATATCGCTCCTCCCACCAGAGCGAACGTGCCAAAAGTGTTAAAGAAGGGGGTCATCAGCCTCACCCCCTGGGGCATGGCACGGCCGGAGAGGTAATCTAGGGTACTCAGGTCAATGCTGGCAGTAAAGACTCTGAAAGCGGCATACAATGATGCCACCAGCAAGACCGCCATGATAACGTGAGCTTTGCGCCGTGGAGCGAGCAAATAGAGGGTGCCCATCCCCAGGTAGGCGGCGACGAATATCGCTCCGAATAGGTACCATAACCGGTAGATTGTCGGGTTTAACCCCCAGAGCCCGGTCCAGAACTCAGTCCCGGTACTGATAAAGTACATGAACAGACCAACGGCCCAGATAAGCTGATAAGGTTTCCGCCTGGCAAAGAATTGGTCAAGAACGGTCACCGCAAAGACGAGGCTGACAACAGCAGATACAAGTGGCAGTAGTGCAATACTCATAATGAACTCTCTGCTATTTTACGCTATTGCTAGAGAGCTTTGAATAAAACAATGCCCTATTTTTTTATAATAAATACCCCGTTTCTGGACAAAAAATGCCCTGTATTGTAGAATTGATATGGGGTGTGGGGGGTGTTCAAATGAAGATTGACAAAAATCTCATGGCGGGGTTTGAGGTCGGTCACTGGGATGTCCCAATGCCAATTCTGGCCATAGTAGGAACACTTCTTGGGTTGGGATATATTATTGTTCTCCCCTTTGTCGGGCTGGCAGGCTTCATCTTACTCGGCGGTTATCGTGCGCAACGGGGCTTAGCCCCTATATGGCGCAAGACAAAGACTCGTTAGGATGCTAGCATTGCCTGTCAGAGACACTCGGGGCAACATCACACCGGTCGCCGAGGTTATCTGGGATGCAGACAATGTTAAGTAGATTGCACTTGGCGCTGGATAACTGCGGTAATGCTATTGATTAGGGATTAATGTAGACTACTATTAGGATTGACCAGTTTACCGCTTAAGACTGACCAATCCTGAGTAGAAAAATGAACGCTATCACACTCGGGTATTGGTTCAGCCTCCCAGATTACTATCGTGATTTCTTGAAACTATTCTGGAAGTGCCGACTGGTCTTTGGTGCCATACTTAGTAAGTTTGAGAAAGCGGGTGTATAATAAAAAAGAGGAGACCGCTATTTTGTTTAACACCATTATGTTAGAGAGCCGTCGACGATGGCAATCAAATCACCAAAAGGGACATTTTTAGAGAAAAGGTCTTCAAAGGGGGACGGCTTTATTCGATGAAGCGAAAATCCGTTGTGAAGCTAGCCGTGGGTGGAGTAAGCACGGACTCCTCAATAGTTGGTGAGGCAAGTGGGTTTATGGAAAGCCGCGGAAGCTCCGGTGACTATCTACAGGCAATTATCAATAGCCTTGAGGATGAACTACTGGTTATTGACCGAGACTATCGCATCATAGAGGCGAATGAGGCGGTACTTTCAAGACACGGAAAACTCAGGGAAGAAGTGATTGGGAAATACTGCTACGATGTTTCTCACGGCTTACCTGAGGTTTGTCGTCTACCCCATCACGAATGCCCGATTGAGGTGGTATGGGAGACGGGTAAACCGGCGCGCACCACCCACATCCATGTCTACGAGGCTGATGGTGAAAAGCGAGAAAGATATGTTGACATTATCGCGTCTCCGCTTACCGATAGCCAGGGTAATGTTACCGCAGTCGCCGAAGTGTTGCGCGATGTGACCGAGGCCAAGGAGCTGGAATTGAAGATTGCCGGTGCCCGACGAAGCCTCCTGGCCCTGAACGTCATTGCCACTGCGGTAAGCCAGTCGCTTGACTTAGATACTGTGCTCACCAGTGCCCTGGACAAGACGCTGGAGATAATGGAAGGTAGCATTGGGGGCATACTCCTGCTGGACGAGGAGAAGCAAAAGCTATATTACCGGGTCCACCGTGGCCTGTCCCCTAGATACATTGGGGAAATGTCCCTTAGCCTAGGCGAAGGCATTGCCGGTGAAGTAGCCCAAACTGGAGAATCTATCCTCTTAGAAGACATTTCAACCGACCCGCGTGCCGCTCGCCCCAAGCTGATCGGCACAGAAGGACTTCGGGCATTTGCCAGCGTTCCACTACGTTCAAAAGAAAAAGTTCTAGGCGTAATTAATATTGCCAGCTACGAGGCGCGGAAGTTTTCTCCTGAAGATGTCCGGCTCCTGGAAAGTATCGCCGCCCAGGTGGCAGTAGCGGTGGAAAACGCCCAGTTGCACCAAGAAGTACGGCGCAAAGACGAGATTCGCGGTGAGCTACTGCGTGGGATATTCTCGATCCAAGAAGAAGAACGGAGGAGAATCGCCCGCGAACTGCACGACGAGACAAGTCAATCCCTGGCCAGCCTGGCGGCTAGCCTTGAAGTAGTGAGTAGTATGTTACCGGCTAGTGCCGATGAAGCCAAGGCGAGATTAACCAAAGCCAAGACTCTATCTATCAGCATTCTCGATGAGATAAACCGGTTAATCTACGAGCTTCGTCCTACTTTGCTTGACGACCTGGGGGTGGTTTCCGCCACACGGTGGTTGGCGGATAATATCTTAGCCGCAGCCGGCGTGGTGGTAGATTTCAAGACCGTAGGGCGGCGGAGAAGATTACCCCCTAAACTAGAAACAACTATTTTCAGACTCATCCAAGAAGCGATTGGTAATATCGCTAGGCATGCTGAGGCTAAGAAAGCTAGTATCACCCTGTATTCTAACAAGAATGCGTTTGGATTCCATATCAGAGATGACGGTAGGGGCTTTGATGTTAAGGAGGCTCTAAGTACCAAGGATTGGCCGCGGGGGTTGGGGCTGCTGGGTATGAAAGAGAGGGTAGAACTGATAAACGGAACCTGGCGTATCCGCTCACACCCCGGCGGCGGTGGTACTGAAATCGATGTCGAGATTCCGGTGGACGAGGTGTCCAGTGGCTAAGGTAAAGGTGCTAGTGGTGGACGACCACGCCATAATGCGAGATGGCATTCGTGCTTTGATTGGCATTTACGATGACATTGAAATAGTAGGGGAAGCGTCGGAAGGCAGGGAGGCTGTGGAGAAAGCGCAGGAGCTGACGCCTGACGTTGTCGTCATGGACATAGCTATGCCCGGACTGGATGGCCTGGAAGCTACCCGCCGTATCCGAAAGAGAAACCCAACGGTGAAAGTCTTAGTTTTGACTCAGCATGACAATAAGGAGTACATACTATCGACCATCAAGGCTGGAGCCGCTGGTTACGTGCCCAAGAGAGCGCTGGGTTCGGAGCTGGTATCGGCCATACGTGCCGTGTACCGCGGCGATTCCTATTTATACCCTTCCGCAGCCACAACGGTAATCAAGGATTACCTAGCGGGGGCTGAAGAAGAGCCTTATGACCGCTTAACGGCGCGAGAGAGAGAAATACTCAAGCTTATCGCTGAAGGGCACACCAGCCGGGAAATTGCCGAAATGCTCTTTATCAGCCTAAAGACCGTTCTGGGTCACCGGGCAAAAATAATGGAAAAGCTGGATATACACAATCGCACCGAACTCATCAAATATGCCATACGCAAGGGGCTGGTGAGCATGGATACATAAACAGAATCAACGGCATTCTCCTGGAAATATAACGGCAGAAGCTCTAACGTGGAGTTAGAGCTTCTGCTTTTTATTGGTGCCGTGATGGAAATAGGGTGTTTTTTGTCCAGAAACGGGACAGTTTGCTAGCGAAAAGCGGATACCAGTGCCATTGTGCAGGTCCACGAAGGGGAGGATAATAGAGATACAAGTGGTTAACTTGTCATTGCTTGAACCAGACTGGATAAGAAAGGAGGTGTGTCATGAGACGATTACGCAATTGTATGTTAGCGTTGCTCATTGGCTGTTGCACGCCACTACTTATTTGGATGGGAGCGGGTAGTGCGCTGTACCAGAGCCGGAAAAGGGCAAAGGTGCTTAAGAGAACACTTCCGGGTTTGACATGCGCTATCGATGCTGACTGTCCTGCCGGACATGTATGTGCAGGCGGGTATTGCGTACCTGAGAGAATTCGGTAGCTGTTGGGCAACATTAGCACAGATTAGGTAAAAGCATTGCCACTTCACATTCCTAGACAATCACACGTGAAGTGGCAATCTTGCTTTTCGATGGTGACAAAACGCTTCTTTGCCAAACGATGGCAGTAAGAACTCTGAGGGAGCGCTGCTGCCATAAAGGGAGACCGGTAAGTTCATCGCTTAAGGCGTTGCGACAATAATCTCTCCAAAAACTCACTGCAATATTGACCAACCCTCTTGCCTCAGATGTAATAAAGATTGTTGACGGTCTTTCTTATTTATGGTAGAATGTATATTGTTGACCATTTTAGTCAACAATTATCTGGGGCAATGAAGCTTTCTACTTGGGCTCAATATGGAACCAGGGCACTTTTGGATTTAGTCCTGCACCGGAAAGAGGGGCCAGTGTTATTAAGAGATATTGCCGAAAGGCAGCAGATTCCCCCGGGGGTATCTAGCGCAATTGAGCGCCTCCCTTATCGCTGGGGCTATAGTTCGGAGCACCCGAGGTGCCAGAAGCGGAGTTTCATTAACTATGGTTGACAGGTATTCCAGGCAAATCCTTTTCCGCGGTATAGGCGAAGAGGGGCAAAAGAGATTAGGCAATAGCTGTGTTGTCGTCATTGGTTGCGGAGCCCTGGGGACGATTATTTCTACTTCCTTGGTTCGTGCCGGTGTTGGCAAGGTCAGAATTATAGATAGAGATTTTATAGAGTACCACAACCTGCAGCGTCAAGTCCTTTTCGATGAAGATGACATACAAAAGGGGCTGCCGAAGGCGATAGCCGCCGAGCAGCATCTGAAGAAGGTGAATTCTTCAGTTGAAGTTGAAGGGATAGTCGCCGATGTAAACTATACCAATATTGAAAGGCTCATCAGTGGTGCTGATCTGATTCTAGATGGATTGGATAACTTCGAGGCACGCTTTCTGATCAATGATGCTTCTCTGAAGCACAAAATCCCCTGGGTTTATGGAGGTGCCATCTCTTCTTTGGGAATGACCATGACGGTAATCCCAGATGAAACCCCTTGTTTTCGGTGCTTTTGCTCGGCTGTGCCTCATCCGCAAGTAATTCCTACCTGCGATACAGCAGGCGTAATCAGCCCCGCCCCGTTCATCATCGGCTCTCTCGAGTCTGCTGAGGCGATGAAGATACTGGTTGGAGCGAATAATATCAATCGGGGTCTTATGATTATTGATGTTTGGAAGGGAACCTTTCAGCACTTCAAAATCAATCGCAATGAAAACTGCCCAGCCTGCCAGGGTAGATATGAGTTTTTGAAGGGCGAGTCTGGATTAAAAACCACCTCACTTTGTGGTCAAAATGCGGTGCAGGTCTTTTATCCCGAGGCAGGAGACCTCTCCCTCAAGGAGCTTGCTGAACGTCTCAAGCCAGTAGCAGAGGTCAGCTACAATGAGTTTATGTTACGTTTTACCGTGGATGACCACGAAATGGTTGTTTTCCCTGACGGCCGGGCTATTCTTAGGAACACTACTGATGAATCGCTGGCCAGGGGACTCTATGCAAAATATATCGGAACATAAGCGAGATATTAAGCGAGGGATAACAGGATGACCGCGAAACAACAAACAAATGTTGGGGAACTAAGAAATCGCGGGGTAGTAAAACTAAAAGAAGAAGACATGTTTTCCGTGTGGGTGAAAACGGCCTGTTGTAACCTAACCTCAAAGCAGCTGAGGAAACTCGCTGATATTACTGACAAATATGCCAGGAGTTACCTTCTGTTTACCACCAGGCAGATACCCATCATCCCGTTTATCCACCTGAAAGATGTGGAGAGGGTACAGGAAGAACTCAGCGCAGTTTATTTAGAGTTGGACCGGTGCGGTCCCACCGTAAGAAATGTGAATGTGTGTTATGATGACAAGATTTGCCCGGAAGCGCTTACCAATTCCTTGTCTTTGGCGGAGAAATTGGACAACTTCTTTCATGTCCCTATGACGCACAAGGTGAAGATTGGCGTTGCTGGCTGCAAGAAAGACTGCATTATTTCTCGCATCTTGACTGACATTGGTTTCACTGCGGTAGAGAGGGACGGTAGGAAAGGGTACGATGTATGTGTTGGCGGCGGGCTGGGCTTGAACCCCTTTGTCGGAGTGAAAATGGCCGACTGCCTTTCTGAAGAAGAGTGCATCAGGCTTGTTCAGAACTACTTCGATTTTCTCGGCAAGGAAGGTAAAGGGGAGGAGCGTGGTGCCGACCTGATAACCAGGCTGGGTACGGAAACGGTGAAACGGGAATTAAACAAGAATCTGCGGGAAGGCTCGGAGCTCAAGCCAATTAAATGTCAAACCAGCTTGCCGGAGAAAGAGACTGACAGGATGATTCTAAGGGTGAGGGCTACATGTGGGGAGGTTACCGCGGACCAATTAAGAAAAATTGCTGAGATTGCAGAAAGATATGGCCGGGGATTTGTCCATTTTGTAGTCCGTGGTTCGCCGGAGATTCCCTGTATTGATGAGAGGCATCTGGAGGGCATTAGAAAAGAGCTGCGAGAAGTAGGCATGCAAATACTGGACAGAGGGATTGATAATCTCCAAAGCTGCTTTGGTAACTACTGCACTGAGAGTAACATGGACCCTCAGTCTTTATTAAGGAGAATTGAGAAACTGGTTGAGGAGCTGGGCTTGAACAACTTGAATATTAGAATCTCAGCCAGCGGTTGTCCAAACTCCTGCGGGATTGCCCATCTCAATGATATTGGTTTTCTGGGAGTTGTCGAACCTGAGGTTGATATCGCCAATTGTAATGGTTGCGAACTCTGTCTCCCGGTATGCAAAAGGAAGGCAATAGAAATAAGAGATGGGGTGGCGGTAATAGATAAGGAAGAATGCAAGCATTGTGGCCAATGTATCACGGTGTGTCCTTTTGACGCTATCGGGGAAAAGAGAAGGGGGTTCGCTGTACTGGTTGGCGGCAGAGAAGGCGAAAATGCCAGGCTGGGTGACGTGATTGCCGAATTTCTATCTGAGGAGGAGGCACTGCGGGTTGCCGAAGGATGCTTGAGAATACTGGCGGAGAAAAAGGTCGATGCCGCCACCATTATCGATGAAGTAGGCATAGCAAGATTCAGAGAGATGTTAGTCCCGGCATAACATAGCGGTATTGGGGTAGAAAATGTTGAAGAGGGGTTTCAAAGATGGAAGAAAAGATTGAGCATGCTAAGAAATTGATTGAAGAGGCAGTAAGAAACTATCCCAGGATAGCGGTAGCTTGCTCTTTTGGCAAGGACAGTATGGTTGTGGTTCACCTAGCCAGGGAGGTAGACCCGGAGATAAAGGTGTTCTCAGTAATGACACGATACAAACCAAAGGAAACCCTGGACTACCTCAGATTAACGAATGAAAAAATGGATCTTGGTACCACTGTATACATGGTTGCTGATAGCATTCCAGAGGCCCTCCGCGGTAATTCCTTGGAAGTGGTGCTGCTGCCCACTGTAGAATTTGATGAAAAAGCGTCTCAAATTGAAACTCAAACCGGGAGAGCGATTTATCAATTAGACCCCGACGAATGCTGCCGGCTGCTTAAAGTAGAACCGACCAAGGTAGGCTTACGTAGTTTAGATGCCTGGATAACCGGTTTAAGAAACACTGAGGGGAGGACAAGACAAGATTACCAGGAAATAGAAGATAAGGGTGGACTTATCAAGATAAACCCAATTTTAACCTTTACTGAGGCAGAGATATGGAGGTATCTGGCCACTAGAGGTATTGAGCCACATCCATGGTATGGAAAAGACTACCGGTCTCTAGGCTGTGCTCCTTGCTCGCATCCGGGAGGAGAACTTGAGCGGGATGGCAGATGGCAAGATACCAGCAAATGTGGAGGGGAGTGTGGCATACACACCCAAAGACTAAAATGATAAATCAGGACAAAAACTGGATACAAGATAAAGAACCAGACCATCAATTAAGGGTTTATTCGGATATAACACAGCTTATAGCCAACCCACAGAACCCGACACCGCTGGTCAGGCTAAACAGAATTAACCCAAATAAGGACTTCCAGATTTATCTCAAGCTGGAAAGGTATAATCCCTTTGGCTCGGTTAAAGATAGAATAGTTTACCAGATGCTAACCGCATTGGAAACAAAGGGCAAGACCGTTGTTGAGCCGTCGTCAGGCAATACTGGAATCGCGTTAGCTTGTGTGGCTAACGCTTTGGGAATACCGGTGGAGATAGCGGTCCCGGAGAAAATTCCCGATGAAAAAAAGGTGATGTTAAGATTCTTAGGGGCTGAAGTAAGGGAAGCCGATGATGCGCTGTGCCCTTTATTCCCCACTGAGGGAGCCAGAGGCCTGGTAAACGCCTTAATAAAAAGTCCCGCTACTAAAGATAGATATATTAGCCCAAATCAGTACGAGAACGAACTGAATGTTCAAGCACATTATCGAACAACCGGACCGGAAATCTGGCAGCAAACTCAGGGTGAAATCAATTATTTCTTTGCCGGCTTTGGCACTTGTGGCACGATAACTGGTGTGGGCCGATATCTTAAAGAGCAAAATCCTGAAGTAAGAATTATTGCCGTAGAGCCTTCTTCCCCGAACCATAAATTACCCGGCATGAAGCGGATCACCGGGTTGAGTGAAGAGTTTATACCCACGATTCTGGATCGCTCAGTAATAGATGATACGGTGGAAGTGACCGACGAAGATGCCTATAGAACCGCCATAAAGCTGGCTAGAAAAGACGGGATTCCGGTCGGTCCAACATCAGGAGCTATCCTTTACGCTGCCTTGCACTATGCTAAATCCAATAGAGGGCTGGCGGTGGTCATATCTCCGGATGACGCCTTCAAATATGCCAGCTTTTATAAAGGTGTCTTGGAGGCAGAATCCGGAGAAATTGGCGGGGAAGAATACGATTTGTGTGAGTTCGTTTGCCCTCTGTCAAAGATGAAAGCAACCGAGGTAATCGATAATTTGGTTGAGGGAGTAACGGCAAAAATAATCGTGGGCGATACGGATTCTCTCAAAAGTGTGGCGCAAGAGTTAAAAGCCAGAAGGATAAGGCCGACTTTTGAACAGGGGGGTGAAGACCGGTTTGTACTGGTATTTACCAAATGAATGTGGTTATATAAACCGACCAAAAATATTGAAAAGTGGATTAGGATGGCAAATGCAGTAGATAATAGGTTACGGTCTTGGGTCAAGTCAATTACTTGGAGAGTTATAGGTATAGTCATACTGGGTGCTCTGGTTTGGTTGTTCACCCGTGATTGGCAAGAAACGACACTGATAACTATTACATTTCATGCGATTAGGCTTGTGCTTTACTACTACCATGAAAGAGCATGGGAGAGGATAGATTGGGGAAGAAGGAAGAAGGTTAAAGAAGACTACGTGATATGAGATGGAAAGAAGGCTGGATACTCATCATATGCAAGAATCCAGCCTTACGCTGAATCCTGGTACTATAACATTGTCTTCAACTTCGAATGTCAATAGCCTCAAGGTACTTTACGGCTGAATGTTACTCTAGTGTCTGGCAAACACCATCTCCCTCTCCAAAGTCGCAACTACATTCCGTACAACCGACGGGTGTATCTATGTTTGGAGGCGTTTACAACCATAGAAACAGGGACTAAATATTGTAAAAGGGGATATTTTTTCTATGGACAATAATATGGGCGGGACAATAGACTAGTTCGACACACATAATGCCTCAATAAAAGTGTGGGTAATTGGGTAATAATGTTCATCTAATGGTCTATTGCGGATATTGCATCCCGTCTAATGAATGAAGGAGGTAACTATAATGGAATGGAGAGCTTTTCTTCTGCTTGTTCACCTACTATCAACACTACTTATGGCAGCACCCTTCTATATGCTTATTATAGCCAATGAACGCGCCCGCTTTGGCGTTCCTCTGGGCTACTTCACCGACCGCTACATGGAGAACATTGTCCGCAATAACTCGGTGAGGTGCTTTATCTTCCAAGGTACTATGGCGGCGAGCGGTCTCGGATTGATTTTTGTGACCGGAAGGAGCTGGATTGCGCTATTGACTGACCCTACCCTCATTATTAAGTGGGTAGCGCTGGCGATTATGGTGAGTCTGCTTTCTTATGTCCATTTTTCTCTTCAGCCGCGTATCGAATCACTGATGGAGCATGTGAAACCTGATACACCTGTTCCTCAAGGGCTAGGGCCCCAAATTGCTGTTTTACGCTCACGTAGAAAAAAGTTCGCCGGTATCTGCCTTTTCCTAGTGCTGACCGCACTCATCATGGGTCTGCAGGCAACCTTCTTCTATAATTTCTATCTCGCCTTGATCTTCGTAGCCGTGGCCGCCCTTTATGCTTGGAGAGTTTACCGAAAACCGGTACCTCTGGGCTGGTTCTAAAAAGACTCCATAGTAACTGAATAGTTTTTTAGTAATCTTCTAAT
>SDBU01002717.1_pt1 | contig 23171 bp, 26 predicted proteins | sample 2277071 | NCBI WGS metagenome assembly SDBU01 (sample SAMN10397929, study PRJNA504765) | marine sediment metagenome | isolation source: marine sediment core GS08_GC12, 126 cmbsf | place: Arctic Ocean: Gakkel Ridge, Loki's castle | collected 2008 | reverse complement strand
CTCGGTATTGTATGCCGTTCCTACAGACAGATGTTCAAAGTAACCACCCGATTCCACCTCTTCGACATACATGATAATATCGCCAATACCAGCATAGGTCGTGATGACGTTCGATTCAGTAACCGGCGATTCGAGGGCTGTGGTTGTGGTTATAGCCGCCGTTACTGTGTATTCTTTGGTGGCCGCAAACCACAATTCGTCGCCCGTTGTGTTCACCAGCAGACTTAGGCCATGTTCTGGCAAATCCCATTCCGTTTCAAATTGGGTGCTTCTAACCCTGTGAAACGAGTGGATCCAGTCAATGAGGCATCCACCATCGCCTATCGTTATCACCACACCAAAGTTAACATTCCAGTTCGTAGCTGCCGATAAAACACCAGAATAACGTATCTGCTTCAGTACAGCCGAATTGGTGTTGAAGTGCGGAAAGTTAGTCCTGTCATCCAGGTCTACCAGGCTGTACCATGTACTGGCTTCCAGGGCCTCAATTTCCAAGAATGTATAGAATGGAATGTTCGGGCGAGGGCCTATGGCGGCGGCGGGCTTCTCTTTGATCACGTCTCTGATCACGTCGTTGTACGCTTCAGCCGCTTTGACTGCCACGTCAGCGGCATCCGCCCACTCATCAAGCGATGCGGCAACAACACTAGCCTCTTGCAGGTCAAGCAGCGTGCCCATCCAACCCAGTACCAGGTATACAAACAGTAACGTAGCTAAGATTTTAAAGATTTTCATCTGTTTCCTCCACTTCTTCTGGTTGTTCTGCTATTAATGCTGCAATTCGTTCGTCGTCCCAATCAGCTTCTTTCAGGTATACCACCAACGGCACACCGGCCTTGACTGCTAATGCTGCTGCGGTCCAAAAGGCGTTGTCTATCTCTATCTTGTCCAGTGCGTCATCCTCAAAAACAGGGCGGTCTGTGATGCTATGCTCTAAGTCGCCCGCTGCGTAGGAGTCTAGCCCAAAGCCCTTATATTGGCCCCGGAACCCACCGATTGCAACGGCCATTTGGTGGGCGGCTACCATTGCAGCATCGTAGTTGGCCCTGCGCTGCGTGACCTTTGCTGCGACCGGCTGCCGGGCTACTCTTAGAGCCCTGCCCGATGCGTCACCACTGGCGGTATGGACGTCTGCGGACAGCTCTACCACATCTCTCTCAATCTCTTTGAGGATACTATCGATGTGTAGTAACACGTTCTCCAAGTCCAGGTCTGCTACCATTGCCTCGGCCCCGCCGTCTATGGGAACGTTCCAAATGGTCTGTAACTCCTCGCGGCCCGGTGCTGGTCGGTCTGTGGTGGCTGCCGCCCTCGTAAGGGCTAGAGACTTCTTGAGGTTCTTAGGGTTTCCAAAGCCCTTCATCAAGAAGGGCGGATTGATAGTCTTGCGGACTTGGTCGGAAAGCATGGACGCTAGATCGTCCGCCTCTTGCACTTTGGCCCTAATCGGGTGCAACTCCGACCAGCCCCAGTCCAGGCCCACGTCGTTATGCTGAATGACCACCAGAGGGATGAATCCGTAAGGCTCTGACCAGGCTGCCACGGCCTGCCCTGTCCTGTCTACGTTGTCCGGCCACGCATAGGGTTCGCCGTTCAGGAATGTCTCGTAAACTACCGAGTCCCCATCCCTGGATACTTGCTCTGTGTAGGTCACTGTGCCTACGTCTTTTCGAGGGTCTGCGCGCTCCTCCCTGAGCCCGTATGCCTTGACGTTCCCAAATGGGTCTTTCTCCACGTACTCTATCGTGCCAGGATGTAGCAGTGAGAGATATACCCGTTCTCTGTTCACGTCGTCTACGATCTGAATCGCGGCATCCCCAAGAATTGCGCCCCTAACTGTAAGGACGTCTTTCTGCACGGGCCACCGCGAATATTTCCACAGGTCTGCTATTGCCTCCCTGAGCGATTCATTTTCCGTCACGATAGGGATTGCGCCGTCGTCGCCGGCAAGAGGGTCCAAAAGACCACCGAATAGATGGGCTTTCCAGAACTCTCCCAGGCGGTAGGCAGGATTGAAAATCGGCCTGGCGTATTTGTACATCCCGTATTGCTTGCGATAGGCTGTAGCCCAGTTGTGGACGTTTCGATAGCTCGTCATTTCATATTGTGCCCACAAAACGGCGTACCGCAAACAACGCGCCTCTTGCTCTGACCATTCGGCGGCGTCTGTCACAGGGGCGGTTAGATACGCTTCCCTAAATGCGGTGATCCCCAACTTGAGTCGATTGAAAAAGGTTGTCATAGCTCAGTATACCACACTTCCTTATGCTTGTCAAACCCGCTGCCACTGAAGGGCAGGGCCATAATACGGTACATTCGCGTTTTCTCTGGCGGCCCATACTGCCAATGCCAACGCCCAAAGTTTGTCGGCATGATGTCGCTCATTGGCCTCGGTGTCGTAGACCACGTTCTTTGCGGCTGTGATCTTCTGCTTGATACTGTGAATCTGGTACGCCAGGGCCTTGTTCACGGGCAGGATCACGTTGGCCCGCTCCATTTGGATCTTTAGCTCTGTCGCCCACAGTGCCTTTGACGCATTGGAGAACGTGATTCCCTGGGCGGGCGTGTCCATTTCTAAGTTCTCCGCCAACTGCATACCCAACCCGTTTTGGTCTATTAGAAGGGCGGAGACTGGCAAGACCTGCATGAGATGACGTAAACACCTCTCCTGTACATCAAACTTTATCCTGTCGAGGGATACCATTAACCGGATAGGCAAGGCCGTTGCGGGCGTGCCGAGAAGGATGATCTCCGTTAGGTGTTTCTTGCGGCCAACGTCCACACCGCCAACTAGCACGTCCTCTACTTCACCCCTGGAAATTGCCCTCTTTATCTCTACCGCCACCGGCGCAACGTCGTTAGGGCTTTTGACGTGCCAGTGTAACAGGTTCTCGTTCTGGCAAGAGCGAATTAAATCCCAGGTGAAGTAGGATATAGTCTCATCCACAACCCGGCACTCATGCTCCTGCTGAAAGTCGTCCAGTGTCGCAGCGTCGTAGAGTAGCTGGATTCGGTCGTTGCCGTATCTCTCTACCCGCTCCTCTGTGGTCATTCCCTCAGCACTTTGAGATGGTGGAATTCTTTCCCCCGTCTCACTTGTGTCAATTCTTTGACAGAAGTGGGGCAGAATTCCATCCTTGCAAAAGGCTTGGACCTTCCACCAGGGTGTGCGTGCCCTGGTAAAGCCAGGGTATGCCTGTAGCTCTTCTTGGCTTATTTCCCAGTGTTTGCCACCCGCTCCCATCGGGCTAGACCCTATCCTCAGTCGGCCACCCTTAGCAATGACGGGCATGGCGGCAACGTAGATCGCGTCGTCGTGCATCACGTGCGCAAACTCATCTAAAATGATGTGCATCTTGGCCTTGCCCCGTGGTGGCCTGGACGGGAGTGATAGAATACGGGCGCCGTTGTCGAATTCGAGACGCATCACGCTGTCAGATGTCAAAGCAGAGAGGTGAAAGCCAGGAGGTATGTTCAGGTTCTCCAACACTCTCTTGCTATACCTTACCTTCTCTTTGGCCTCGTCTTGGTTGATCGACACAAAGATCGTGCTTTCGGCGTAGAGTACAGCGTTGGCAACGGCCTCAGCCGCCACCGTGAATGACCACGCTATCTGCCTGGCCTTATCCTCGATGCGTAGTATGCTATCGTCGTTCAGATGCGCTAGTTGGAACGGTTCCCAACGCGCATCTTCTACTTCTGCCGCCGCTGGCAGATCTAGGCACGCTACCAGGAAGTCGGCACGCCTAGTCAGTAATCTCACTGAGGTATCCTATCGCGCTTTGCAAAAGCTCTATTCGGTCTTGGAACAAGCCAATGCCACGGTTGCAGCCGCCACACAGTAGCCCTCTCACTTTGCCGGTCTCGTGATCATGATCTACAGCCAGACGTTGACCGTTTTCCTCTGGGGTCGTGCCACAGATAGCACAGCCGTATTCTTGGGCTTCTAGCATCTCGTCGTATTGAGCCAAAGAGATACCATACCGGTTTTTGATGTGTCTACCAGGCTTGCGGTTATACTCGCGCTGCTTGGCCTTGCGTTTCTTTTTGCGCTCTGGCGTGGCGTTGTTGCAATAGTGCCGACTGTCTGCCCTGTAACAAATCTTGCAACGCGCCTTGTGCCCGTCAGGGTGTGCGGCATCCCGATAAAATGCCGAGAGCGGCTTTGTTTCCCCACACACTGTACATGTTTTCATTTGACAAACCTCTTGTATGCCTTTTCCCATTGCTTGTAACCCGAGATGGTCATATCCCGGTTCTCTCGGACCCACCCCGGGCCAGCAGCACTTAGCTCCCGGCGTAGCTCCTCCTCAATGATGACGTTGCGCATGGCTTCATACCAGCCGTCCGCCGTGTCCTCTGCTATCAGCACAACCGGTGCGCCAGCGTCCGCCAGTTCCACGTAGGGTCCGAACCTGGAGCAGATGGGGACGATCCCCAGGGCCATGCACTCTAAGGGCTTGAGTGCGCTCTTGCCGCTGTTGAACTTGTCCCCTGAGTCAACCCCGCACAACACCACGTCATACTGCTTGAGTACAGCAGGATATGCAGCAAACGGAACGTGCCCCAATGCAATGCTTTCTTTCCCGACGTATTGAAGGTAGCGTGGTAGAGAGTTTCCGCATATCACGGGCCTGACCGTGAACTCCCGCACAATTCGTGCAAAGGGAACTGAGGACAACCGCCAGTCGCCCCAGTGCGTCGGGCTGCCAATGTATCCCATCGTCAGACCGGTCTCCAGCCGCTGCGCTTTGTCGGCAATGGTCGTCAACCAATCGGTGTCTACACAGTTTCTCAACACAGTCGGCGGCTTTTGAGTATATTGCTCAAAGTGCTTTGCTAGTGCCGGTGTGGATACTGTCACGTAGTCTACCATGCCCAACACCAGCTTAAAATCTGGACCGTGCCCACTCACCAGCTTGTAGTCCTCTGTCAGGTCGTCGTCGCTGTCCAGTACCAGGGGCGCACCCTGAGAGTGGACTTGATCCAGGAATTCCCCGCAGTCCACGTGATACATGCGGCACATGGTGTAAATATCAAACCCGCGCACGTCTGGATTTTTCGCTGCCTCTTCTTTGCCCATGATTGCACAGCCAATGTCGTTGTCTGCAACGCCCAGCGCACGCAAGGGCAAGAACGTCCGGTAGTATTGCGGCGCGTCCATTATCTTTTTGTCTGTTTCTCTAACAAATCCCATTACTCGCATGATCTCCTCCAAATACGGTTGTGAATTACGGCTAGTAAATGCTCCCACTGTGGGTCGGTCTCTATGATGGTTCTCACGGCCCTGCTTACCGGTTCTATTCCTTTGAAAAAGCCACCGGGCATCTTTAGGTTGTTGGCGCAATCGTCTACCACCAGGAGCCCGCCCGGTCTGACCAGCTTGGAATAGAACATTAGATCTTTCAAGGCGTAAGAATATTCGTGACACCCATCAATGTACACGATGTCGCAAGGCCCGAATATCCGCGCCTCTCTCTGGGCGGCCTGGCCCGTCGAGTCACCCACGATGAGGTGTGGCTGTGCCAGGCTGTAACGGTTATGCAGGTCTGCTATAGCCTTGCCATAGTCCACGTCTGCGAATTCGGGGAATTGGCCCGTGCCGGAAAAGGGCGATAGCATCGTCACCCCTGTTACGTCCGCGAATTTGCCCGTCCGGTTTGCTAATAGCTTGACCAGGCTTAGCACCTGGCCTTTGAACACCCCAATCTCCAAGAACTTGAAAAACGTCGGCATGGTGTCTACTATTAGCCGCCACATCCAATGGAAGCAGCGTTCGCCCATGCCCAAACCGTGCTCCTCTATGTACGACCTGTGCTCTAGCAGTTGCAGGTCGGTACAGGTGTAAAAGTCAAACCTGTCCCGAATGTCGTAGACACACTCCTCTGAGTCTACCCAGGCTGCTGATTCCGCAAGTAGTGTTCCCATAAGTAACTCCTATCTTCTGTGGTAACGTCGTCACCACCATTAAAATGGATGACCTTCGGACTTGTACCTGTGATCCTGTTGTATACCTGGCCCTGAGTCACGGCGCAATGAGGGACGGCGAAAGCCATGCTACCACACATGCACTGAAACAACTCACAGTTTGTGTCTAGCTTGATTGCTTCTGGATAGCTCTCTATGAACCTGGCGACCATCCAATCCTGGTCGCCCGCTGGTATGGAAGTGGGCCTGCCCCACTTGTTCAACCAATGCCGCATGTGCCCTATCTCTCCTATGCTTGCGCCACTGTTGAGGTAACGGTATAGCACGTTCGGCGTGGGGTAGTCCTCTGGTTGAAAACTGCCCGGCGACCAGATGAACGGTTCGGCGTTGTATACCCAGGGGTGATTGAACTTAAAGTACCGTTCCATTACTTCGTCTGGCCCGGCCAACAGTATCACATCGGCGCAATCTAAAAACATGAGGTGTGTGTAACTCGCCAGGTCATTCACGGTATCCATCATGTGCCAGATTTTGCTTATCCAGCCACACCACAGCCAGTCTAGTTTCATGGTGTAGTCAAATCCGTGATGAACCAAGACCGACGCTACCGCTAACGTCTTGGGCAAACCTGCAAATACCTGATCGGCCACGGATACTACTTTAAGTTTGTACATCTTTACTCCACGTGTGTGTAGGATTTTCTGTGTATGATTTTCCAGATTGCCGGACGACCGATATTAAACTCCCGCGCAAGAACAGTCTGAGCTTCCCCATCAACAACCCTCTGACGGATACTCCTGATTTGATCGTCTGTGAAACGCCGATCCTCCTGCGGATCAACCCTCGCCCTAAGACTTCCCCTGATAGCTTCCGGAGTCTGCTTGCAATTCCGTTTATAGTCCATCGTAGTACACGTCCTTTAGGCCAGCCTCGTAAAGTACCACGTCACTGTTGACGCCAGCAAAATACTTGCGTGATTGGCCCTGCTTCCATTGGGCGTAATCGTCGCCACCAGGATCGAGGTGGTCAAGCTCGAATCCCATCAGAAAACAAGATTGGAACCCGGCTACTTTCGCCCGCACCGCTGCCAGGCTGTCGTCGAATCCATACAAGCTTGGTTGCGTTAAATAGCCAATTTTGTCCAGTAACGCGCTGCTGAAAGCCTGACAAGTGCCGATCACGTGCTTCACCCTCTCGACAACCAGCCACCGTTGGCCCATCTCGTGTGGCAACATGCGAATGGTGCTCTTGTACTCCGGCCTGTCTGACCACGGACATTCTAAAATATCTTTGCGCTTGAGCCCGACAATTCCGATCTCAGGAGCCCGGGCAAACACATCTTCCATCCAGTCGGCCCATCCTGCCTGATGGATCACCACGTCGTTGTCCATCTTGACGCAGTGCTCTCCAGGCTCGCGCCGTACCCATGCCCGATTGACCGCAGCCGCCGTGCCTATGTTCTTCTCGAATCGTAAGACCGTGTAGGGCAACGGATAACCCTGAAGGCCTACGTACCCCAACAGTTCTTGGGTCTCCTCACAGGAGTTGTTGTCCATGACAAACAGCCGGTGCTTTGTCCAGTCTACCGTGGCGGCCAGTGATTCCAACGTCGCCCTGGTCATCCATGTTCTGTTGTTCGCCAGGGTGTCCCATACGGCCATTGCTATTAGCATCCGGCATCCTCCAATCTCTTGTCACGCATGACGATCCACTCCTCTAACGTGAGAGCAGTAGTCTTGATCTCTGCTTTGACGCGCTGCACCGGCCTGCCCAGGACGTAATCCGACAACCATTTTCTTGCTGTGCTGTTGCCCTTCTTTGCGTCTGTCGTTGCCCGCTCAACTATGGTCTTCCACTTCTGAGGTGTTACAACGTCTCGCATGATCTGTAGATATTCAGCTTTCTTTTTCTTTGGCGTGCCCTTTGGCCTGCCCTTTGGATTGCCACTAACGCCCTTTACAAATCTGCCCATTTTTCACCTGTTCCCTTCCCTGTTCTTCTCCTGTTCTTTTATCACGTACGGCTTGCGGTCTTTGTACTCCTGTCGCTTGCCCACGTTCCAATTTGAGATGGGGCGTAGGTAGCCTACGATTCGGGAGTAAACTTCACACGGTATCTTTTTCATAGCTTTAACTTTTCACCGTCTTTCTTCCCTCGTTCTGTGCTGCGCGGCACACTGTACGAGACTGTCCAGGACACGGTTACTTGACCGTGTTGTACCGTGCAGTTAAACCGTCACCTCTATTTTCTTCTTTGCGGGTATGAGGGTCAGCATGAGTGGACCTACTGGTAGAGGCGGTAGGCCCCGTACCTCGCTGTAGACTTCGGTCTGGTCGGAGTAACCGCGCATAAAACTACCGCAGAAACAACCAACCTGAGCTCTCTCGTATACCCTGCCCCCTCTGCTTACGGCTATTTGAATCCGAGGTAATACGTATTTGCAATGCCGGTGTCCCATCAAAACTACGTCTGCGTCAAAATCTTTGAATACCCGTCCTAACGTGAGGGCATGACCACCCTCTAGCCTGCCACCGCCATAGCCGTGATGAAGATAAAATCGAACCGGCCAGGAGTTGCCCGACCGGCGTAACCGCAAGACTAGAAATCCCTGTACGCCCATCGCTATTGCGATCTTTGGGTCTGGCCTTATGGCTTCGCACAGTCTCGCGTAGACGTCTACCTCGCTATGTTTCAGTATGGTTAGTTCATGATTGCCTACCAAGAGGGCTAGACACTTTTTCCGGATTGGCGATAGAATCTCTATGACCTTCTCCGTCTGTGCTGTTGCTAAGTCGTCAATGCCATGTAACCAGCCCGCTAACCTTGTCTCCTTGTGGCGGGGATCTTTGCGCGTGATGTACTCGGCGTAATCGCCCAGGCCAACCCAGTAACACATCGGATCCGCTGCTATCTGTTTCACTATGAATTTTAGTAACGTCTCATCGCAACTCGCGCTTCCGAGGTGCAAGTCCGCTAACGGTACTACCTTGATCGTGTCCGCTGAACTCTCGTAACTGATTGACTTGATTATTGATCGCATGTTACCCCCAGTACCTCCCTGTACTCGTCCGAGTCTAGGACAAGTGCTAGCGCATCATCCACTGTCCTGATGACGGTCGCATGGCCCCGCCAGGTCTCGAACCAAAGTTCTTGCCGAGGCGTTAATGTCCCCTTCTCTGACTTGATCTCGAACAGATAGTTCTTTCCCCGGAACCCCACCAACAGGTCAGGGCATCCCTTGCCCACCTCGTGGAGTAACGTAACGCTTGCCCCAACGAATCGCAATACCATCGCTATCGCGGCTTGATGTTTGTCTACACTTCTTTTCATTTTAACGCTCCTCTATGGACACTGCCCTATACGGTCAGTACAGGGTAGTCAGTCCATCAAAGACTAACAGCCTGTTCCAGTCCTTTTGGGACCCTGTTTTCCTGGCCTGTCTCATTATCTCTACCCTCTTTTCCCTACACTTACATTCATATTTATACTCTCTTACCCTTGTCTTAGTGTTTGTCTGTCTACTGTCTTTTGGTGGAGAGTAGGGACAGCAGAAACCCCCCACGGAGTCTCTGTGTCTAAGTCTCTGTCTTTCGGAGCCAGAGCTTTTCCAACAGGCGTAAGATTCTACGCAATGCGCTTCAGGGAGATTCTAAGTTGCTACGCTTAGCTCTTTGTTCCCAATGTGACCACGGTAACTCTTTACCACTCGCGCACCAAACCCGACCAATCACGGTCAGCTCACGGTATGTGTGGCCTAGCAAGCCACTCGATGGATTTAGAAAAGGTAGGCAAAAACAGCTACCTGACTGTACGGGCCTTTACCTCTGTCTGCCTTTGGCAGAACACCAGGGCTTTTAGGTCGTATTGTGCCTATGTTTCTGTAGCCTTACCCGATGTCTGCTACAGTTTGTGAGGGGCCTGCGCGTTCCGTGTTTACCATTTTAAGCTCTCACGTCCCACGCTTGGCCCCTACTCGTACCTACAGCTTTATCGCCTTGTAGATCCCGCCGTCCTCATCCTTTATGTACAGAACACCCTTCTCAATGGAGAAGGCCAAGTCATGTACCTTGTCCTCTGCCTCATCCTCTGGTTCCACGGCGCCGGTCTGTGAGCTTTGGATCGTGAGCTTACCGTCCTTTACGTAGACCCCTGGCTCAACCACGGTTGGTGGCGGCCCGTATGCGGGAACCGCTGCGACGGCGTCCTTCTGCCCAGCAGCGTAGCCCTTTACCCACTCGGTACATAATGCCCGGAACTTCTCTTCCTCTTTGTGGGTGTCAAAAGACGGATCCATGCGCTTGCCTATCGTTTTCAGTGCCTCTATCACAGCCCACAATTCGGTCCCTAGTACCATCATATCGGCTTTTTGTCTCCTCACGTTACGCGCGTTCCGTGCCAATAACCCTTTGGTCCCCGGTTGGGCACAAGCAGCCTTTACTCGTTCCTCTTCTATTTGTTCTAGTGTCTTCTCTTCAATCATGTTACCTCCTGTAAAGTGCAAAACCCCCTGAGACCAATGCGGTAGTCTCAGGGGGCGGTTTGCTAATCGATAGGCTGCCGCATTTCAACCTGGTATAATTGTACCATAGTTGAGGGCAGAAGGCAATAGTACTTATGTACTATCTTAGGCATTATCCTCTGATTGCTCAGTGTTGCTCGGTGTGCTGCGCGGCACAGAACATAATGTTCGCAACCTTTCCATCAGGTTGTTCAGCCAGATCGCTTCGATTTGCGTAACACCGCATCGCTGTAAGATCCCCGCCAGCAACTCAACCTCTTGGCTTGTTACCAACGTTCACCTCCCGGATTGCGGTCTCCACTGCCTTCCGCTGTGAGACCATAGCCTTACCACCAAAGAAGAACCCAATGACGACACCGCCAAATCCCCACATTTCTTTGGGGACCTCCTGGGCAGTCACCACCAGGTAGCAGATCGTCCCAAAGACCATCATCAACAACAAACCCTGAAAAATCACTGATTCCTCAACCAAACCCAGAAACTTATCCATTTCCATACCCCCTCAATACCGATAGATTATGTTGGACTACATACATCATACAAAGAACGGCCACCACCATGGCGATTGCGCCCTGTAGTGGAGGAGCCTTTGCCAACATTAAACAGACAAATATTGTGTTTACCACCAAGTACGCATAAACCCCATAGCGTGGTGATACCCTGTGGAATAGCCGTACCAGGGGATTTAGCTCTTTCACCTTGCGGTTAGTCAACGCCCACTGTGTTAGTGATGTGTCGATTCCCCTCAAGAGTACAAACAAACTGAGTAGTAGTAATGTTCCAGATGGTAATGGTAGCATTTTTGCCTCCTTTATACAGGTGCGGCCACCAAGATAAGTTGTCCGTCACTGGCCCAATACAAGTCGTCACCCCACTGGTACAGATAGGCGGCCCCGCCAAAGTAGAAGCTGCCACCTACAGAGCCAGCGTGGCCCCCTGAGTCAAACCCGAACTGTACCTGGTCTGCGCTATCCACGATTGTAAAGTCTTTTGTACCGTCCGCCGTGGAAAGTTTAAGTATAGGCCCTATGCCCGCTTTGGCTTGCCACTTATCAAAGTAGACAGGGCCAGTACCATCAAAGACAAACCGCTCTCCAAAGAAGTCAATCCTTGTCTTTATCGCCGCGTCGCTGTCAGCAGTGAGAAGGATTTGGGCCTCCTCTACGCCCGATTCAGCCTTGAGGCTCGCAGATGCTATATACGTTGCTTTGGCATAAGAAGCAAGGCCAAGAAGGACGGCCCTTTCCGTAGTGTCGTCGCCAATGTCCACACGGAGAGCCAAGCTATTTATGTTCGTCGCAAATCCGTACATTCCACCCATCACCACATCGGCCAGTTCAAACTTGTATGCTCTAATGGCTTGCTGCGTCGTGGTAATCGCAATATCTATGCCGCCAATGTCCATCTTGACCACTTCGGCAACGATGATCCCAGTTCTGTCCAAGATCACTTCACCCGCGCCACATTGCGCCTTGCCATCGCTGGCCCTGAGACTAAACTGTTCGTCACCAGCACCGTCGTAACCGGCTATCATCTCTGGCGTTATCTCGATTCGGACCCCGGTCTGTGAAGACTGAATTTTGAATTGCCCGTCATAAATGTAAATTCCCGGCAAATCCGTTGCGCCCGTGTCGATGAGCGGGCGTTGCAGGTTGTAGATTTGGGCCACCTCGATAGCGGTCAAGACCCGGTCAAAGACTGCATACTCAGAGAAGGCGAAGCCACCACGTGCGGAGGCGTTAAAAGCCGAACCTAAATTCCATTGTGTTAATGTGGGTGCGGCTATATTGGCAGTAAGGTCAGTGTCCTCGACGACACCATTGATGGACAAGATGTAACTGCCCGGTGCGGCGGCTGCAAACGAACAGGTGACGACAATATCGATCCAATCCCCTGCACTGAATGTTATGACAGACGACGTTAGCGTGGCTGAGTCTACTCCGTCCGTTAGAACAAGGTAAAACTTATTATCGTTGGAGTTGAACACCAGCCGGATGCGCCCGCCAGTGCCCGCATCGTAGGTGTCGTGTATGTAGTTGTATCCGGCTATGGGCCAGGTGGCATCGTAATCGTAGGGCATTTGGGCAACGATGCGGAAGCTCAATGTGGCATTGTCAGAGATAAGCCCCACGTGCGCGTCCAGGTTGACTTCTGTGGAGGCCCGTGTGCTGGTAGAATTGTAGTCGTCGCCAGTAAATGCGTACCCGTCACCCATGTCACCGATTGCAGTAGTAGTGGCGACGTTTTGCTCCTCAAACTGGCATCCATCCATATAGACGATCTCATCGCCCAAAACACCAGCAAAGAGGATTTCCGCATCGGCGGCAGTGCGGTCGGCCCGAACAATGGTACGGGATACCGTGGCACGCTGCCATCCGGCCCGGATCGTGAATGTTTCTCCAGCTGATATTTCCGTGCCGGTTGCTCCTCCCGTTTCCCGAAGTCGAGGAATGGTAGTGAGGCCAATAGATGTAGGCGTCCCAAAGACCCAGAAACTAGCAGAGTAGGTTTCGCCCTGGGCAGGATTGGCCTTGGGATCGACAGTGTCCTGGAAAAAATCGCCCCCTCCAATAGGCTGTAATACGCATTTGAAGGAATACGAACCGAACTTTGCCTGTTCGTCAGAGCGGGCGATAGTCCCAAACCGGCATTCCCAATCATCGGCATCAAGCTCGGCGGATGCGTTGGCGTAAAGGTTGACGGTTGCCTTCTCTACCACTACCGCTTTCGTGCCTGGCCAGCGGCCCTGTACCAGGTGTAAAGCTCCTTCCGCAAGTGATGCTTTCTGGCCCCTGAGTGTGTGCCAGAAGTTGTTGGGGTCTACTTTCTGAATATTGATCGGCGGATTGAGTATCAGCAAGCCATCGGCGTTAGAGAATAAGGTCTGACCAATGGATAGCTTGTCGGCTACCACAGCACCGGCTTTTATCTTGTCGGTCTCGATAGCATCCGCTACAATATGGGTTGCCTTAATTGAATTAACTGAAAGATGATCACCGACGATTAAGAGATCATCCCCAGTGAGGAAGGACGCCTCCTCTCCTGCATGGTTTTCACATACCGCAACTCGGATTTTGCCTCCTCCAACGGAATTGTCTGGAGACGTGGTAGTTTGGAGTACCGTGATTGACACAGCAACGTCCAAGTACACGTAAGTTTTCGCGACCATGTTTCCTGTATTGCCTGCGTCAATGGCGAATGAGCCAACCCCGCCAGCGGTAGTGATAGTACCACCAGCCCATGCTACTGTGTCTTCGTCTGTTGCACTGAAAACCAGGTCATGCCCCCATCCACGGGAAGCTAATGGGACAGTCGGGTTAGCTATAACATCCTTGATTGAATTGCCTGTATAGAAAGCCCTGGAGATAGCAGCGGTGTCGGCATGTGTGCCCAGGGCCAGTTCATAAGATGGTTCTTTTTTCCACCAGGTGATATTTAGTTCCCGGATGACTTGGGTCGTATCTATGTCCAGTAGGGGACAGCGAAAGCCAATATCCATACCAGCCACAGCGCCGTCCTGGAATGTCTTGACGACGTAGGTGATACGAGGGTCCTTGTTCTTGTCCAGTATTTCGTCACCGCGCTCTTCCATTGCGGCTGTGGTCTCCAATGACTGGTCGGTGACGATCCCGGCCCGAATCCCATAGGCGGTCTGAGAAGTAGCGTCGTTGCGATTGACGGCAAAGTTGTCCGCGCCAATCACCCGCACCCTGTTGACGATAGCAGCGGCGTCCACCTTCTTGACTGGATCGTTAAAATAGCTGTAGGATATGATGCGATCACTGGTAGAGGCATGTGCCGCACCAGACCACGTGCAACCGGCCCGTGTACCATCGCAGTATGAGGTGGCGGCTGCTTTTAGCTCGATTTGGAGTCCATCTTCATACAGATAGACTGTAGGTGCGGGGGCATAGGCGCAACGTGGGGCATCGATGTAACCTGCACCAATTACTGTCCCAGTCGTGAACGTAACAGCGACCCGCTGCCATTCTCCCACCTTCGTCGTATCGAGTGCCGTGGATGGGAAAGTGCCATCGTTTGGGAAAACGAATAAAACTGGCGTGCCTCCGCCAGCATTGATGATGTAGAACCATGCAGATACCGTGTACGTCGTGTCAGATGAAAATGTAAAGCCGTTTCTGATGTCGTTCTCCGTCCCCGTGGTTGCTATGAGCCTCAAGCTCCAGCTACCGTATTTTTTCTGTGTGAGAGACCGGGCTATCGCCCCGTCCCCATCTGTCACAGCCGCCCAACCCGTAGAGTTTGTTTCGACTGATGGATTCACTTCTAGGTTCTCTGTAGCCGCTTCCGGCGTGTCGCTCAAGAACCAGGCAACCTCATCCTCTTCGGCGGCAAAGTAGTGAACCTTCTTGGAATTGTCTATGTACCAACGGCCCTGCGTTCTCTGACAGATAGCTTCCATACATTCGGCCAGGGTCATCTCGGTGAAGGAAATGTCCATACCCGCGTCAATTTGGGCCACATGGGTTACTGAATCGAACGCAGCCAGGTAGGTGTCGAACAGGTCATCAATTATCCAATCGTCGGCCTTGTTGGAATATTCCTCATACTCTACCAGGGTCTCGTTCAGCTTGATACCATACCCCTGGCATTGGAGGGTGAGGTGGCGGGAGCCGTCTTCGGCGGTCTGGACGTCCTGGTTGACCACGTAACCGCCAAAGTATGTCACCGCACCGTCCACGATGGTAATGTCTGACCGTACCTCTTCGGCGCCCGCATCGTTGTGAGAACCTGCCAGAATAGAGATGTCGGAGTCCGCATCGAACAAGTCCAGATATGCTGTGAACGTGACCGAGTCAGCTATCTGTGTGATACGGATAGAATCGGTTGACACAACAGACGTTCGATCAATTGTCGCAATCGTGATGACAAGCGCCATTATAATACCTTCGTTCCTAGAAGTCTAAGAAACTTCTCCTGGTCGCTACCAATCTTTCGGACGTCTCTTTCGGACCGAACCGAGTCACGGCCAAAGTAGTTATGGATAACTATACTGGCGCCTACGCCCCCTATCTTTGACATAGGCGTTACACTAGTTCCCCTGGGCAGGTCTAACAACTCCGGCCCTTTTTCCCCCACAATCGCAAGTCCGCCCTGGTGGAAACTTGTGCCGGCTGCAAACTCTGGCGGCCTGTCCTCATCACCCGGCATCCCACCTACGTCCCAAGATGGGAACATTCTCTCGTATATCCTTTTCATACTTTCAACGGTAATCCATTCCACCTCCAACCAATGCGCTATAAGGTCTATTTCGCGTTGCTTTTCCGCAGCATTCCACGCGCTATTGGCCCTATCCTGTGCCCGCTCTAAATCATTCAATGATCGGTCGTGGGCTGCGTTTTCATCCAAGAGGCGTTGGGCAATCTCTGCATCCCTGATAGTTTTTAGCGTGGCGTTGAGTTGGTTGGCAAGATACTCTCGTTGGGTGTTATGGCTTTCCTCCATCGCCTCGCGTTCGGCATCGCTACTGGCGGCCTCGGCTGCTCTGGCGTCGTTATGTGTTTTATCCAACGCCTCGCGATCTGCCCTATCAGCAGCTTCCAACGCAGCAATGATAGCAGCAAACTGGTCTGTGATAGCTTCCCTGGCCTTAGCATCGTCGATGCGTACTTGTTCTTGCCTCTCCGCCGCTTTCACGGCATCGGCGTACCGCTTCTTTTCCTCATCTATCTGCCTTTGTAAATCCTCTTGACGGATACGCTCTAATTCATCCCTATGGGCTTTTTCAGCAGCGGCTTTCTCTGCCTGGAAATCCTCTAGGAGAGCGGCTTCATCTGTCTGGAACTCCAGTTCTTTAAGTGCTGCCTCGTACCGCTTTTGCTCCTGCTCCCTCGCGGAGTCAGTGTAGAGACCCATCATGCGGCGACGATGCTCTTCTTCTAGGCTCTCGCGCTTGGATCCGGCATCGTCGCCCTTACCGTAGCGTGCTCTCAGGGCTGCCAACCGTGCCGCCTGCTCTTTGTTTAGGTTGTCCATCACGCCCTGGAAGCGGCGGTTCTCTATGTCGGTTGCGGTGTCGGCGCCCTGCTGCCTGATAGCATCTAGTCGGTCTTGGTGCCGTTGGGCCATATCCGCCAACCGTTGTAGGAAATTGCGGCGTGCTATACCTTCCGCCAATGCTGCAAGCTCTGCCTGCATTGCATTGCGTACAGCGTCCAGGCGGGCCTGCTGTGCTGCCCTGAGTGCATCCATCTCTGCGCTTTGCGCTGCGCGTAATGCAGTCATACGCGCTTGCTGTGCTGCCTGTAATGCAGACGCTTCTGCCTGTAGGACAGCGTTGAGGGCAGTCAACCGCTCATTGTAGGCATCCCTGGCAATCTCAGAAGCAGACTGCTGGCCCGATGCAATTATGGCTGCGAGGCGTTCCTGGTGGCCCCGCTCTAAGTCCTCTGCCCTGCGAGTAAAGTCGTCTAACTGCTCGTTCCTACGCCTAAGTGCTATCTGGTAGGCGGCGTATTCCTTAACGCCAGCTACCATCGCCTGTGCTGCTTTCTTTTCGGCGGCGGCCAGCTTGTCCAACTCTGCCGCTTGTCTCTCTATCTCCTCGGTAGTCCGTGCAATAGCCGCACTCGCTATGACTTGTGCTTCATTGAATTCCCCGGCTGTAGCGTTCATAACGCGCATCTGTTGCTGCCAAGTGCCTGACACGTCTACCACAGCCCTATTAGCGGCGCGGAAACTGTTCGCCCAGGCATCAATAGGATCTTCCCCACGTCGGATCGCGTCTACTACATCGCCTATAGCCGTACCGAAGGCGTACAACCGGCTTATTGTCAGGGGGATCATCTCTACACGGTCTATGAATCCGTCAACGTCCGCCCCCATCTCCTCAAGGGCATCCTCAAGATATGCGGCGACCAGTTCCCCCAATCCCGTCTTGACGTTGGTGGCGGCTACTGCTAACTTGTTTAGCGTGGTTAGGAGAGAGTCACCCGAGTCGTCTAATATGTCTAACGCCCTTGCACCCTCTTCGTAAACAGCGGCCTCAAAAGCATCGGACGTGCTGTAGCCCTGCTCTTCCAGTTCCTTCTGGCGGCGTGTCACGTTCTCTATGGATAACCCGAACGTGTCCAACCGTCTTTTTGACTGGTTGGCAAGCATCAGTGTAAAGGCTTCCATGCGAGAGTCAAGGGTTAGGGTCTGGTCTCCCAGCTTGCCGACAATCGCGCCTATCATACTCATTTCTTCGGCGGTGTCGGCAATGCCCATCTGGAGAAGACGGGCTGCTTGCTGTGTGGCTGTGAGACGGTCTATGGTTCCATCAGACGCATCTATGAGGGCGTCCAACATCTCTGTGGCGCGGGCAGATCCGCCAGCAAAGGCAATAAGGCGGTCCCTGGCGTGTAAGGATTGCGCACCAAGAACCGCCAAGTCCGCTGCTGCTGCTACTGCTTTTTTTGCAAGGGCAATAGTTATGAGGCTACCGGCCACCTTTGCCGCTGTGCCTAACCCGCCCAAGCTCTTAGTTGCACTCTTGGCGGCTGGGCTTACTTTGTCTTTGCCTAAAAGCTCAAGTATAACCTGGTACAGGCGATTAGCCATAGCGTGGTCTCATCCTGCTCTCGATATTCATCATGGCGATGTGACGGCGAATCACGTCGTTGCGCTCTTTGGCAAGCGAGGAGGGCAAACAGTGATACACGTCCCGGCATAGTAGAAGCTCTGTGTACTCCTCCGGTTGGTTGCCCCGCCCTCCTAAAAAGACGTCTTTCAGATGGCTCTCCAACCGGTCTTTCAGTTTTTTGCTTCGGCTGCCCCGGTAGGGTCAAAGAGGGCGTCCAACAAGAACCGGCGCTCTGGTTCAAACAGGGCGTCCACCGAAAAATCCAGGTGCTCTCCGGCCTCGTTCACCCAGTTCCACTCTACGACGTGTTCTTTGAGGATGTCGTCGGATTTTAACTCGCGGTTTATGGCGCCCTGAACCTCGCCATAGGTCATGTAACTCAACTCGACCCAGGAGCCTTCGCCCTGGACAGATTCACTCGAAACCTTGTAAGTCGCTTGTCGTTTTGCCATATTACACCGCGTCCAGACTGGCAGTGTCTTTCGCCAACTCTGCACATTTGACTACGAACTCGCAGAGGATCGGATCCCCAGGCCCGGCCTCTCCGCCAGGCTGGGTCAGGTTGATCAAGACCCCATCGGCGGAGAACCAGAAGAAGGTGTCTCCAGCCGGTGCGCCAGACGGGGAGTATTGTACCCACAACGACGGGCTCTCGCTCGCATGGACAGTCCGTATCATGTCGAATATGCCGGTGTCGGCGGCCTCTTCGGTGTAGACGAATCGAACGGTCAGGGTACTTGAAGCCCTGTCGCCACCCTTCACGATGGGCAAGGCCCCGTCAAACGTGTTCTGTTCACCAGCACTGCGCTCCCCACCACTTGGGGCAACGGCTGCACCCACACCAGAGATATTGAACCACGTCACTTTGGCGTCGTCGCTTATCCATACCTGGGCTTTTGTAAACGCTAAACCTTCTGTCGTTTGTGTCATGTTTTCTCCTATCCTGCTGCTACAGATGCGCCAGACTTCGCCAACGACGCTACCTTAACCACGAACTCGCACTCGATGGGATCGCCAGGTGCGGCTTCGCCACCAGGATATGTGAGATTGGTCAAGATCGCTTTGTCGGCGTGGAACCAGAACCCGGCATCACCAACACCCGATGGGCTCCACTGAACTTCCATTCCGCCATCACCAGCGTGGACCGCTTCTAGAACCGCAAACGGGCCAGGATCGGCCTCTTCGGTGTAGGCAAACCGAACGGTTACGGTACTTGCGGCCCGGTCGCCACCCTTCACGATTGGTAACGCACCGTCGAGGGTGTTCTGTTCGCCGGCTGCTCGTTCGCCACCACTGGGCGCAACGCTCGATGCGTAAGGGCTTAGGTTAATCCAACCTACCCCAATGTCGTCACTGATAAACACCTTTGCTGCTACAAAGCTCAAACCTGCTGTCGTTTGTGTCATTATTTAACTCCTCGCCAACTTAACTATGCTGGGAATACGCTCTAGGTAGTAGGGTATCCCGGCTACTTCGATTTCTAATACTGAGGATGCGCCCGCATATTCAATGACTTCCCAGGTCGCTGTGCCTCTCGCGGCCTCAAACACAGCCGCTATCCGTGCCTCTATGTTGTCCAGGGCGTCTATCGAGTTAGCAAACGTCCACGATGTTGCTGATTGAATTACCCAAGTCTGAAGCTCGAACCCAAACGTCGGCCTGTCACCCTGAAACGTCATTCTCTCTCGCAAGGTCCCTGTGGGCAGTACCCCGACCAGGGGTGTAAGCCCTTGTAGGCTCTCTACCTTGCTGCCCGTTACGGTCTTGACAGGCTTGCCAACGCCTATGAGGGCGGCGGCCAACAGCGTCACCAGGGCGTCTCGTGATGCTTCCCTGCCTGTGCTCATACCCCCTTCCCTTCTAACACGTCGTCTAGTATGTCCAGACCCATCTCTGCCCCTTTAACGGCGGCCATTGCGTAGACTTGGTGTCTGCCCTCGACCACCATTGCATACCGAGATACCAGCGTGCCGGTAGCTGTGTTGCGGGCTACCGGGCTTATGAATAGGGTAACTCCAGTCCCGGCTACCATCGCTCTGTGGGCGTTGGCGTAACTGCCCGTGACGATTGGCGAAACAGAAGCGGCGTACCGTACAAGTTCACGGCCCGCCTTCTCTAAAGGCCCCTTCCAATCCTTGTCGGTCAGTTTCAGTCCGGCCAGATACGCTTGTGCTTCTTCTAGTCCCTCGACGACGATCACTTCTTGTCCTCTAGATATAGGATCATGTAGACCTTTGCGTCTGGCGGCCATAACCAGTCCTCTATCGCTCTGATAGGATATTCTGTGCCGCCCGCCACAAGCAGGTCGCCCTCTACAATGTTCAACCCGCCCTCTACGGCGGTCTGTAGCGATTCCATGAACGATAGAGAGGGGATCCGCTGTACTACCTCAGCAGATACAGGGTCGAGTGGTAAACACTTCAGGCTCGCAATCTGCTCTGCATAGGCGGCCTCTAGCCCACTGGATATGCCGCCACTCCTCTTTGTCGATGCGGTTACGCTCGCAAGCTCTGCAAAACTAGCCATGTTCGGCAAAGTCCTGACTTATGTAGCCCGCTTCGGGTATTGCCATGCCATATCCATAGGCTGTTGCCATACTTGCTAACAGTCTCTTTATCTTTCGCTCGATTTGCATAGCAAGTTGTGACAACTTCTCCGAACGAGGACCGACACGAATGTCAACGTCGTCCAGATTACCCAAGATCGCGTTCATGGTGTGAAGCTCGCAGGCGTCCAGAAACTCGCTTGTCTGTGCTACCGTGATCCGCGCAACGTCGGCGTCGTCTACCAAGACCGCACTGTCTACCACGTGGCCCAAGTCCCGAACAGCCCTACCGATTGGCCCATTCAGATCAGCATTAGCACCAAGTACGGTAACGGCCAGCCCCGCAGCCTCAAGCAACGGGGCCAGCCTTGCTACCGTTAAGAATTCTGCATTGGCCCTTGTCAGCGCCATAGTTTACTCCGTGAATCCGGTCATTGCGGTGTATCCACCGTTCGCGCCAGCGATGTAGATTGCAGCCGCACTCAGGCGGTTGCCACACCCAAACCCATAGCGGTGAGTAAAGGTCATCCGCTCCATTGGAAACTGGTCATCCCGTGATACCAGGGCGAACCCCTTGGGGAGCCCTGTGTCAACCGGGTCGTGTCGCATGATCAGCGGGGCCGGAACGTCCAACAGGACTGCCAAACCCCACGTAGCCACCATAACGTCCCACTCGACAAGCCATACACCCTTGTGCCGACCGTGAATCCGGCCAGGAACGTTGGGGAAGTTGGAACTGATAGCGGTAGTGACCGATTCTTGGATATACCTGTCAGAGATCGCAGCGTAACCCGTAAGAGCTTGCAAGTAAGCCGTCTGGTCAGTGCCGTGGAAATAGACAAAGTTTCTCCCTATCGTCCCGATCCCACCAAAGTGCTCGGCGATCTCATCGCGCAAGGTTACGTGCGGTTCTACGCCGTCTGCGATCGTGTTCACGGCGTAGCCGGCGTCGATGTAATGATCGTCATTGGCCTCGGTTATACTGCCCAACACGGGCGGATATAGCGTAGCAGTAGAGCCCGGCCCGCTGCTATCGCTGTTTGCCAGGCGCCGGACAGTCAAGGTCCCGCGACGGTCAGTAAAGGTCAGGTTGGTGTTCTCCATAATGGCGATCAGAAGTCGCCAAAACACGGTATTTCTGTCCCGGATCAAAATGGATTTGAACTGAGCGTCCAACGAGGTCATGCTCATATAAGCCAAGTCCACACGGTCTCCATCGAGTTCATCACCCCACTCACGAAGAGGAAACGCCACGTCATAGTACCCATAACGCTTCACTGCGCCTGGAGCGGCTTGCTGGCCCATGCGTTGCTGCCGACCACCCCCGGGCAGGTAGTAACGGAACATGTGATCTTCAGTTTCGCGTTCGACAAAGGCGGAGGTCGCCAATGCCAATTTCTCGTTATAAGCGGCCAATGCCACATTAATAGCGCCATAGATAGCTTCTTGCCCTACAACGCCAACGAATGTACGGTCAGAATCAGATACGTTCAGAATTCCAGCTAACATACCCATGATTATCTCTCCCTTCTTTCAGATTTATAGTTTCGTCGATTACAGTTGGATGTCCCACTCGCGAACCCAGTCGGCCTCGATGTACAGAAGCTCGGTCAAGTCGGGATCGTTCAAGGCAATGACCCGGCCACACAAGATGATCATGGCGATCGGGGCGTCGCTGAACGCGCCAGCGGTACTCGACAGATAGATGTTGTCTTCGTAGGTCGGCAACGTGAACCCGGCCAGCACACCGCGCTTCAGCATGGATATGGCCTCACCGCTCTTGGCGGTTTCGAGGGCCACACCACGGAATTGCTGTTTGCCGGCTGCGTCACAGTCGGCCAGCCCATAAGTACCAGAGGTCGTCTGGTAGAGGGCCTGCCCTTTGGCAACGTCCTCGGCCAGCGTGACGTTGTAGCACTCGCTTTGCTCCGGATAAACCAATGCCACTTTCGCGGCAACAACAGTAATATCACTCATTAGATTTCACTCCCTTCTAAAAGTTGAATACTTCCTTCGAGAACTCGATTTCCTTAGATTGAGGTGTTGACTGCTTCTTGCCCTGGGGCGTTCCCACCCCGTCGCCCGTAGACTTAAACAGCCCCTCGTTCTTCGTGAGCCACGCCAACTTGTCTAGCGCAGTCATTCCATCGGGCAATCCGTCCACGGCCTGCTTTGCGGCGTCACCCAACTCTTTTACCCTGTCCCTAAGCATCTTGCCGACCAGCTTCTTATAGGTCTCTACCTGGGCCTGCAAGGGCTCTAGTTCTGTTACCCTGGCCTCGTGCTTACCGGCCAGTTCTTGCCACTTCTGATCGGCGGCCAGTGCCGCTTTCTCAGCATTTTCCTTGGCCTTGGCCTGGGCTGCATCGAATTCGGATTTGGCTACAGCACTTGCCTGCATCCTTGCCACGCCAATCTGTTTGTCTACAAACTCTTGTTGTTCCTTTGTGAACTCTATGTCACCCATCGTTTACCTCCATGTAAGAGTAGTGTTACTCGGTATTGTATGCCGTTCCTACAGACAGATGTTCAAAGTAACCACCCGATTCCACCTCTTCGACATACATGATAATATCGCCAATACCAGCATAGGT
>SDBU01002716.1_pt1 | contig 23171 bp, 12 predicted proteins | sample 2277071 | NCBI WGS metagenome assembly SDBU01 (sample SAMN10397929, study PRJNA504765) | marine sediment metagenome | isolation source: marine sediment core GS08_GC12, 126 cmbsf | place: Arctic Ocean: Gakkel Ridge, Loki's castle | collected 2008 | reverse complement strand
CACGATGCCGCCCTTGCGAGTCGCTTGCCCTTCGCCTCCATCAGGCTGGGCAGAGGACTCTCACCTCCGAGCGGTCACGCATGCTCGGCACACCTACAGTTCTATCGGCCCTACGGGCCTGGCGCCGGCCTGTCGGTATCGCGGGTCGTTTCGGCACGGCCGTGTCTCCGGGGCTACGTTTCGCTTCGGTAAGCCCCGCCAAGGCGACAGAACGATAGTTTGTGGCATCAGCTACGGGAGCACGACAGCCCTACCCAACTTAGTAAGCCCCGCAGCCTAATTGTTCCCATACCGCTCCGGCAGGGGGGCGTGCAATAATGGCCCGATTCGGGCGTTGTTTGTGGTAAGATAGAGGGGTATTCAGCGAACGCGGCAGCGCGACTGGAGGCGCTCTATGAAGCGATTGTGGCCGGCGATTTGTTTGACGCTGGTGGGATGGCTGGTGGCGGCACCGGCGATGGCGGCGGCGACAACGCGGCCGGCGGGCAAACCGACGACGCGGCCGGTAGCGAAGCGGAAGATAGCGGCGCCGACGACACGGCCGACGACTCGGCCGGCGGCGTTTCCGTCGGCGAGGTCGGAGCTGACCGTCGAGGTGCCCGAGGCGCTGAAGCGCATTCTTTCGGCGGACGCGGTACCGAAGGGCGCCGCCGATCTGAAGGCGATGGAGGAGCACATGGCCCGCGTGGCCGCGGCGGTGGTTCGCTCGACGGTGAGCCTGCGGGTCGGCGGGCGTGGGGGCAGCGGCGTGATCGTCAGCCCCGAAGGGCACGTGATGACGTGCGCCCACGTGACGCGAGAGGCCGACCTGCCGGTGCGGCTGGTGCTGCACGACGGGCGGGGAGTCCGAGGCAAGACGCTCGGGGCCGAAGGCAGGGTCGACGCCGGGCTGATCAAGATCACCGATAAACCCCCCGCCGGCGGCTGGCCGTTCAGCGAGCCGGGGCGGTCGGCGGACCTCAAGCCCGGGCAGTGGTGTATGGCGGCCGGGCATCCGGGCGGCATGATCCGGGGGCGGACGGCTCCGGTACGCCTGGGGCGTGTGCTGGGGGTGACGCCGACGATGATCGTGACCGACTGCACCATCGTCTCGGGCGACTCGGGCGGGCCGTTGTTCGACATGAACGGGCGGGTCATCGGCATCAGCAGCCGCATCATGGGGTCGCTGACGGGCAACGTGCACGTGCCGGTCGACGCCTTCCGCAAAGACTGGCCCCGGTTCGTCAAGGGCGACGTGTGGGGCCCCGTCCGCGGCCAGTCGCGACCGCGGAGGCCGGCGCCGAAGCCGACCCCTCCGCCCAAACCCAAGCCGCCCCCTCCGCCCAAACCCAAGCCGGCGCCGATGGGCATCCGTCTGGCCGAGGGCGGCGTCGAGGTGAAGGTCGCCGCCGTGGAGGCCGGCTCCCGGGCGGCCGAGGCCGGGCTGCGGGTGGGCGACGTGATCATGGCGATCAATGGCAGGATGCCGTCCGCCAAGGACGTGCCGGCGCAACTGGCCACGCTGGCCAAGTCGGCCAGGCGTGTGCGGCTGGTCGTGCGGCGTAACGGCCGGCGGCGAAGGATAAGGATACGCATCCCCCCGGCCGGTGAGAGCGGCAAATAGGTGAACCCCCCGGCCGCGACGGCCGGGCAAGCGAGGTACGGCAGATGAAGCGATATGCGGTGTTGTTGGCAGTGTCGGCAGTATTGTGGATGGGCCTGCCGCAGGGCGCCGCCGTGGGCGCGCCGTCGGCGGCGGCGGCGACGTCGCGGCCGGCGACCCGGCCGAGTTCGCCCAGCGCGGCGGCGGCGAAGCCCTGTCCCAGGTGCGGGCGCGTCCATACCCGGTTCAAGAGGATGACGCGCCGCGGCATGAAGGACCCCGCGCTGAAGCGGGCCTTCCGCAGCATCGTCGAGGCGGCGCGCAAGAGCACGGCCGTGGTGTACTGCGGCGGCAAGCAGGTGGCCCTGGGCACCGTGGTGTCGGCCGACGGGCATATCCTCACCAAGGCCAGCGAGCTGACCGGCCCGGCGGAGTGCGCCCTGTCGAACGGGAAACGCCTCAAGGCGCGCCTGATCGGCAAGGACGACAAGGACGATCTGGCCCTGCTGAAAGTCGATGCCAAAGGGCTGCAGCCGGTCGCGTGGGGCGACGGTAAGGGCCCGGGGGTCGGTCGGTGGCTCGCCACCTGCGGTGTGAAAGAGGACCCCGTTGCCGTCGGCGTCGTCAGCGTGGCCGCCCGCGACGGCTCCAGCGTCCGCCGGATTCGCGCGGCCGGTCGCGGCGTGCTGGGCGTGATGCTGATCGGAGAAGACCGGGCTGAGATCGGCCAGGTCGTGCCGCGCTCGGCGGCCGCCGGCGCGAAGCTGCAGCCGCACGACACCATCGTGAAGCTGAACGGGAAGCCGATTCATTCGCGGCAGGAACTGATCGACCTGCTCGCCAAGACCAAGCCCGGCCAGCGAGTGGCCTTGGGGATCGAACGCGACGGGAAAGAAATCGACGTGAAGCTCGCGCTCGGCCGCAGCCACCAAAGCGGGTACGCTCGCCAGAACAGCATTGGCGGGGCGATCAGCGCGCGGCGAGCGGGCTTCACCCGCGTGCTGCAGCACGATACGGTCCTGACGCCCAACCAGTGCGGCGGGCCGGTCGTGGACCTGAGCGGCAAGGCGGTGGGGATCAACATCGCCCGGGCCGGACGCACCGAGAGCTACGCCTTGCCCAGCGCCACCGTCAAAGCCATTGTCGCACGCCTGAGGAAGGCCGATTCCCCGGCCGCATCTCACCATCGGGCGCCCTGGTGGCCGCCACGGTCGCCGCGAATGTGACCACAACCCGTGCCGGCCGCTTGTCGATCATGGCCGCGAGGAACCGTACGCAGGATAGGCCCCGATCGCTGTAAAGGCCGGTCATCGCATCGCTGCTGACCACCTCCGTCCGCTGGGGCTCGCTCTACGCAAAGGGCTTGCCAACAGGCTGGGGGACCTGGCGCAACGAGCGTGGCCTCAGTGGATTACGGCCGAAGCGGGGGCGGCGAGCGCAAAAAAGCGACGCAAGCCAAGCAGGGGGAGACTTGACCTGCGTCTGTTTGCAAGTTGGACAGGGGGAGATCCAACTCGCATGTTGGTAATGTTGATTGCCCAGAGTTTAACGTACCTTTGCGGGAACACAACAAGAAAAATAACAATCCAAAAAAAAACTGAAATACACTCCCGCACCGGCCGTGGTGGCGGTCTCGCGCGTTGCCGCCGCGGCCCGCCGGGTGTGGCCGGTCGCGCAGGCGGTTAAGCTGCGTGCAACTAAAGACTGCATCCAGCTTAGAGCAGTAGAGCAGGAGACAGGAGAGCCTGCCTGTCTGCCGGCAGGTTCTACTTTCGAGGCTGCCCAGTGTGCAGACTATAGTGGAGCCAACTTAGTGGCGGTTGCTCGAGGGGCCGCCGACCCCGTCCCCCTTTCCTCCGCCGCTCAGTCCTGGACGATGACGCGGAAGCCGACGTTGTAGACTTTCTGATGGGCGGCGTAGGGGAAGCGGATGCTGCCGCCGGCGGTCTTGGGGCGGTCGGCCCAGGAGCCGCCGCGGGCGACCTTGGGGGTCTTCACGTCGCCGTTGTTGCGGCCGTCGTCGCTGCGGTAGGGGTAGGGGACGTAGCTGGAACGCGTCCACTCGCAGACGTTGCCGATCATGTCGTACAGGCCCCAGGGGTTGGGCTCGTACTGCTTGACGAAATCAACGATGAACCACTTGTCGGTGAAGCGGTCATCGCGCAAGGGGTACAGGTAGTCGGCCGGATAGTTGCGGCGGACGTGGACCTTGCTGCCGCCGTCCCACTTGACGTACGTGCGGCGCCTGCCGGCGTCGGCGAGGTTGGCCCACGTCGAGAAGTCGGTGTCGGCGTCGCCGTAGAAGAACTGCGTGCCGGTCCCGGCGCGGGCGGCCCATTCCCACTGGGCCTCGGTGGGCAGCGTCACCTTTTTCCCCGACTTCACCGAGAGCCACTGGCAGAACTTCATCGCCTCTTGCCACGAAATGCGAGCGACCGGCTGGTTCGCGTGGTTGGCGATGTAGCCGGGCACGGCGTGGTCTTTACCGGTTTCGTCGAGGTAGCGCGTGTCGTGTTCGGCGTCGTAGGCGGCGTACTGGGCGTTGGTCACCTCGCAGGTGCCCATCCAGAACCCCTTGGCGATGTTCACCACCGCCCGCGGCGCCTCGTCGGGGTAGCTGGCCTGGCTGCCCAGGACGAACTTCCCGGCCGGGATGCGGGCGAGCTTCATCGTCACGCCCTCGCCCAGCGTGAGGGTTATCTCCCCCCGGTCGCCCTGGAGGGCCTTGGCCTTGGCGCCGTCGAAGGGGAATCCCGGCACCGTCAGGCCGTCGGGCGCCGGCTTGGCCGGCGGCTTGGGCATGACGGGGGTGACCGGCTTGGCCGACTGGAGCATCGTCAGCGTGTGGCGGTGCTCGGCCTCGGGGTTGTCGGTCAGCCCGGCGTACAGCGTGGCCAGATCCAGCCGTCGCTTCTCCTGGACCGGCTTCTGCCACATGCCGCGGTGGGGGGCGTTCAGGTCGATCCACGTGTACAGCCGGTCCCACGCCTCCGCGCTCAGCTTGACGCCGTGATGGCCCTTCCTGAGCATCCCGACCAGCGGGCTGGTGGAGACGTGGTACTCCATCGGTTGGAGCATGTCCAAATCGCTCTCGGGCCCGGGCCGCCGCACGAAGGCCACCAGGTTCAGGTACGAGCGGTCTTTGCGCCAGTTGCCGGGGTCGCCCTTGGCGAAGGAGATCATGCCTTTCTCCGCCTTGGCCTGCTCGTTGTGACAGCCGACGCAATACTTGTTCACCATCGGCTGGACCTCGGTGGCGTACGCGAACGGCCGAATCGGGCCGCGCCAGGGGTCGATCCTGCTGGGGGCCCGGCGCGCGGCGACCGACGGTTTGGCGGCCTGGACCTTGCTGAGGTCCTCGTGACAGCCGTTGCAGGAGAGCACCTCCCCGGGCATGGGGGTCATCCAACTCCGCATCAGGGCCAGCGCCGCCCCGTCCTTATCCAGCGGCTGGATGGCCAGCGGCGTGTTGGCCGGGGCGACGAAGCAGAACGAGCCGTCCTTCTCCACCGGCACGGTGCCGAGGATCCGCTTGATGTCCCAACTCGATTCCAGCCCCACCGACTCGTGCCCGCCGCTCTTGAGGTAGCCGTAATGGTAGGCGATGACGCGGAGTTTCTTCACCGACCCTCGCGGCACGCCCTTGAGCCCCCGCCCGGCGTACACGTCGGTGCAGAAGATTCTCGCCGGCCGGCCCGGCCTCGTTCGGTCCACCAGCACCGGCGGCCGCTTGGTGGGCGTCAGGGGGATCGGCTCGAAGATGTGGTACTTGGCCTCCGAGTACAGCTCGGTCATGTTGTCGAACACGTCGACTAAGCACAGGTTCCACTTGCCTTTTCGCCCGAAGCCTCGCATGGAGACGAGGAAGTACTTCTCCGACAGCGGCCACGGGGTGCCGAAGGTGTATTTCTGCCCGCCGCCCTGGTTGTCGTACACGTTGCCGACCACGTCGCGGCCCCAGCCGGGGATCTCCTGCACGCAGCCGGTCTTCTCGGCCGGGAGCACCTCCGGGTGAATGTTGACGGTGGATCGCTCCGCCCCCCAAATCTTGTCCGCCGGCTTGTGGCGCAGCGGGTACTTGCGGTTCAACGCCGGGTCGATCAGTATCAGCCTGCCGGTCTCGCTCTTGGCGTGATGTCCGCTGGCCAGGCCCACGATGAGGCTGGGATGCCCCGGCACCGGCCGGGCCCACACGTAGGCGGTGGGGAAGTAGGATCCGCTGCCCCAATGCTCGATCTGCCCGGTGCCGTCGGGGTACATCTGGAAGAGGTACCGCGAGTAGTAGTGCGGCGTGTCGGTGTATTCCCAGCGCAGGTACAGGATCCGCCCGTTATGATGCACGCGGGGGTGCCAGTCGCTGTCCTGCTCGAAGGTGAGCTGGCGGACCTTCTTGGTCTTGGTGTGGATCTTGTAGATGTTCACCATCGGCTGGCTGCCGTTGACGCACGGCAGGCCCTGCATGCCGGCGGTGGAGCAGGCGAGGATGCTCCCTTCCTCGGGCAGGTAACAGCCGTCGAACCACTGCACGTCTTTCTGGTCGTCGGGGGTCAGCTCGCGCACGCGCTTCCCGTCGGCGCCTACTTCGAGGATGGCCCATCGCCCGTTGGCCCCGACGCCGGAGAACATGATCCGCTTGCCGTCGAAGTGCAGGTCCATGTGCTTCATCACGGAGCTGCCCGGATGCCGGTACACCGTACGCACCTTCACGTCGCCGCGCAGGTTCGACAGTTCGGATATTTCGTTATCCCAGCCCGTCCGCTTGATGGTGTCGGAGGTGTAGGCGTTGAGATTGCGGTTGGCCTCCCGCGTGCGGCGGATGACGAGGATCTTCTCGCCGTCAAGCAGCGGATTGGCCAGCGACGCCTCGCGGATCAGTGCCGTCAGCGCCTTGGCCGTCTCGGCATCGCCCTTGTTGGCCTTGAGCTTGGCCTCGATGGCCTCGAGTCGCTTCAGGAATACGCTGCCGCCCTTGTACTGAGCACCGAAGCTCTTGTTGAGGTCCTCGATCATTCGCCGGGCGGAGGCGACGGTGTTGATCGGCACGTCGCCGTTGTTGACGGCCAGGGCCGGGGCCGGGGCCGCGAGGATCATCCCCAGGGCACCAAGAACGCACAGGGCTCTAACTTGGATGGTCACGAAAGTCTCCTTTATCGACGGCCTCGGTCATGTTCGCGTCGTCCGGTCCCGCGGGCGGCGATCGCCACCGAGGGGTAGTATCCCTGCGCGGGAGCGGCCCGGCAAGGGCATAATAGTGAACCCGCGGCCCCTCCCGGCGTTTCGGCTATTGCGGGGACAGATACCGAAACTCGGAAATGAGTCGTCCGTGAAGCTGTTGGCATCGCGGATTGGCCGCGTCCTCCGCCCCTCAAAGGCGGGCCGAAGTCGAAGAAGCGGCGAGAGCGGACATAGTTTAGGTATCTGTCCCCACAATTAGGCGATTGCAGGGGGGGTGGCCCGGTGGTATCGTGGAGGGCGGTGATGACGATGGGGCCGCCGGCGGGGGGGAGGAGAGCAGACATGATGGCCAGGCACGGGGTGAGGTGGGTGATTCTTGCGGCGGTGGTTGCGTGGGGCGGTGCGTCGGCGGAGGTCCGGGCCGTTTCCCCGGCCAAGGCCGGCGGCGGGCACACGATGCTGTGGGACCGCTCCCCCGTGCGGACGCGGGCGAACGGGCTGCCGATCCTGCACAGCCGGCCGGGGGCGCCGGTGTCGATCTTCATCGACTTCCAGTTCGAGGCGGTCAACGGGTCGGCCAAGACGTTCAGCACCGATGACGACCTGAAAACCTTCAACGCGGCCGAGCAGCAGCTTATCCGCATCGCGTGGGCCAAGGCCGCCAGCGCGTTCGCGCCGTTCGACGTGGACGTGACGACCATCGAGCCGGATCCCTCCCACCCGTATATCTGGGAGGGCGTGCTCAACCAGCGTGGCAGCGGCGGCAGCGCCGGCACTACCGGGTACGTGCCGCTGACCGGGCAGAAGAAGGCCACCAACGGGTCTCAGCGCAAGGACGGCTACAGGTGGTGCGCCCGCACCGCCCAGGGCAGCATCCTCAGCGGCGTGATCGTCCATGAAGCCGGCCATGCCCAGGGCATCTCCGGACACGAGGCGTACGACGAGGACGGCAAGTACATCGGCATCCAGCGAGCCGGCATCGAGCGGGGGCCGTTCACGCGATCGGTCGGCCCCATCGGCGCGTGGCACGTGTGGCTGTCGGAATGGGGCAACCCCGAAAAAAACCCCGCGGGCCTGTTCTGGGTGGTCAACGATATCGATCGAATCACCGGCGAGATCGTCAAGGGCGCCAAGGCCTACACCGACCCCAAGTACGCCGGCGACGGTTTCCGGCCCGACGAGCACGGCGACGACATCGCCCACGCGACGAAGATGACCCGAGACCCCGCCTCCGGCGCCTGGTCGGCTGTAGGCATCATCGAGCGCTACACCGACAAGGACGTGCTCGCCTTCGACTGGAAAGGCGGCGACGCCTGGATCGGCGTGCTGACGGCCGTGCCGGTGCCGCTGCTGGACGCAAAGGCGACGCTGTACGATGCCAAGGGCGCGGTTGTCGCCACCGCCGACCCCGCCGAGTCCATGCAGGCGGCCATGCTGCTGCAGGACCTGCCGGCCGGGACGTACTACCTGGAGGTCTCCAGCGACGGCGACTATGGCGAACTGGGCCGGTACGAGGCCACGGTCACCCTCTTGACGCCCGGGGCCCTGGCCCCGATCGCACTGCTGATGCTCTATAACAAGTCGCTGGCCGATGACGAGTCCGATCGAGGCCATGACGTCAAGTGGAGCGGCCCGGCCAAGTGGACGCAAGGTCCGGATCACGGCTCGGCGGCCGAATTCGACGGGAAGAACCAGATCATCATCTCGGCGGCCGGCGGCCGCCGGTTCGCGGCGCCTGGGACGTCCCCGCTCGGACGGACCTTCGCGCTGTGGTTCAAGACGAAGGATGTGTCGGCGGCCGGCGAACAAATCCTGCTGCAGAGCCCGGCCCGGGCCGGATACAAGCTGTACATTGAAGGCGGAAAGCTCAAGGCCCACGCCATCAACGACGGGGGGCTGACGGACTGGCGCGGCGGCGTCACGTTGTCGGCCGACGTCGCCCTGAAGTCCGGGCAGTGGTACTCCGCCGCCCTGACCCACCGGACGACGTTCTCGAAGATCGACGACACCATCGCTCTGTACCTCGACGGCCGGGAAGTGGCCCGCGGCGCCGCCGGCCCGGTGTCGGCTACGGCGCAGTTTGTGGTGGGAAGTCCGACGTTCGCCGGGGCGATCAATGGCGTATGCATTTTTGGCGAGGTCATCCCGCCCTACCTGATCGCCATGCATGCCCGTCAGGAAGCCCTGGCGCAGCCCCGGCCGACCCCGGCAAGCGGGGTGACGGTCACGGCCGTCGCCACACACAACACGGCAACGTTGCGGTGGAAGCCGTCACCGGGCGTTACCGGCTGGGAGGTCCTGCGCTCGACCGACAACCGGCACTTCGCCCTGCTGGCTGCGATCAAGCCTGAAACGGTCACTTTCATCGACACCGAACTCGAGCCCTCCCGGCATTACTTCTACGCCGTGCGAGCCGTCGGCGGCAAGAAGGCGGGCCTCGCCGATGTGACGACGCGGGGGGGACCCGTTCACAAGCCCCGCTTCATTCGTGTCTCCAAAGATGCGGCCCCGAGCACGTGGGGGTATCACCGTTACGGCCATCAGTGCGAGGGCGAGTACGGCATCACGCTGCTGTGGTTCGGGCCCTACGGGCACCGCGACAAGTCGATCCGGATCGAACGGTCCACCGACGGCAAGACCTTCAAGCCGATTATCACGCTGCCCTCGACCGAGCGCGTGTACTACGACACCAACCTCGCTCCCGACACGAAATACACCTACCGCTTCGTGACGATCGACGATGCCGGCGACGCCGCCTCGGTCGTCATCACGGCGACCTCGGCGGCGAAGCGGGCCTCGAAACCGGCCGCGCCGCCGGCGGCGAAGCCCTGACCGGCGGCGGCGAGTTCACACCGGCGTTTAGCGGCGGAGCTTGCTCCGCGTTCCCGTTGACAGCGTCAACGGGGAATGGACCACAGAGCACACAGAACAACACAGAGCACCACAGAGCACCACAGAGCACCACGTAGCACACAGAGCAACACATAGCACCACAGAGATCACAGAGCACACAGAGAAAGACGAGCAAGAAAGTTACATCACCAGACGCACGAAGCTGCAAAACACATTCGACATCGTGAACGTTAGTCGTACATGAAAGGGCTATCTCGTGAGGCAGCATCACCTGCAATTGCTTCGGCGTATCGTATCGTGCCCGACGGCTCCCGGGAAGGAGGCCGCCGTGCTCGCGGCCGTCGCGGCGTGGGCCGCCCGCCATAGCCACGTGGACTTCCGCTTCGGCAGCGTCGGCAACGGTGTGCTGCACTATCGCCGGGGTCGGCCACGCCTGCGGTGGGCGTTCACGGCCCACATGGACCATCCCGGCTTCGTCGTGACCGCCGCGCGGGCACGCGGGTTGGTGGCGGCGGAGTTTCGTGGCGGCGTCGGGAAGGCGTTCTTCGTCGGCCGACGCGTGCGGCTGTTCACGCCCGGCGGGGAGGTGCTCGGCACGGTGCGGTCCATTCGCGGCCGCGACGGACGCAGGTGCCGCCCGTGTCGCATTGCCCTGGATGCAGCCGCCGACGTGCCGGCCGGCGCATTGGGAATGTGGGACCTGCCGGCCTTCCGCGTGCGAGCCGGCCGGGTGTGGGCCCGCGCGTGCGACGACCTGGCCGGCGTGGCCATGGCGATGTGCGCCCTGGATGAGATCAGCGCCCGGAGACTCCCGGCCGACGTGACGGTCCTGCTGACCCGCGCCGAGGAGGCGGGCCTGCTGGGGGCCGTGGCGGCCTGCAAGGCGGGAACCCTCGACCGCGGGACGTTGGTGGTGGGGCTGGAGACGTCCAAGGCCCAGGCCGTGGCGCCGCTGGGCGGGGGCGTGGTCGTCCGCGTGGGCGACCGCCGCAGCGTGTTCGATGCCGAAGTGACCGACCACATCTCCGCCATCGCGGCCGCGGTGGCCAAGCGAACCAAGACGTTCCGCTATCAACGCCAGGTGATGCCCGGAGGGGTGTGCGAGTCTTCGGTCTTTTGCGCCATGGGCCTGCAGGCCGGCGCGCTGGCCCTGCCGCTGGGCAACTACCACAACATGGGCGACGACGGGGAGATCCGCCCCGAGCGTATCGACCTGGGCGATTTCGCCTGCGGCGTCAAGCTCCTGGTGGCCCTGGCGGCCGAGCCCACCGGCCCGGCCGCCACCGCGGCCAAACGCAGGCGGGCGCTGCGAAAACGACTCACCGAACGCCGCGACATCCTGCGCTGAATCGGCCCGCCGCATGCCCCTCCGCTGCGCGTAGGAACATGGCACCGCGTTGAGGCGTGTGCCAATGTGTAGGGTGTGCAGCGTTTTTGTGCTGCACACGGAACGCAGGCGGGCAACGACCTCGATGGCGGTGTCCGCCGCCGGCGGCATGCCCCTCCGCTGCGCGTAGGAACATGGCACCGCGTTGCGGGGTGTGGCGCTGAATCGGTCCGCGGCATGCCCGGCCGCTGCGGGTGTGCGGGGAAGCCCCGAAGGTGTGTGGGGAAGCCCCGAAGGGGCGAAAGCTTTTTGCCGGGGGCGTGAGCCCCCGGAAAACGGCTCTCCTTATGCCGAGAGCCCCGGAGGGGCGACAGTGAACCTGCCGGAATATACTGTCTCCCTTTCAGGGTTAGTCCGTTGAATAGGCTGGCCACCGGGGGCTTACGCCCTCGTTGTTCTACACAAGTATCGCCGCCATTCTTGCTTCCCGGCCAAGGAGTTGTCGAGAAGAGAGGTGACGCGAAGGTACTAGGTACCATGAGGCCGTGACGCCCCGGCGGGGCGCGCGTTTTTAGCCCAGGGCGATGCGAAGCAAGCCCTGGGTACATGTCTCCCCCACGCCAGAGCCCCGGCAGGGGCGATCGTGCGTTTGGCCGACCCACGGTCGCCCCTGCCGGGGCTCGTTCCGTGAGGGTCTCTGAACCCAGGGCTTGCTGCGCGGCGCCCTGGGCTAAATACGTTGGCCCCTCCGGGGCCGGACAACAACAACCCTCGTGGGAATTATCGGACACCCCCACGCTTGCGTGGGCATGTCCGCGGGGAATTGTCGTCCGGCATGGCCACGCAAGCGTGGCCATGGCACCAGGCCGTGAAGACGCCGCGACATCCTGCGCTGAATCGGTCCGCGGCATGCCCCTCCGCTGCGCGTAGGAGCATGGCACCACACAGAGTTACCTGCACGGCGCTAGCGGTAGTCTTTCCCGTTGAGGCTGTGGACCACGGAGGTCAGCCAGGCTTGCAGGGCTGCTCGCATCGTTTTGACCCGCGCGGCTTGGGCGCCGGTGAGGTCGGTGGCTTCCTTGGGGTCGTTGGCGAGGTTGTACAGCTCCCATTTGCACTTGGCGGTGCCCTTCTGGATACGGTGGAGTTTCCACGGCCAGTCGAGCCAGGCGGCGTGGCCGGGGAAGCTGTCGGTGGGGTACTGCTTGGTGATCTTCCCCGCGTCGGGCCGCAGCAGCCTTGGGTCGGTGGCTTCCTTGCCCTCGGCCTGGAGCTTCATCAGCGCCGTCAGCATGCCTGTGCTGGCCTGGGAGATGCCCCGGGCGGCGTAATCCCAGAACCCCATCGGCTTCGGCCGGGCGGTCATCTTCCCGTCGACCAGCTCGGCCAGGCTGATCCCGTCCAGCGGCGGCTGGCCGGGCATCCGCACGCCGACCCAATCCAGCAGCGTGGGGTAGATGTCACACGTGTTGCACGGCACGGCGGTCGTGAACGGCTTGCGAATGCGGGCGGGCCATTCGAGGATCGCCGGCACGCGAAGGCCGCCTTCGTAGATCGACCCCTTGCGCGCCCGCCCGCCGGTGGAGTCGTTCTTCAGCCCGCCGTTGTCGCTACAGTACCACAGGATGGTGTTCTCGCGAACGCCCAGCGTGGCCAGTTCCTTGCGGAGCTTGCCGAACGCGCGATCCATGCCGGTGATCTCGCCCAGCCAGTGTTTCGCGGCTTGGCCCTCGTAGTGTTTCAGGTCTTCGGCGGCGGCACGATGCGGACTGTGCGGGGAGCCGAACCACACCACCGCCAGGAACGGTTTTGCGCCCTTGGCATGCTTCCGCATGAACTCGATGGCCGCGTCGACGGCGATCATGGAGCTTTCGCCCTTGACCTGCACGGCGTTGCCCTCGCGGCTGAGGACGGGGTCGTTGTCGTAGAAGTTCGCCGCCGAGAGCCATTCGTCGAAGCCGCTGGCGCCGGGGTTGACGGGGCTGTTCTTGTACACCGAGCCGAGATGCCACTTGCCGAAGTGGGCGGTAACGTAGCCGGCCGTCTTCAGCGCCTCGGCGATGGTGATCTCCTGCGGGCGCAGCGAGTGGCCCCACTTGAAGCAGCCGAAGCGGTTGGGGTGCCGTCCGGTCATCACGCTGCCCCGCGTGGGCGAACAGACCGGCGCGGCCGCGTAGAAACGGTCGAAGCGCAAGGCTTCGGCGGCCATGGCGTCGAAGTGGGGGGTCTTCAGGACCGGATGCCCGTAGTAGGCCATGTCGCCCCAGCCCTGGTCGTCGGCCATGCACAGCACGATGTTCGGCTTGCCGGCGGCCGGGGCGTCAGCAGCCTCCAATTGCCCCGTCGCGGCCAGGCAGGCGCCCGCCCCGAGAGCCTTGAGGAAATCACGACGATCGATCCGCATCCGATGTCTCCTTGTGTCGAACGGTTCACCCGCGCTTGCACGACGGGTGGCACAGCCACGCTCAGCTTCCATGGCCACGCTTAGGTGCCATGGCCCCGCTTGCGTGGCCATGCGGGTACCGAGTTAAACCGGTGCCGCCCCTCGTGGTGTCGGGTCATCATCCGGAACAACATGCCCACGCGAGCGTGGGGGTGTCCGATAATTCGTGCGGGCCAACGTGGTTCGTCGGTTGACTTTCATGGTAGCCACGGGCGCGAGCCCGTGGACGCTCGCCCGCCCGAACCCACGAGCCCCCGCAGGGGGCGAATCATGCCGACCGGTCCGGGCCACATGAATCGCTGCCTTCGGCAGCTCCGTTCCGGAGGTCGCCGGTGAGTCCACGGGCTCGCGCCCGTGGCTAACATGAGGTCCTTGGGCGCCACGAATCACCGGACACCCTCACGCGAGCGTGGGCATGGCACCGACAGCCGTATCCAGCCGGCACTACTTCGTGCTGCGCCCAAGGTCGGCGATGCTTCGCAGCTTGGGGGGGTTCTTGTCGGTCTCGATTGCCTTGATCGTCTCGTCGAAGGTGGCGAGGATGGCGGCCTTGCTGGCGGCATTGCCGCGGCGTCGGGCCATCTGCTCGCGGACCTTCCGCAGTTCGCCCAGCAGCGGCTTTGCGTTGCCGCCGTAGCGTTTGAGGCTTTCCAGGCAGCGGGAGATTCGACTGCCCCAGCGGTTCGGTTCCATCTGGGCCACGCATAGCGCCATGCCCTCGCGGATTCGCTGGCGGGACATCAGGTCCAGCCCGGCCATGCGGATGCCGTCGGCGAACATGATGCCGCTGGGGGCCGACTCTCGCGTCGCCTCGAGAATCGCCGGCAGGTACGCCGCCAGCTTGGCCTCGTCGCTCTGCAGAGTCGTGCACACCGGCGTCAGCAGCCCGCGCGTTCGCCCGTCCTCGTTGGCCAGGATGCTCGCCACGGCCGCCACGAGGGCGGGCTGGTCGTCGTAATCAAGCGACTCGGCGAAGACGCCCTTGGGTCCCCCCCGCGGCTTGCCGAACAGGAAGGCCGCGATGGCCCGCTGGCCCATGCGACGCGGGTCGCGGGGCAGCGAACGGATGGCGTACTTCAGCATATCGGGCGTGACGGCCTTGCGCGTGGCCTCGTCCTGGGTGGCCAGGGCGTTGACCGTGAGGGTCAACAGCCAGGGATCCTTGGTTCTCAGTTGGATCAACAGTCTCTTGATGGTGCGGCTGTTGGCCCGCGGCCCGAGCAGGGCGACCGCCTCGGCGGCGCCGTAGGCGGTGTTGGGCTCGCGGCTGTGAAGCATCTTGCCCAGGGGGGCGTTGTAGTCGCCATCGTGATGGCTGAGGCTGCGGGCGGCGCGGAGGCGGACGACCGGCGACCAACTGGTCAGGCGGGTCAACAATTGCTCGTCGGTCATGTGGTCGTAACTGGTCTCCGCGTCCCAGAAGGTGAAGTTCCGCCCGTCATCGATGACGGAGGCCGCTTCGGCGGCGGTCAACGGCTTGACGACCGAAGGCGTCTTACCGGTGAGGAGCAGGCCCTTGCGGGGCAGGCCGTAGGCGAGGGCGTACGCCCCGGTGCAGTCCCAGTTTCGGTAGGAATCGCCCTTCTGCCCGGGGATGCCGGTGTGCACGAAGCGGCCGTCCCAACGGCGGGCGAGGTCGTAGTACCACGCCTGCTCGGCCATGTAGGCGCCGGTGGCGTGCGGGCCGGCGCGGGAGACGCCGAGGAGGGCCCAGGTAACGTTGAAGAAGTTGCCCGTGTGCCCGTTCTCGCGTTCGGCGTGGGCGGCGGTGGACATCTTGGCGAAGTAGGTGGCCGCCGCGCGGTCCTCCAGCAGGTCGTACAGGATGGCGCCCATGGAGTTCTTGCCGTTGTCCTCGTGGTCCATCCACGGTTTGTGGTCGCCGTAGGGCAGCGAGCCCTTGTCGACGTACCACCGCATGAACGCGGCCGACTTGGCGATGGCGCGATCGAGGGCTCGGTCTTTCACGCCGGCCTTGCGGGCGAGCGTCAGCGGGATGGTGAGAATCAGCCCCACCTGGTTCATCGCCCCGTACCCGTGCAGAAGGCCCTTGGTGAGCTTGTGCTCGTGGCCCCACGTGCCGACGCTGCTCTGGAAGCGCACGATCTCCATCGTCACCGACCGCACCGCCGGCAGGATGGCGGGGTCCTTCGTCGCCATGTAGTACTCGGTGAGGAACATGTGCCCGTAGCCGTAGTGCCACCACCACAGCGGCTCGGCCAGCGCCGTGGCCACCTTCTTGGCGTAGGCCTTCAGCATGGGGCGGTACTCCTGCTTGCCGGACGCCAGCAGGGCCAGGGCGTTGAGGTCGGTGGGGATATTCACGCGATCGAGGCCGTCGGCGGCGATGGCCTTGCAGGCCTGCTCGAAGATGGCCTTGGACTTTTCGCACCCGTACGGGGCGGTGGGGCTGTAGCTGCCCATCACCTTCAGCTTCACGGTGACGGTCTCGGTCTTGCCCTTCTTGCCCTTCTTCCCCTCAACCCCGTCGGTGGGGCGCCAGCGGATCAGCCGGAGGAGGCCCTTGGCCTCGGCGGTCTCGGCCTGGGTGATCGCCCGGCCGAACTGGACGCGGGCGTCGCCGTCGAAACGCTTGCCGCCGGCGCCGAGGATCACGTCTCCCACGGCCAGCACACCGTCGGCGGGGGAGCCTTTGTCGACGACGGTCACGAGGATCTGCCGGGCGTCGATGGTGTGATTGCGCCAGGCCCACATCCATCCGCGGGCGCCGGTGGGCCCGAGGTTGAAGTCGCGCGCCTCGCCCTGCTTGGCGCCTTGGGTGAAGTCCAGCCCGGCGGGCTTGCCCTTGGGGGAGGCGGCGGCCCACGCGCCTGCGGCGCCGATCCATGCGGTGAGAGTGGCCAGGAGCACGTATCGCCCGATCGTTCGAAGCTTCATTGTCGCATTCCTTATGAAATGGCTGAAGGTCTGTGGGTACCTCCCGCCCGCGCCGCCCGCGGGCCTCGGCGGCGATTGTACCCAGTGCGGGAAGGCGGGGGAAGGCATTTGAGGCCGTCGGCTGGCCCGGGTACGGGCACAATTCCGTTGACTCACACCGCAGCCGGTGCGATAATCCCCCCCGTCGGCTCGGCCGTGAGGGTCGGGCCGATGAGTTCTCCGGTGTCGGGACGCGCCGCGGCGTGTGGCGGCGACCTGACATAACGGTTCTGCGAACCGTACCTTGCGCCCGTAGCTCAATTGGATAGAGCGCTAGCCTCCGGAGCTAGAGGTTCCGCGTTCGAGTCGCGGCGGGCGTAGTGCCGCAAGGCGGCACTAGAGCGGAGAGCAGTAGAAAGTAGAGAGTAGAAACGGCGACACGGCCGCAACCAGCGCCAAGTCGGTGGCTTGCGATAAGACGCTCTCCGCGGTCTCCTCTCTACTTTCTACTCTCTCGCCGTTAGAACGCAGCGGGGATCAATGAATTCCCGGATCCCGTCGCGATCCGGTTCGGCCCTTGGACAGCCAGGCATAGTTCTGTAGGTAACGAAAGTCGTAGGCTGGGGCAAAGCCGCCGAGCGGCGTCGCCCCACCTGCTGCCGGTTCGATCCCCTCGGTTCCGGGCCGGTCTTGGCTGCCGAGCCATGTATGTCAATCTTCCGTCCTTATATTGATCGGGGGATCTTCTCTTGACGGAATCGCAAATTCCTGTATTATAAGGATGCGCGAGCTCGCCTCTTGGGGAGCGGCATCACATGAAGGCACTGCACATCCTGCTGGCCGCAGCATTGGCGATGGGCGTCCTAGCTAGCTCTGCCCACGCGGAGTTCGGGACCACATTCGTCCACGTCAACACCGTCGAGATCGATAGCACCGCCTATAACGTCTACGACATGATGGTGTCGTCCGCCTATGACTGGGAGGCCAGCCACCTCTCTATCACGCTGTCCACCGGCAAGTTCTACAACGACAGCGTCGGCAGTGACACCCAGCCTACCGCCGCGGCCATCGCCTTGGCCCCGGATCTTGAGTGGGACACCTACGCAGCGACTCCGGGCGGGGAAACGACGCCTGCCTCCTTTACGCCTGGTTCGCAGTTCGGGCAGAACCCCGGCACCACCGATCCGCCGATGGGTAACACCGTCATCGAGGCCGGCTGGGGCGATGCCGCCTACACTGCCCCCGGGACGTTCAAGGTGGCTCGCCTCACACTCTCCTACGATGCGGCCGGGGGGATAGACGGCAGATCGGGCTTCTCCAGTCCCTGCCCCGGCGGGATCATCTGGCGCTCCTTCACCGGGATGCACGTCAGCATGTACGACATCTATGACGGTCACATCATCCCATGGCACCCAATGGCCCCCGGCCTCAGCGGCTTCATTGATGACGACGACCTGGCCATCCTGCTGGGCAACTGGGAGCAGGACCTCTGCACGATCACCGAGTGGTGGCTGGGTGACCTCAACGCCGACACCGACGTGGACGACGACGACCTGGCCATCCTGCTGGGCAACTGGATGGGGGGTTGCCGCCGGTCGGGGCCTCCGTCCCCGAGCCCGCTACGCTCTCCCTGCTGGCCCTCGGCGGGCTGGCGGTGATGCGGCGAAGGCGGCAGGGACATCGCCTTGACCATTGGGAGAGGATCTCAACATGACACCGAAGGATTCTTCTGGGAGCAACGGTTTGCCCTGTCGGTTTGCTATGGGAGTTGTGGCAGGCGCTGTTTGGCTATTGAGTACGGTTGCGCCTACGTGGGGGGATAGCATTACGGTACCACTGCCGGGGCTCTGCGGCAGTTACGATGGGCAAGGGAAGACAACAGCTTTTGAGCTAGGCGCCAGTTTTCTGAGCATAACTGAAACGCGGATCCAACTGGTCGGCACCCTAACGCCTGGCTGGGGTCGAGGTGACGGCGTTGAGAGGCCGGCAGACGTATGGTTTGACTGGCCTACGCAGTTTGAGACCATGATGGATCCCGGCCCAGGCATCTGGGTTACCTACGTAGGACCGTACAACGGTTCCTTCATCGCTGACCAGGTGTTTACGGGTTACTTCCGCCCTACCTGGGATTTCCTTCTGGACGGCAAGGCACAGATCTCAGCGAGTCTCGCACCGTCTATCGTAATAGGCGGGTACATGGTGATTCCGCCCCAAGGCACGATATCCCAAGCCCATCTGACCGTTGTGGGGGTGATCAGGCCCATTCCGGGCGACGCCAACCACAACGGCTTTGTGGACGACGAAGATCTGAACGCATTGTTAGGGAACTGGGAGCAAGACCCGTTGATCATCTCCATGTGGGAGTTGGGTAACTTCACCGAGGCAACTCTCGGCGACACCGACGTGGACCACGATGACCTGTCCGTCCTGCTGGGCAACTGGACCGGCCCCCCGCCTCCTGGTGCCGCCACTCCCGAGCCGGCCACGCTGTCCCTGCTGGCCCTTGGCGGGCTGGCGGTGCTTCGACGGCGCTCAGCACAAGTGATGCGGCGAAGGCGCGATCGCGCCTGAGCGTGCAGTTTTAGAATAGTGCGTATAACATCATGCCCAAAAGGCGAACACGAGCGAACACTGGCGAACACTTTGATTCTAACGTAAGATTATACGCCGTCGCGGGTTGAGCCATAACTGTAGCCCGTCGCGAATGTTGCGATCAGCGCTCTGTTATGTCTCCGGAGCTAGAGGTTCCGCGTTCGAGTCGCGGCGGGCGTAGTGCCGCAAGGCGGCACTAGAGCGGAGAGCAGTAGAAAGTAGAGAGTAGAAACGGCGGCCTGGCCGCGACCAGCGCCAAGCCGGTGGCTGGCAATAAGACGCTCTCCGCGGTCTCCTCTCTACTTTCTACTCTCTCGCCGTTAGAACGCAGCGGGGATCAACACGTGCCGCGCCGGCTGGGCGTAGTTTCCGGTCCTCACCCTCGACGAGACGTACGTCGCCGAACTGATCGCCCGCGCCGGGGGGCGGCGGTCTCACACGCCGCCGGTGGCCGACTCCGTTCCGTGTGCAGCACGAAAAGGGCTGCACACCGTACCCACTTGCTCAGCCGTGCCTCTCGCGAGTGTTGCGAAGTGGGTTATCCGATCCTTTGCTGGAAGATGTTGGCATTCTGACGATAATGTTCTGTGTCGGCCAATGCGACGTTGGACTCATGGCGCCTTGTCGGAGAGACTCCTGATGAAATCGATGCCAGGTGACTCGCGCGGACGTAGCATCGGTGCCGAACTGTTTCGCGCGGGTGGCATTGGGGCTTTGTGTCTTTTTTGCCTGGTCCCGTTCTTCATGGGCGGCTGTGTTGTGTTGCCGGTCGGCGTTCCAGATCGCACAGGGAAAGTTCGTTTCTCCCCGGATGGAAGGATCGTTGCCTACATCTGGCACGACCACATCGTGACCTTCTCGCTCGTGTATCCGCCCGTCAGTGCCGGGAGCACTGCTCACGTTCGCTGGGCAGAGGTCGCCTCCCCTGACAAACAGCGGTCGGCGAGAATCGACGCCGCATTCATTGGCTGGAATCACGATGGACTGGAAGGACACGTGCATCCGGTCTTCAGTCCTGATTCACGTCACCTTGCAGTTGTCAGTCCACAGCGTCTGGTGATCGTCGAGCTTTCCTCCGGCCGGCAGAGGACGATGACGGATTCGCACGATGAGGTCACCAGTCTCACTTGGCCAAGCAACGATGAAATCGCATACGCAGCCCACGTGCGCAAGGACACGGACAAAGGGCTCAGCAAGCGGACAATCTGGCGACAGAGAATTCACGAATCGCCGGCGGCTCGCAGGGCCGTCCACCGCCAAGACGACGTCCGCGTGATGAACTCGAACGCTTTGCCATGGCAGCTGGAGCAATGGTCGCCCAACGCCAAGTATGTCGTCTTCCACAACGGTTCGATGCGCGAACCCTACAAGCTCCTGAACGTCGACACGGGTGAGCTGTGGGCCATCGGCAGGATGAATGGAAGCCCCTACGGAGCGGCCTGGAAGCCGGACAGCTCTGGGGTGTTCTGTCTTACGGCTTCTCACTGGGGAGACGGTCTTGCGGAATGTGAGGCCATCGTTGTTGACCCCACGACCGGCAAGAGACGAGATTACAGCGCCCGATTTCAAGATGCTTTTGCTGAATGGCTTCCATCATTTGGCATATCGGCTCCCGCGGGATGGACACCTGACGGTCAATACCTAATTGGCAGCCACCTGGACCTGGGAGGTTGCCTGATACGCCTGGACCCATGGGAGGTGATCCCGCTGGGAAAACGATTGCGCGACAAGATCGGCGCCAACTATACCCCTGTGGCCATGGTTGCACTACCCGTGAACGGCTGGCTTCGCACCAAAGGGCTGGAAAGGAACTATCTGGTCGACTATTCGGGGCGGCCAATGAGAGAAATCGAAAACGCCAATCTCTGCGCGTGGTCAGCCGACGGAAAGCACTTCGCCAAGGTGGACCGAAGGGGAGCTATAACCGTCGAAACGCTGGAGCTTCCCAGCCCCTCTGGAGAGTCAAGCCACGGGGGCCTCTCTGGCGGCAAGGGCCTGGGCAAGCCAAGCCGATAGGCGTGGGGAAAACGCCATCCGTCTGGCGAGTTCTGTGATCGAACGCCAACCGTCTACCCGAGAGCCTCGCGGATGGCTTTGTCTGCGATGTCCCGGCGGCGTAGCTGGGCCGGGCCGGTCAGTACTCCACTCCCAGCAGCGGCAGCAGCGGGTCGCGGATGATGCGCCATTCGATGTCTACCCGCACGCGGCGGCCGCCAAGGTTGCGCACGCGATAGCTGTGCCCGTCGGATGTCTTGCCGCGGACGTCGGCACCCGGGCGAGTCAGCGCCGCCAACGCCGAACGGTCCTCGATCAACTCCGAGAACGCCGCCGAGTTCATCATGCTCTGCAGGATCAAGTAACCCACAAAGTCCCTCTTGCTCGGTGTCCATCGCTCGGGCAGGCCCTTCAGCAGCGATCTCTGGAACAGCAGCCAGTCAGCAGCGCTGCGAGCGGCGGCCGCTCCCTGTGTCGTCGGCGCCGACGTTGGTTGAGAGGTGGCTGCAAGGGCGGACGTCGCGCCCGAGTCGAGCTTGGCCATGGCATCCTCGAGAATCCCGGCAGACTCGCCCTCGTCGGGCTCGAAGAGACGGTTCATCGCCATCAGGAAATCCAGCGCGTAGGCCACGTCCATCTTGCTCTGCCCGTCCCAGTCGTCCGGCACGGGGTGGAAGTACTCGGGGGGCACGTCCATCTCCAGCACGTAATGGTATGTCATGGTGAAGAAGAGCCCCCAGTGGCCGCTGCTGAACTCGTCATAGCTCTTCGCTTGGACCGCCCCGTCAGTCCCGGTGAACGCGCTGCACCGCTTGGTGAAGACAAAGAGGGGCACGGGCCAGGCGACATCCGAGACGCGGACCAGCCCGTACTTGCTTCGCGTCTCGGCCTTGTCGGCCTTGGCGGGGTCCACGGCGGGCAGGGGGCGCCCAACCTGGATGGCCTGGAAGGTCCGCCACGGGCTGTTGCAGCCGGCCGACCACGCCGCCAGCATCGCAACGCCCACCCAGGTAACGACTACGGTCCCGGTGGCTCTCATAAGATGCCCCTTCTTCGGTGTACACGCCCTTGGACGTCCGGTGGCGTTCGGTCTGTCCTGCCTTTCCCATATGGCCTGCGCCCGGAATCGTCCTGGGGCGTCGAACGTCAGTGTCTCTTCATCTCGGGGGTCCGTCAACGACTTTCGTGACGGCGCGCGATACGGCGGGCCAGATATGTTGAGACTTCTCTGCATGCGGCGTAGAATCCTAGCGCGGCCACGGGCCGCAACTAAAGAGAATCAGCCACAGATGAACGCAGATTAACGCAGATGAGGCCACCGCGGAAAAACAAGGCCTCCTCAGCAGCGTTTAGCGGCGGAGCTTGCTCCGCGTTGTCGTCAACAGCGAATGCACCACAGAGCACACAGAGAAAGACAAAGAAGAAAGTTACATCAAGAGACGCACGAAAGTGCAAAACAAATTCGACATCTTGAACGTTAGTAGTACAGGATCACTTGACGAGGGATTTCGGCATGGCAGAGCATAGGATCGTCGCGGCCGTGATGGGCGGCGGGCGGATTGGCGTGATCGAGCAGGAGGTGCCGCCGCTTCGGGCGGGGCGGGTGCGGGTGGCGGTGCGGAACTCGCTGGTGAGTGCGGGCACGGAGCTGGGTGGCTGGGCGGCCTTCGCGGGGCGGCGCGGCGGGCCGGCGGGGGAGGGGAAACCCCGGCCGTTCGGGTACTCCAACGCGGGGGTGGTCGAGGCCGTCGGCGAGGGCGTCGAGCGGTTCGCCGTCGGCGACCGCGTGGCGTGTGTGGGCAACGGCTACGCCCTGCACACCAACGTGGCCGTGGTGCCGCACAACCTTTGCGTGCCGCTGCCGGGGGAGGTGACCTTCGCCCAGGGCGCCTACGCGATGCTGGCGGCCACGGCGATGCACGCGCTGCGGCGCGGGCGGCCGGAACTGGGCGAGTACGCCGCGGTCGTGGGGCTGGGGGTGGTCGGGCAACTTACCGGGCAACTGTACCAACTGGCCGGCAACAGTGTCATCGGGTGGGACCTGTTCGCCCGTCGCGTGGCGATCGCCCGCCAGTGCGGCCTCGCCGCGGCCGTGCAGGTTGGGCAGGAGGACCCCGTCGCGGCCACGAAGGCGTTCACCGGCGACGCGGGCCTCGACGGTGCTGACCTTTTCCAGCAGCGTCTCGACCTGGACGGGCTTGTCTATCCAGCCCTGCACCGGCAGAAACTCCCCGGGCTTGTATGTTCCATCGGTCTGGTCCGGGTAGAAGCGGAGTTCCGTGGTGTCGTGAATGCCCGTGACCATGATTATCGGAACATCTTTCACG
>SDBU01002715.1_pt1 | contig 23176 bp, 18 predicted proteins | sample 2277071 | NCBI WGS metagenome assembly SDBU01 (sample SAMN10397929, study PRJNA504765) | marine sediment metagenome | isolation source: marine sediment core GS08_GC12, 126 cmbsf | place: Arctic Ocean: Gakkel Ridge, Loki's castle | collected 2008 | reverse complement strand
GAATTTTTCCAATAAACCAAAATCCCAATTTCCCAAAACCCAATATTCCATCTTTCCAGTATTCCAACATTCCAATTGTGAGCGAAGCGAACTAAGTTCTAAATATGCTACAAGTATGCAAGAGAAGGAAAAGATGCTAAAACCCTATATTATTCCGGCCATTTTGGGAGCACTCCACATTGGATATATTATCGTCTCATTTATTTATGGCAAAAAGCAGGAACAAACGGCAAAAGAAAATAAGTATGAAATAGAACCTTCAATAGTGCACATAGTCTGTTTTAAGAATGAAGCCAGGTTCATAGAAGAAAAACTAAAAAACTGCTACAGTATTGATTATCCTCATATCCATCACATATTTGTAAACGATAATTCTACGGACAACACATTAGAACTTCTGAAAGAATATAAAAAGACAAACACAAATATTATCAATAATGAAACTAACCTAGGAAAAAACCAATCCCAAATAAAATCTGTAAAGCGTACAGAATCTGACTTTATTCTGTTTACAGATGCAAATGTATTCCTTAACGAAGGCGTACTAAAAAAACTCATGAAACACTTTGATGAAAATACAGCCGGCGTATCTGGAAATGTAACCATCACAATAGACATGAAGCATCAGGATACATCGGGAAAATACTGGCAAATTGAAAAAAGAATAAAACAATTTCAAGCCAAGTTTGGCTCAGTCATTGGCTTTGACGGTGGTTTTTATTGTGTTAAAAGAGAAAATTATAACTTAAAAAGAGAAAATGAATTAAGCGACTTTGAAACAGCATTCTTAATATTTGAACAACAAAAACAAGCAAAATACGCAAAAGAGGCAACTGCTATTGAATTAGAAAAAAGAAATATAAGAGATTCATTTATGGCAAGAATAAGAGCCTCAAACAGAGCATTCTGGAGTTTTATTAGAATATTCAAGTATATCCATAAGTTAAATGCATCTGAATTAATTAATTTCACGCTTCATAAATTAATAAGATATCTATTTATAATAACATTTGTTGTATCACTTCCTTTTATCACTACTGATTTATTTAGGATATCTCCGTTCTTGCTCATAATATTCTTAATTCCATATGTTTACAGGCTTAGCATAGAAAGCATTGCGTTATGCATAGGCGGTCTAATAGCTTTGTCTGGGAAAGAATATACCACTTGGTCACAAAAGAAAACATAATAAGCTATAATCAAGAAATTTAATGTTTAATCCCAATGCCATCGACTTACCCACTTACCAGAGAGTCTTTTTGACCTTTTCGGAAGGAAGATTAGCCCTCCTATTCAAGAGTCAGATAAGAATCCCAATAATCTTTATTCCATTTTCATTTTATTTGGAAGATGCCACTGCTCATATGGTATATTTATAAAGTAACATTCAATAAACAGTCGATTAAATGGGAAAAATTTCATCGAGAAAATATTCAGCTGATTAAAAGGATATTGGGATGTCATGAAAAATTCGCTTGTGCTAAAGAATCTATTGTTTCAAGCAGGTGTTATGTCTTTATGCCGACGAATTAATAAAAGGGGAACCGTAGCAATACTTCGCTACCATTCCATTGTAGAGCCCCAGCATAATTACTATGCAAGTCCTTCTATTTGCATAGCGCCGCAAGAATTTGAAGCACAAGTTCGGTATTTATCTGAAAACTATAACATAATTTCTTTAGATACAGTTGCTAATTGTATTTCTAAATATAAGCGTTTTCCAGAAAAGGCGGTTGTATTAACATTTGATGATGGATACAGGGATAATTACCATGCATATCAAATTATGAAACATTATGGTGTTCAGGGAACTTTCTACATTGTTTCTGGATGCTTGAACGGAGGAGAGTCTCTCTGGTTGTTTGAGGTAATATATCTTGTCAAAAACACTTTAAGGTCAAATTTGAGCTTTAATGTGAAAGGGGCAGATGTTTATTTTACGCTTCTAACCGCCAGTGAAAGAGGGTATGCTATTCAAAGAATTACAGAAATAATAAAATCCAACAATCTGGAGGTTCGGGAGAATATCAGAAAACAATTATTAGATCAAGCTCAGGATGTTCAGGATTTTTGTGAAAAAGCATCACAAGTTATGATGTCCTGGGAGCAGGTTCAGGAAATGAGCAGTAATGGTATGAGCATTGGCGGGCACACAATGACACATTTGAATTTGCCAAACGTAAAGAAAACGGATGCTATTAAGGAAATTAATGGTTGCAAAGAAATTATCGAGGAAAAGATTGGGACTCCTGTCCGCCATTTCTCCTACCCGAACGGAGGGAACTATGGCCATTACGACGATACCATTATGAAAATAGTAAAGAGCGCTGGCTACATGACTGCAACAACATCGAACAATGGTGTAATTGATTTAACAAGTAATTTATTTGAACTCAGTCGCATAAGGATTACCAATAATCTCTCTGAAATTGTGTACCAGATGGATTGTGAACCGATCGTTAACAGAGTATTGCGAGTTGGCTAATGCCTGTTAAAGTAGTAGATGCCGACATCGAGAAAGATATCGACCTTTTTCTGGCTTTGCTGAATCGGAATCGCCGAAACAAGGTTGATAGGAATAGATTCGAATGGCTATACCTTAATAATCCCCAGGGCAAGGCGCGAGCTTGGTTTGTTATAGATGAAAAGACTGCTGATGCAATTGCTTTCACTAGCGTTTTACCCAGATTGGTAAAGGTCGATGGAAGGGACATAATATGCTGGAATTGCTGTGATTTTTCTGTAGACAAGAAATATCGGTCCCTTGGAGTGGCTGTGAAATTAAGGCGGAAGGCTAAAGAGTGTGTTGACAATGGGGTGATAAGCGCTCTGTATGCACACCCCAATGACAGGATGAAGGTAATTCACGAGAGAGTGGGGCATTCCAGTATCGGGAAAATGAAGCGCTATGTTAAGCTGTTGCGTGCGAATCGAAAGTTGGAGAAAGTGGTCAAAGGTAGGTTTCTCTCGAATCTACTGAGTCCAAGTGTGAACCTGTTTTTGAGGATGGTGGATACGTCATTAAAGATTAATAAAAAATATTCTGTTGAGTTGCTTGAGAATGAGGAGTTTGGTGAGGAATATGATAGTTTATTTCAACAGTCATCGAACTGGTACAGGATTATTGGTGATAGGGGGTCAAGCTATTTAACTTGGAGATATGGTCAAAATCCCCTCTACCGAACAGAAAGGATCATTATTCGTGAGAATGGCAAACTCGCTGGATACATTATTTTCCAGATACAAAATGGGGTAGCGGTGTTCAAGGATATCCTTTGCACACTTGATGAGAATGTCCCGAATACTCTCCTAGGCCAATGGGTAAAAATCCTGAGAGATAGAAAAATAGATTCTATATCTGCAATCTTTATGGATAAAAATCCAATGATACGGCCGTTTCAAAATATAGGTTTCAAGCGAAGACCCGATGAGTCCTCCGTATTCGCGTATGTGCGTAAGGACGACGATATTCAGGCTATATGGCTCAATGGAGCAAATTGGTATATGACGGTGGGAGATCGGGATGTTTAATCAAATTTCAAGGAGGGTAGAATCGTATGGCTGTCATTGAGTTGGTAAAGAATTTTCTGTTAGAGCAGGAATATATCAAACCAGATGAGGTAATTGATGAGTCTGAATCATTGCTTGAACGGGGAATAATAGATTCGCTAGGTGTTATGGAGATGGTGGCTTTATTAGAGGAAACATACGGGATTGAGATAGACGATGACGATTTAATGCCTGAAAACTTTGATTCCCTGGCTGCTATTAATGATTATATTAGAGGAAAAGTTGCCTGAGAACCACTACATTTCAATCCCATGGGGTGCCTGGTATGGAGACTCGTTGCTGGAGCTGTCTTTTCCTTCGCAGTGGGAGATTGATATGTGTAGGATAGCAGATTCCCTCCGACTCGAAGATGAAGATATCGGAAGGGCTTTTCGAAATACCTTTGGCGCTAATTCTCTCAGAAGTCTGGCCACAGGGAAGCAAAACGTCGTAGTAGCTATAGAAGATATTACAAGGCCGGCCAAGCTTGAAAGAGTATTGCAAAACGTAATTCATGAGCTTCAAACAGCCGACGTAAGAATAGAGAACATTACCTTCATAGTGTGTAATGGTGCCCACGCCCCAATGTTGCGAACAGACATGGTATGCAAATTAGGGGAGAGTATTCTGAGGGATTATCTGGTACTGAATCATAATCCATATGACAATCTAGCCGATACGGGAATAGTTCTTGGTAAGACTCCAGTGAGGGTTAATCGATATTTTTATGAGGCAGATCTCAGGATAGCCATAGGTAGCATAATTCCTCACAGTTTTGCAGGCTTCAGTGCGGGGGGTAAGCTGATTCTTCCCGGGCTGTCTGATATTGCTACCCTGGAACGGAGTCACAAATTTGTCATGATGGGTTTTCGAGGTGGGGTCAACGATGTCGAGACAAATAAATTCCGGCTGGAACTCGAAGAGGTTGTGTCCAAAATCGGGCTTGATTTTTTTGTGGGAGTAGTGCCGAATTCTAATCGTGAGATTGCAGGCATATTTACAGGTGATGTTGTAGATGCCCATCGCGCTGGCGTTGATTTTGCGCGGAAGGTATTCCATACGGACATTCGAACAGCCTGCGACATTGTCGTGTTGAATGCATATCCTAAGGATTCTGAACTCCTTCAAGCAGGCACGGCTTTGACGCCTCTAAAGACAACAAAGGAGGACATCGTTAAAGAAGACGGTGTGCTTATCATTACTAGCCGATGCTCAAACGGCTTCGGATATCACTCGCTCTTTGGCCCTGGAATGCGGCTATATAGAAAACCGATCAAGCTCAGATTCTTAAAAGACAGAGACTTGATTTTCTTTGCACCAGGCATAAATCAAGCTGAATTCAAATCCCTATATTGGGATGGTTATAAGTTAGCAAATAGCTGGGAGTCACTTATCTCATTACTCGAAAAACGTTTTACTGATAGATGCAGAGTATCTATTCTGCCCTGTGCCCCCCTTCAATTGTTGGAATGTCATACCTGATTCATCATTTTCTTGAAAGAAGCGTCGATTCAAGTCCGGATAAAGAGGCTTCGGTCCATGGGAGTCATAGGTTTACCTATCTGGACATTGAAAAGAGAGCCAACATGTTAGCAAACTGGCTATTGGCCTCCGGTGTAGGTAAGGGTGATCGCGTCGCCGTCCTTCTTAGAAACTCGGTCGAATACATCTGCTCCTATTATGCGATATTGAAGGCAGGGGGAGTGATTGTTCCTTTGAATACCGGTCTCGAAGCCCGGGAAATGTTGCAGATGCTAACAGACTGTTCTGCACAAATCCTGATTTCCGAGAACCATTTTGCTAAAGCAATTGCAGAAACATATGCAAGCGGATCAAACCCATGTAAATTACTGGCGATGACCAATGGCAACAATGCCATTGAAGGTAATATCGATGGCGAGTATGTCAGATTCTCTGATATCTATACCAGTTATTCGATAGATCGGCCTCACGTCCACCTTATTGACCAAGACTTGTCGTCAATACTATACACTTCTGGCAGTACGGGAAGGCCCAAAGGGGTCATGTTAACGCACCTGAACATTGTGGCAAATACCATGTCGATCGTATCATACCTTCAACTAACCGCCGACGATCGTTGCATGGTTGTCCTGCCGTTCTACTATGTGTATGGTAAATCCTTATTGAATACTCATTTCGCAGTTTCAGGCACGGTGATAATCGATAACAGATTTGCATTCCCAAATGCTGTATTGAAGAACATGATTGAGGAGAAGGCTACAGGTTTTGCCGGAGTGCCCTCTACATACACTATTTTGGTTAACAGATCCTCTGTCGCCAAATTGAACTTTCCAGACCTCCGCTATATTACACAGGCGGGGGGGCATATGCCAGCAAAAATAAAGGAGATATTGCTCAAGATATTTTGGGATAATAAAATCTTCATTATGTACGGGGCAACGGAGGCATCGGCGAGGTTATCTTATCTGGGGCCTGGAGAACTGCCTGGTAAAATTAATTCTATCGGGAAAGCCATTCCGAATGTTGAGATAAAAATCTTTACTAAAGATGGCATAGAGGCAAGATGCGGAGAAGAAGGCGAGATCGTTGCCAGAGGTTCTAATATCATGCTGGGATACTGGAACAACCCCGAAGAAACTGAAAAGGTGCTAAAAGACCACTGGTATTATACGGGAGATCTTGCAGTTAGTGACGAGGATGGCTTCTTTTATGTCACCGGGCGAAAGCGGGATATGATCAAGATTGGAACCTATAAAGTTAGCGCTTATGAGATTGAGGAGGTTTTATATAGATACCCCGAAATACATGAAGTGGCGGTAATAGGCGTACCGGACTATGTTTTGGGAGAAGCTATGAAAGCAATCGTTGTACCCAACATGAAAGTGAATCTTGAGGCGAAGGACATAATACAATTCTGCGCTGACTCCTTGCCTGCTTATAAACTGCCGAAAGAAATTATATTCTCTGAAAGTCTTCCCAAAAACGAAGCTGGTAAGATTTTAAAACAAAAACTTGTGGAACTCTATAAGGGAGATTGATCTTTATGAAGGCCTGCGACAAGCTCCTTAATAGGTATTCTATAAAATCCTTTATTCCATCGATATTGGTCCTTCTCTTATTATCATTGATTTATCCGAAAGAGTCTTGTTCGGAGGCCAATATTCTGCATGCCAATACCTTTAGGCGGTATAGCACCGATATTAGTGATTGCTTCCAATCAGCAGATTCTTCAAGTTTAAATCTCTACGCAGCAAGGAATGAAACTATTTCATTTCAGCTAGTAATAAATAATACTCAGGCGTTGGGAAAAAAGATATTCATAGAACCCCAGGATCTGAGGGGGCCGGGTACAATAGGCAAGGGCAATATAGAACTGTTTTCTCTCGAGCACTGTCAGGGATCGTACTCACCTGATTGCCTTGTTCCGATAGCAGACGGGGTTGTTGCGGTAAATGAGCATGATAGGGCTGTGGATTTTAGGGTCATTTGGTGCGATCTGTATGTTCCGCCAGGCAATGCTTCGGGTAACTACCGGGGAGCCATTCAAGTATCGTCTGATGGACGCCAAATCGGTTTCCTTCAAATAAACTTGCAGGTGTACCCCTTTTCTTTGCCTCAGAAACCATCACTCAAAGCGGATTTGAATAACTACGGCATTAGTTTTATTAAACACTGGGGCTTCAGGAGTGGCTCAAGGGAAGGCTATCGTGTAGAGCGGGCATTCTATTCCATGGCGAGAAAACACAGGATGACGTTCAACCCTCTGCCGTACAAGAGCCAGAGGGGGACCCCTCACCCCACGATGGCGCCGGAACTTGAGGGCAAAGGAGAAAGTATCAGGGTAAAGGATTGGACAGCATACGACAAGAGATACTCTTCCTTGTTTGACGGCAGCTCCTTTCAAGACGGCATTCCTCTTGACCACCAGTATCTTCCATTCAATCCGGAATGGCCCTCGAAGTTTTCGAACTACCTGGATAACAGAGAAGTCTATGAGAAAGAATGGGAACTGATAGCCAGGGAATTCGTGCGGCACTTTAAGGAAAAAGGGTGGGGCAAGACCATATTTCAGGTCTTTTTGAATCAGAAGCCGAGACCGAACAACCGAATTCCCTGGAATCTGGATGAGCCTAAAGGGGTAGCGGATTACAAGGCGCTCAGATATTTTGCCAACCTTACACATAAAGTTTTCCGACGGGTTGGGAATATTAAATTTAAGTTTCGGATCGATATCTCACATTTCTATTGCGACAAACACAAGGGAAATCCGTTGAAAGATTTCAGGGTGAATAAAGGGAATCTTATTTTAGAGCCGGTGGATATCTGGGTTATCTCTAAACATTCAATGGACAGCGTTATTGCTCAGAGGTATGCATTAAAGCTTAAAGAAAAAGATAAAATTGTCTATGAATATTTTAGCGGCCATCGTATGCCCTTGATTACCAATCCGCTGATAAATGGTATTCAATATGGCTGGAATGCCTGGCTCAGAGGAGAGGACGGCATTTTATTCTGGAACACGGTAAAGAACAGCAACAAAGCTTCAGATGGCAGGGACTTTTTGCTTTACCCTGGAGTTATTCGTGGCATAAAGGGACCTATTGCATCAATCAGACTAAAGGCGATCCGCCGGGGTATTCAAGACTATGAGTATTTCAGACTTGCTTCGAAATATAAGGATATAGATCCGTTGATAAAAAAATACATGACTGAAAACCCTGATGATTATCAAAAATGCAAAATTAAAATCGCTGAGTTGATTATTGAAGCCACGAATGGACACAAATGAACACGGATGAAAAAGGTATTCTATATAAAGATTTATCCTATGAAATAATTGGTCTAGCAATGGAAGTTCATAATAAACTGGGTTACGCATTTTTGGAAAAGGTCTATGAAAATGCATTGATGATACTATTTCGAAGGAATGGCGTCAAGGCGCAACAGCAAGCATCGATGTCGGTTTATTTTGAGGGAGAAGTTGTTGGAACATATTTCTCGGATATCTTGGTTGAAGACAAAATTATCCTTGAACTTAAGGCTTTGGAAAAGATAACCAATGCACATATAGCAGAAATGCTTAATTACCTAAGAGCAACAGGGTTACGATTAGCAATTATTCTGAATTTTGGCAAAAGTAAGCTTGAATATGAAACAATCGCCTTATAAAATGCCATATTCGTGTTCATTTGTGGCTAATGATTATTATACCCATAAAGGAAAAGGAGGTTTTCTGTGAAAATATCTATTTTTGGTTTGGGTTATGTTGGGTGCGTATCTGCTGCCTGCCTGGCAAGGGAAGGGCATGAAGTAATCGGGATCGATGTAAATCCTATGAAGGTTGACATGATCAATAATGGTACGAGTCCGATTGTCGAAAAAGATCTTGACAAGATCATACATGATGCTGTCCATATGGATGCCGATGGGAAGGGATCCTTAAGAGCCACTACGGATGCGGTCAGGGCAGTTATAGACACAGATGTGTCGCTAATATGTGTGGGAACACCTAGCAGTGATAATGGTAGCCTGAAACTCGACTACATAAGAAGATGTTCCAGGGACATAGGGATGGGACTTAAGCAGAAGAAGGCTTACCATATTGTGGTTGCAAGGAGCACTATGCTCCCAGGTTCTGCTGAGGAAGCCGTGATACGAGAAGTTGAATATATATCAGGGAAAAAAGCTGGGCGTGATTTTGGAGTGGTCATGAACCCGGAATTTTTGCGAGAAAGCACCTCTGTTCATGATTTTTATAACCCGCCTGTCACAGTTATAGGCGAACTGGATCAAAAAAGCGGCGATATGCTCGCCGAAATGTACAAATTTTTAGATGCGCCTGTTGTAAGAACAGATATCAGAACCGCCGAGATGATCAAATACGCGAACAACGCTTTTCATGCCTTGAAGGTGACATTCGCAAATGAAATTGGTGCTATATGCAAAGCCCTAAGCATTGATAGCCATAAGGTGATGGACATATTTTGCATGGATCACAAACTGAACCTTTCATCCTATTACCTGAAACCGGGCTTTGCGTTCGGCGGATCTTGTCTGCCCAAAGACGTCCGTGCCATCAACTACAAAGCCAAAGAATGCGACCTCGACGTTCCGCTTCTTCAGTCGATTATGGAAAGCACTAGAGTGCATATTGAAAGAGCGATATCCAAAATACTCCTAACCGGAAAAAAGAAGGTTGGAATACTGGGCTTAAGCTTTAAAGCTGGAACTGATGACTTGCGGGAATCACCCCTTGTTTTCCTTACAGAAACGTTAATTGGGAAAGGGTTTGACATCAGGATTTACGATCAAAATGTATCTATCGCCAGGTTATTTGGAGCTAACAAGGAATATATCGAAAAAGAGATCCCACATATTTCCTCCCTGATGTGTGAGGAATTGAGTGATGTTGTTTCGCACTCGGAAGTGCTTATAATCGGCAATAAGTCCGATGAGTTTGCACGCGTGTTAGAAGAAAGAAACAACGGAAAGATAATTTATGATCTTGTCCGAATTACGGAAGATGTGAAGGATGTGTCTTCTGGATACGATGGCATATGCTGGTAAACCTGTTGCAGATCCCTACCCCGTGAAATGTTTACCCTGTGGAATCAAAGGCTATTTAATCAGTGCGCAGCTCATTTAACCAGAGCATCAACGGCAAAGGGAAAATCATCCATCTCTGCGTCCTCTGAGTCTGTAGTGAGAAAATAATCCTTTAAATCTTGTTAATCCTGTCTAAAAATGAAAATTCTATTCTTATCTCAGCGCTTTCTCCTGCCAATGGATACCGGCGGAAAGATTCGTACTGGAAAAATTCTCGAACAGCTTTCAAGAAAAAACGAAATCACGCTTATCTCAAACTTTGAATCACCAAAGGATGATGCATATTTGCCTCAAGTTAAAAGATTATGTTCAAAATTTGTTCCGGTTCAGTGGAAGGAGATTAGAAAATATACTCCCTTATTCTTTGCCCGCTTGTTTATTCAGATGTTTTCGGTTTACCCTGTTACTGTTCTGAATGACTATTCAAAGAATTTAAGTACCGCCATCGAAAGAGAGTTTGCTGAAAAAAGTTACGATGTGGTAATCTGCGATTTCGTTCAATCTGCATTGATGTTTAGAGACATCAGAAGGATACCAACTATACTCTTCCAACACAATGTAGAGTCCATAATTGCAAAGAGACATGTCGAACAAACCGGTAACATTTTGGCCAAAATATTTTGGTGGTTGCAATGGAAAAAGATGTTTTCATTCGAAGCAAAGGCATGCAGGGTTTTTGACACTGTAATAGCTGTCTCAGGAAAAGATAATGAGGCTTTTAGACATCTCTACAACGTGGATAACGTAGTAACAATTCCAACGGGTGTAGATATCGATTACTTTACCCCCATGCCGGACACTACGGTTGAAGAAAACTCCCTGGTGTTCTGCGGTTCAATGGACTGGCTTCCAAATGAGGATGCAATTGTGTTTTTCATCAATGCCATATATCCTGGCATCAGAGAAAAAATCCAGGGCATTACTCTCACGGTAGTCGGCAGGAATCCCTCATCGTCATTACAAAAACTAGTAAGAGATTATCCCGAGATAGAACTGACTGGGTGGGTGGAGGATAGTCGCGCATACATTGCCCGCAGCGCTTTAGTTATTGTTCCCATTCGGATCGGCGGCGGGACGCGTATGAAGATATACGAGGCCATGGTAATGGGCAAGACGGTAGTCTCCACTACCGTCGGTGCTGAGGGCCTTCCCGTTTTAAACAATGAAAATATCATAATCGAAGACGATCCGGTCAAATTTGCTGAAAAAGTAGTTGAGCTTCTAAAAAACAGGCAAAAGAACGAAGCAATTGGAGCAACCGCCCGTACCTTTGTTAAGGATAAATTTGCTTGGAAACAAGTATCCAAGAAATTTAGTGATATATGCAAATTAACATCTCAGAATATGTAAACCCTGTTGGAGTTTCCCACAGAGCATTAAACCCCGTTCGAAAAAGCGGAAGAAGAATTAATTCACCATCCCCGTGATCCCGCACAGGCATTCCTTCGGAGTAAATCAAAACACAATATTAGCAGTATCCTCACCGACTAAATAGCCCCACTTAACTTTAATACTTTCAAATCAAAATGTCTAAAACAGCCATAGGTTGGTTAATTCTATACATGGGTGGTCTGTCCGCATCATTCATTAAGGGGCCAATTATCGGCCTTATGACATATATGTTTACGTTCTACACCCAGTTTTCATGGGCGAGGGGAACGTGGGTACTCGGCCTGCATAGGTGGTCCTATTACGCAGCCGTAACCGTTTTAGTTTCCTATTTCTTTAAAAGGAATAGTCAGGCGAAGTTGTGTTATATGAAAATGCCGCAAATGAAGTGGCTTTTATTGATTGTCCTTAATATGCTTCTGGTGACTCCGTTTGCAGCCGATCCCGGGGCTAATCAAGCAGCAATTACAAGTTTCGCAAAAATACTCGGCCTATATTATCTTATTATATGTATTGTACAAAATAAAATGCATTATAAACTATTCATCTGGGTTCAAGTATGGGGGAACTTTCTTCTCGGATGGCATGCTTTCACACGAGGCAAATTTACAGGAGGAAGATTAGAGAATATAGGAGTGCCTGGGGCAAGAGGCAGCAATCTCGTTGCTAGCCATTTACTGTTAATTCTTCCATTTGTTGGCACTTGGGTCCTTTTTGGTAGTAAGTGGGAGAGATTAGCTGCCATTGTTGCTGCTCCTTTCGTGATAAACGCGCTTATACTCTGCAGAAGCAGGGGAGCATTCTTAGCAATCGCCGTTATGGGGTTAGTTGCAGGGTTACTTGCAAAGAAAGGTGTAAGAGTAAAAATAGTAGTGGGACTTTTACTTGGTGGGATTTTATTTGTTCAATTAACTGATCCAGGATTCTGGACAAGGATTAGAACGATAAAAACATATCAACAAGAAGGCTCGGCCATGGGAAGGATAGCATCTTGGAAACGAGCAATAGACATGATAGGGGATTATCCTTTAGGCAAAGGAGGAGGTGGATGGGAAGCATACAGTCCCATATACATACCTGAAATTGTAGCATCTCATAGAGGGCAACGCAGAACTGTTCATAATACTTTCTTAATGATGGCTACTGATTGGGGCATTCAAGGCCTATTTTGTTTAGTGGCATTCCTGATTGGCACCATAAGAGAGTTGCACCGTATTCGAAAAAGGCGCGGTACAAACGATGACCAATTCTACCATTTAGAAAGCATGACAATAGAAATAGCAATCATCGGATTTCTTGTTGGAGCGACTTTTTTGAACAGAATCTATGCTGAAGGTTTCTACTGGTATTGTGCGCTTACCACAGCGCTCAGCAATATTCAACAAAGCGAGCTGTTAGAGATAGCAAAGAATTTGGACAATAAAGTCTCGTAGAACTAATAATCTTTAATCTTCTATACTCCCATTCTTTCTTTCGGCAATTCTAGATCATCAAAATGCTTAAGATTGGTTACATAATTAATAGCTTAGGATATGGTGGCGTTGAAAAGTACGTAGTCGACTTAGTAAACCACATTGATAAAGAAAAGTTTATACCAATAATTTTTTGCTTACAACAGAAAGGTCCTTTAAGGGACTCTATTAAACGAAAAATGACAATTTATGAAATCGGAAAAAGAAAGGGTAACGATCCCATCTTGCCAATAAGGTTGGGGAGACTTTTCAGGCAGGAAGATATTGCCATAGTTCACTCAAATAATTGGTCTACTTTTGCAGAATCCGTTGTTGCAAGATGGATTGCAAGGGCTCCGGTGATGGTTCATATTCAACACGGACTGGAGATGAATGATGCTGAGGCTAAATCAAAGATAAAGCGATATAAAAGGAACAGAATAAGGCAAATCCTATCGCACTTTACTGATCAGATAGTTGTGGTTTCAAATGCTACGAAGGAGTTCGTTTGTGGTGAGTGGGGAACGTCTGAAAAAAAGGTAAGATTAGTATACAATGGTGTTGATCTAAGTTATCACAAGAATGTAGGCAAAGATAAAAGGAATATTCGGAATCAGCTCGGGATTGAGAAAGATGATCTAATAATAGGTAGTGTTGGAAGGTTGATGCGAGTCAAAAACTATACCTGTTTGATAAAAGCCTTTGGTAGGGTTTCAGCGAATACCCGCAAAGTCAAGCTTCTAATCATTGGCGATGGACCTGAAAGAGAGGAGTTGACATCGCTGATTAGGGAATTAAATCTTGGTGACCAAACAATATTGTTAGGCCATAGGCCCGATGTAAAAGAGCTTTTGACTGCCATGGACATATTTGTACTATCAAGTATTTCAGAAGGAGTTTCAATTGCACTTCTTGAGGCGATGGCGTGTTCCCTCCCTATTGTTGCAACTAACGTGGGAGGGAACCCAGAGGTTATTGAAACAAATAAGAGTGGACTTCTTGCAAATTCTAATGATCCTGAGGCTCTTTCAAGTGCAATAGACATGTTAATTGCCGATCCTGCAAGGAGAAAAGATCTGGGCAAGAACGCAAGGGTGCGTGTAGAGGAGAGATTCGCCTTGAGAAGAATGGTGGACGATTACGAACGGCTATACCTCAAATTATATAATAAAAAAACCAATGCCATGAAAAATTCCGTGAAAATTAAATTAAACTAACCATACTATGAAATCATTAAAGAAACAAGCAATAAAAAGTGTTACATTTAACTACCTTGGTTACTTTTTTCATGCCTTAATTTCAATTATTGCAACGCCTATAATTGTTCACTCTTTAGGAAATGCGCAATACGGTATTTGGTCACTTGTAATATCTGTAACAGGTTATTATGGCTTGCTAAATTTTGGGATGCGGTCTGCATTGACAAAATACCTCGCTGAATACAATGCAAAGGGAGATTTCGATGAAGTAAATCGTTTGATAAATTCATCATTTGTTTTCTTCACAGGGATCGCGGCAACGATTCTTGTATTTAGCTATATAGTCTCAATCAATTTCCATAGGATTTTTGTCATTGAGGATGTAAATCTGGAGGTAATTAGAGCAATAATTATTATTACAGGTCTTAATATCTCTTTGAGCTTTATCTTTCAGCCTTTTGATAGAATACTCGTGGCACTTAATCGATTCGATATTCGCAACATCATAGGGATTGGTTCTTCCATTGTGAGAGTATTATTAATAGTAGCAGTGTTGAAGGCCGGTTTTGCTCTCATGGCAATGGCCTTTGTGGTACTGTTTGTAGATGTAGCTACCTATATAATCATAAGTGTTTATTCGAGAAAGATTTTTAAAAAATTATCACTTGGCTTCACTCTTGTTACTAAGCGCTCCCTAAAAAAGTTATTTAATTTCGGATTATTTAATTTTATGAGGCATTTGTCAGAGGTTTCATTAAGGCGTGCTGACTCGGTTATAATTGGAATATTTCTTGGTCCTTCCATGATTGCTATATACACTATTGCGGAAGGTCTAATTAATTATATGTGGTTAATCGCAAAAGGGATCACCACTGTCACACTTCCGGTAACGAGTAGTCTGGCTGCCCTTAACGAAGTGGATAAACTTCGGAAGGTCATGCTGATTATCCCAAAGTACATCCTGCCCATAGCGTTGTTTATTGGGATTCAATTCTACTTTCTCGGTGACGAGTTCATCTTATTATGGATGGGAGAAGGATATCATCAGACTTATGTCGTATTTTGCATCTTGATGATTGCTCGGTTTGGCATGATGAGCCACGAGACAATGATAGCATCAGCGGTTGGCATGGGCCATAACAAATTTGTAGGTTTTCTTGCTATTTCCGAAATACTGGCCAAAGTTTTGTTATCCATATATTTGGTAAAAATAATCGGCCTTATCGGTGTGGCGCTGGGTACTGTTATCCCGTTAACAATCTCACGGTCGTTAATAATACCTGTGTATTGTTGTGGATTAGTTGGTGTCAAGTTGAGAGCATATCTTATAACAATCATTTGGCCATCGGTCATAAGTCTCCCCCCCTCTATACTGGCTACCTTCTTTTTGAAAGCCACCTTTGAGCCCACCACCTATTTTGGGCTTTTTGTAAACGCTGGTATTGCATTTATTGTGATGGCCGCTTTCTTCTACCGATATCTTGACCCAGAAATTAAATTGATAATTAAGGAAGCAACAGGAATTACATCAGCTAAAGAAATATCACAAAAAACTCCAATATAATCAGAAGCGTTGCTTTCTTTGCCTTATTTGAGGGTTAGTGTAACATGAATAGTCAAAACAAAGGAGTTATATGAAAGTAGGGTAGTAACAGAATGTCTCAATCATTTCAATGGGGTACACTATAAGTGATTCGTGGCTACATACATCTAGTACGCTAATCTCTACTTTCATGTGAGAAAACGCAATTAAAACGCCTTCAACCAAAAGCTTGCAGCAAATTTTAAATGTGCAACGCACAATGGCTAGTACATGGGGGAGAGATGGATAAAAAAGTAGATGAGAAACAGATCATAGCTCGTTATGCAAAAATAATGTCAACCCCAAAAGGGTATGAGGGAAAAGAGCTAACTATACTTTATCACGAAATAAAAGCTGGTCTAATAGAATACTTACTTCATAAAAATGGAATAAATAAAAACGAAAATATTCTTGAAGTAGGAGTTGGTACAGGATTAACAGCAACGCCCCTTTCTCTTAGAGGCTACTACATAACGGGTTTTGATTTATCTCCACATATGCTTCAGAAAGCGGTTAAAAGAAAAGAACATAATCATTTGAAAAATCTTCATCTATTGAGAGCAAGCGGATTTAATAATTTACCTTTTTCCGACAACAGCTTTAAGGGGGTTTATGCAATACAAGTACTACACCTTTTTGAAATGAAAGAAAGACAAGCATTGTTAAGGGAAATGAGGCGAGTGCTTGTTGATGGTGGGATAATAATAGGGGATTTTTTACAACGTTCATCCCATTTATTGAAGTGGATGCGTACATGTAGCACTAGATCTAGAAGATATGAAACAGTTCGAGGAATTAGAGAATCACTTTCTTTATTTCCTCATGTAGAACTTTATAGTGGAATTCTACCATACATATGGCGCTTTTTGTGTAACACTCCACCCCTTAAAAGTGCTCGATTGTTTCAAATTCTGTCCTTATTCCCATTAGTTAGATTATTTTCTCATTCAATCTTTGCAGTAGTTACCAAAGATTAAGAAACTATTTTATGTTCATGGGGAAAGGTATGTCGAAATGGGTAGGGGACGCAGCTGTTCCTGAAATATTGGCGCACATTCGAGGTAACCCGGCCATGTTGAGGAGCAATTTTTCCAACCCCCAAATTACCATCGTTTTTTCCGATCTGAAAAAAAGGTTCACGGAATTTCATCGAATTCGAGTTTATGAAAAAAGAGAATATGAGATAATTGAAAGAGTCTTTTGGATCAGAATAGTGAAGAACAAAGACCTTGAGTCAATTAATCAGGTTCTTAGCAAGCAATTTACAACAATGGAAATATTATTTGAGTATCTGCAGCATCACCATAGCAATATAAACCTATCGTGTTGTGATCCGATAGCAATGCTTCCCCAATTCAGAACAATTATAACGAGGGAGTGTTCTGGTGAGCTTTTTAACACCTTTTTACAAAAGCATTTACCAGCATTTCATAGGAAAGAAATACTAAATCACTGTTTTAATATCGGGGTTTGGCTCAGAAGGTTTCATGAGTGCTTTCGTGAAAATGACTTTTGCGAAACAGGTGGAGAGGCCGAACGTATTAAGCATTCGAGGCTTAGAAGCTGTATTAACCGTAACCAACATTTGAACTTCATAACACTATGCCATAACGACTTCAGCCCGCGCAATATCTTTGTGGCGAACAATTCTATTGAGGTTATTGACTACGTGGGCGCTGAAAAGGGATACTCCCTGGAGGACATCGAATTCTTTACAAATTATGTGTCTAAAGCAAAATTTAATTTGCTTTATTCGAGATCTTTTAAACGACAGATGATATCAAGGTTTCTCGAAGGATATAGATCGGTTAAGTGTAATACAAAAAGGGATGAAGGGAAAAGTAGAAGGAATAAATGTTGTCCATCGTAACTGGTAGGTGTGGCATATTATCATAGGATTCTGATTATTCCGATGTCGAAAATAAAAAGATTGCTATCAATGTCAAGAGAAGAAATTCAGTTTCGATTGATGGACAAAATATATCAGGGTTGGGAGTTTACACATCATATAAGCAAGCAAGATCAATTGTCTGATAAGAGATTCTTTGACCTGCTCTCTGGTATCTCATCCTATGATACCACTGAAAAGGAACTCTTTGATAAATTTGCAAATAGGGAAAGGGATATTTTTTGTCCCGAATGTTACGACAGAGAGGAAAAGATAAAGACCATAAAAAAGTATTTTCCTTATCAAACATGGATATCTGAAGCGGATAACATGTTGTCGGGAAATTTAACTTTATTGGGTGAACGCGTTAATTTAATGGACGACAAATGGATGCATGACCCTTTAACGTATGTTAAATGGCCGCAATGTTTTTACGCAAATATTAAAAAACACCCCGAAATTAGAGGCTGTGACATAAAATATATCTGGGAATTTAATCGTCATCGGTTTTTGATTGTTTTGGGTAAGGCATATTGGTTTACGAAGGAAGAGAAATATGCTCAAAGAATATTTCAAATAATTCAAAATTGGATTGCGCAAAATCCTTACAATTCTGGGGTTAACTGGAGTAGCTCGCTTGAACTTGCTATGCGTGTTATCTCATGGGTATGGGCATATTTCTTATGTCAGGGTTCAAAATATATCACTCCAAAAAATCACAAGATTATTACTAAATCTATATACCAGCATGGGAAACATATCGAAAATCATTTATCGTTCTATTCTAGCCCTTATAATCACTTGATTGGTGAAGCAGCAGCTCTTCATCTCATTGGAAGCTTGTTCCCTCAAATCAAGAATGGATCAAGATGGGAAAAATTAGGATGGAATATTTTGGAGGATCAGGTTGAGAAACAATTCCATACTGATGGCATGTGTGTGGAACAAGCATCCTTTTATCACCATTTTACTTTGGGATTTTATCTTCAGTCGGTAATCTTACGGAAGTTGAACAAAAAGGAGGTTTCAGAAAAGGTATTATCTCGGTTAGAAAAGGCCCTTGAATTTTCCATGTACCTTACTAAACCAGACGGTACATTGCCTATGATCGGGGATATTGATAATGCCCGCTCACTCTATTTTAATTCCATCCACTCATGGGATTTCCGTGGCTTTTTAGGAATTGGAGCGGTGCTGTATAAACGCCCTGATTTCAAAAATCAGTGCAATGGTTTCCCTGAAGAAGTTTTGTGGTTGTTTGATGACAAAGAGATCGATGAGTTTTTAAAGATGGAAAGCGCGCCTCCAAAGGAGACTTCTAAAGCCTTTTTTCAAAGTGGTTATTATATTTCCAGAGATTCCTGGGGTAAGGATAGTCATTATCTATGTTTTGATTGTGGTGAAATTTCAGATGGCCTTCATCAAGGCAATATACCTTCCGCTGCTCACGGTCATGCGGATGCGTTATCTTTTGAATTGTCAGCTCACGGGAAATCATTTATCGTTGATGGTGGATTCTATACGTATTTCGGGGATCTGGCCTGGCACAAATATTTTCGGCTTGAAGAAGCTCACAACACAGTAAAAATAGGGAATTATCGGCAGGCAGAGTATTGTGGCAGGTTGACATGGCAGCGTGTCAGGCAGCCGGAGCTGAAGAAATGGATATCAAATGGGGATTATGATTTTGTTTCCGGCAGTATTGATTACGATGGCGCTGTCCGCCATGAGCGACAAATTGTATACTTGAAAAAACAATTTTGGTTCTTTAATGATTTAGTGTTGTTGAACGATTACAGTATGGAAGTTGAGTCCTATCTTCATTTTGATCCTACAGTTGATCTGATAGTAGATAAAGAAGAACGAAAAATTATTGCCTGTGTTGACAAGGTAGGCATTCTAATAAAGTATTTCAATAATGCAAAGGTTACATGTGCAAAAGGCGGTAATGAGCCTTCAGAAGGTTGGGTGGCCCACGGTTATGGGATCAAACGGCCTGCATGGACAGTTAAATTTACCTGGGAACCAAGTGATCGCAAAGGCATTTTCCCATTTCTCATAATCCCTTGGCAGCAAGAATTTGAGCCAATTCAATTTGGAGAAAGTAAGTTCAATATCGATAATACTTGGATGTTTGAATCATCCTTTTTTATAAAAAATCAGCATTATTTACTCCAGTTAGAAAAAAGAGGAAAAATCCAAATATTCACTGACAAGACTACATATAATATTTAGACTACAATCCTACACGAATTATCATGAATAAAAAGAGAATTCTTCTGAAGTTTAGCAATAAAACCAAATTCGTGTATATTCGTGTTCATTCGTGGCTAATAAAGTGCAAAGGTTAATTCAAAATGAAATTGCTAGAGATAGGTCTATATCCTCCACCAAGTTCGGGCTGGAGTGTACGTATTAAGTATTTAAAGGAAGCCTTTGATAAAGGAGGCCATGTTTGTAAGGTCTTGAATCTGGGTAAATACAGAAAGATTAAAAGCCATGAATATATCGATGTCCAAAACGGTATTGATTATTTAAAAAAACTGATATTGTTCAGATTACGAGGATATCATTTCCATGTTCATATGAACGCACAGGTTGTCAAAGGCCCGCTTCTATCACTGGCAGCGTTGGTAATTTCAATACTGACTTTCGAGAGACCTGCAATAACTTTTCACGGTGGTATTGAGCAGCTTTACTTCCCAAGACGAAATGCTAAAAGAATGTTCTGGATTACCTATCTGAATTTTATGTTGTCCGGGCCAATCATTTGCAATAATAACTCGATCAGGGAAGAAATTGCAAGGTATGGTCCGCTAATAAACAGAAACAAAATTCACCCCATTCCTGCTTTCAGTGTCCAGTACCTGGATTAGATGAAATCTAAGTTGCCGGAGAACCTTTCTCGCTTTATCCAGGAAAAGATGCGTATCATACTGTGCTATATCGTTCTCAGGAATGGATTTTTTATCGAAACCTTGATTGATTTTCTCAAGACGCTGGATATGGATACTGGAGTTATTCTGAGTGGGATCGGAGAGGTGGAAGATGAAGAGGTGACCAACCAGCATGCACAGTTGAGACAACTGGAAGACAAGGGTGTAGTACTAGCCGTAAATGACCTTGACCACGACCAGTTCATGACACTTTTGGAAAAAACCGACATTTTTTTGCGAACCCCTGTTTCAGATGGATCTTCTTCCTCTGTTTTAGAAGCACTAGCCCAAAAGGTACCTGTTGTTGCGAGCTCTAACAATACACGCCCAGATAGTGTGATTACATACGAAGCAAATTGCGTTGATGATTTAGAAAGTAAAATAAAAGACGTTTTATCCAGATTAAAAGAGTATAGAAAACAAATTATTAGACCAATAGTAAAGGATACAGTTGAAGATGAAGTGATGCTCTTAGTGAATAGATTTAAAAGAAATTGACTCAAAAGCATCAGCTCAATGAAATTATTGGTGAAGCAATGGATTGCCATAATGTTTTCATATTGAAATAATGGCAATAAACATCAAAGCATTATATTTCTACACCCTGGATATTCTAAGAAAGGAAATTTTTGGGAACTTGAAAAATGCAAAAATTAAGTAAAACGGGTATTATTATGCTTCATCAAAGGGCTAACGACAATAATTATTGATAACCTTACAGGTCTATTTATTTCTAAAAGAAATGATTCGCAAGGAAATATAAACATGAAAAAAATTAAGATAGTAGAAATCGGGGGATATCCTCCACCCTATACAGGTTGGAGTACCAGAATTAAGTATTTAAAAGAAGCTTTTATTCAGGATGGACACGATTGTCAGGTTTTGAATCTTGGTAAAAATAGAAATACTAAGAGCAGTGAATACATTGATGTCCAAAATGGTTTTGACTATATAAAAAAGCTTTTATTACTTAAACTGAAGGGCTACCATTTCCATTTGCATACCAACGCCCAGGCTGTAAAAAACCCTTTATTAGTATTAATTGCCATAATGATCTCGCTCTTTTTTTTAGAAAGGCCTGCGATAACATTTCACGGAGGTCTGAAACAACTATATTTCCCCTGTTACAAAGAAAAAAAAATGTATTGGATTATCTATCTTAACTTTTTATTATCAAAGTTAATCATTTGTAATGATGAAGAGATAAGAAAAGAAATCAGGCGATACGGTCCATTTATTAAAAATGATAAAATACATCCGATTCAAGCTTTTAGCATTCAATATATGAATATTGATGAAATGACCTTGCCTGATGAAATCAATCAATATCTTAAACAAAAGTCGTTTTCTATTGTTTCTTATATAGCTATGAGGGAAGGCTATTTCATCGATATCTTAGTAGAATTGTTAGAAAATATACATGAAGATATAGGCGTAGTCATAATTGGAATAGGAAGTATTGAAGATAAAGAAATATCCCGTTGGTATCGAAGATTATTGGATCTAGAGAAACAAAGAAATATATTTATGTTGGACAATCTAGAGCGAGAACATTTTTTGGCTTTACTTAAACGATGCGATATATATTTAAGAACTTATATATCGGATGGTGTGGCATCTTCAGTTCTCGAAGCTCTATCATTAGGTACAATAGTTGTGGCTAGCGATAATGGTACACGCCCTCCAGGAGTAATTACATACAAGGCAGATAATTTAGATGATTTGAAATCCAAAATTTTTGATATTATTGAAAATCTTGAAGAATATAAAGGTAATATTAATAAACCATGCATTACAGATACTATCAGTATAGAGAAAAAATTGTTAATTAGCTCATATAAATTCTTTTGATTTTTTACTATTTAGGAAATTTTACTTTTCTTATCTAAATTTAGAGTCTAAAGTTCTCTTTTTATTTGAAATGTTTCATCAAAATAATGGGTCTGTCCGAGTTTCCCAAATCGGTAACACATAGTTTTTCTTGAGTTTTTATGCATAGGAGTTAACCGCATACGCAGCCGCAGCCCTTGAATCACGGGCGGGTGCGTATGCGGGTAACTCATCCAAAGCTCATTCTTTCAATTCGATCAATAGCTATACAAATTCATTTGGTAATCTGTACACGCAAAATCACTGTGATAGTCAATAATAGTTTCTTTCTAATGAGTTAGGGCCTTTGAGAGATTCGGATATAGCCAAAATAATTTATGAATCCCCGCGGATTATTGTGAAAAGATTTCAGGTTTCAAGATTGAGAGGAGGAAATGCTTAAGCCTAAACACTGAAATAAGGAACCAGGAGTGGATTGCAAAAACGGAATTTTATCCAGCCGTGTCTGTGAAAGAGGATTCCACACAAATCCGAGATGAGCCGAATTTATTAAACAGAAGGTCGCTAAATATTAATTTTATAAAAATGTGCAGAGCTAAAAATAATAAGAGGCTCTTCTCCCAATCGAGTGGGTAGTTTTTGAGACTTAGATTGCTGGTAGCATACAAGTGAGCACCTTGAGACGCAGGTATTCTTGATCCCTCAACCCATAAGCCCGACGCTGGATGACACGAATCTTGTTGTTCAACCCCTCGACAAACCCG